>ERZ772884.704-NODE-704-length-24081-cov-4.381462_pt1 | contig 24081 bp, 19 predicted proteins | sample MGYA00580574_ERZ772884 | MGnify/ENA primary metagenome ERZ772884 (study PRJEB29015, sample SAMEA2737690) | human gut metagenome | biome: human gut; feature: human-associated habitat; material: faeces | place: China | collected 2012 ... | reverse complement strand
TTTTATAACAGTAAGCGTCGGCATGGTTCGAGTAATCAGATGCCACCGACGGAATATGAAAATCAATATTATCAACGGCTCAGAAGTGTCTAGATTATCTGTGGCGATTCAGTCTATAATTTATCAATCATTTACAGGTGGAAGGCACAATGGTTAATTTGAAAGCAGTTATTCCGGTAGCAGGTTGGGGATGCATATGCTACCCGCCACCAAAGCTATTCCTAAAGAGATGCTACCTATCGTCGACAAGCCAATGATTCAGTACATCGTCGACGAAGTTGTTGCTGCAGGGATCAAAGAAATCGTACTGGTGACTCACTCTTCCAAAAATGCCGTCGAAAACCACTTCGACACCTCCTATGAGCTGGAAGCGTTGCTGGAACAGCGCGTGAAACGTCAGCTTCTGGCAGAAGTGCAGTCTATCTGTCCTCCTGGCGTAACCATCATGAACGTACGTCAGGCACAGCCGCTGGGCCTGGGCCACTCTATTCTTTGTGCGCGTCCGATTGTTGGCGATAACCCGTTTGTGGTTGTTCTGCCGGATATCATTCTGGATACCGCTTCTGCCGACCCGCTGCGCTATAACCTGGCGGCGATGGTTGCGCGCTTTAACGAAACCGGCCGTAGCCAGGTACTGGCAAAACGCATGAACGGCGATCTGTCTGAATACTCGGTTATCCAGACTAAAGAGCCGCTCGATAGCGAAGGGAAAGTGAGCCGTATTGTCGAGTTCATCGAGAAACCGGATCAGCCACAAACTCTGGATTCTGACCTGATGGCGGTAGGGCGTTACGTCCTGTCTGCAGAAATCTGGCAGGAGCTGGAGCGTACTTCTCCTGGCGCGTGGGGCCGTATCCAGTTAACGGATGCGATTGCACAGATGGCGACTAAACAGTCCGTCGACGCCATGCTGATGACCGGCGACAGCTACGATTGCGGTAAAAAAATGGGTTATATGCAGGCATTCGTCAACTACGGACTGCGTAACCTGAAAGAAGGTCAAAAATTCCGCGAAAGTATTAAGAAACTCTTAACTCAGTAACGGCTTAGATAAAACTATATAAGAATTAACTAATTATAATGGCAGTTGAGAGTGGCGACAGGAAGCACTGGTGCTTCAGAACATTCTCATTGCTTTTTTTATATTTGTTCTGCTAAATCAATGTGTAATAAATAAACGGAACATAGATGGTTACTTTAATGGCTTGAGATTTTTCTTGTCTCCGTAGTGGTTTAAGCAGAAAATGTTTTTTTAACATTTCGTGCTTGGTAACGATTCTCAATTGCGCTACCGAACACTTTTTAATATTGAAATCGTTGACCGTTTACGCAGCACACTGGTAGCTATGAGCCAGGGGCGGTAGCGTGCCCTTTTCAAGAATTAAGCCCTGGCATGGCTGTTTGCATGTTGGTGCCGCAGTTAAAACTCGCAAAGCAAATGGAATAATCTCGTGAAAATATTGGTCACAGGTGGGGCAGGTTTTATTGGATCTGCTGTCGTTCGTTATATTATTAATAACACACAAGACTCAGTCGTCAATGTTGATAAGTTAACCTATGCGGGTAATCTTGAGTCACTGATTGAAATCGAAAACAGCGATCGCTACGCTTTTGAACGGGCGGACATTTGCGATGGCGCGGCGATGGCGCGTATTTTCGCGACTCACCAACCGGATGCTGTTATGCACCTTGCTGCTGAAAGTCACGTCGACCGTTCGATCACTGGGCCAGCTGCCTTTATCGAGACAAATATTGTGGGTACTTATGTGCTGCTGGAAGCGGCGCGCAAATACTGGTCGCAACTGGAAGAAGCTCGAAAAAACGTATTTCGCTTCCACCATATTTCCACGGATGAAGTCTACGGTGATTTACCACACCCTGATGATGTTCCCGCCGGTTCACCGCTGCCGTTGTTTACGGAGAAAACACCTTATTCTCCGAGCAGCCCTTATTCCTCTTCTAAAGCCTCTAGTGACCATTTAGTGCGTGCCTGGCGCCGTACTTACGGCTTCCCAACGCTAGTTACTAACTGTTCTAATAATTACGGTCCTTACCATTTCCCTGAGAAACTTATTCCACTAATCATTCTGAATGCATTGGCTGGAAAAGCGCTGCCGGTCTATGGCAATGGTGAGCAAATTCGCGACTGGCTTTTTGTCGAAGATCACGCACGTGCACTCTATAAAGTGGTCACAAAAGGTGTTGCTGGCGAAACTTATAATATCGGCGGTCACAATGAGCGCAAAAATATAGAGGTTGTCAAAACCATCTGCGCAATTTTGGATGAGGTCATTGCAGATAAGCCTGAAGGTATTAATAGTTTTGCGCAACTTATTACCTATGTAACTGACCGTCCTGGCCACGATCTACGCTATGCCATTGATGCCAGCAAAATTAAAAATGAATTAGGTTGGGTACCGGAAGAGACGTTTGAGTCGGGTATCAGAAAAACCGTGCAATGGTATTTGAATAACCAGGCGTGGTGGCAGCGCGTGATGGATGGTTCCTATACAGGCGAACGTCTGGGTCTGGCTGAATAATAAAGGACATAATGATGAAAGGTATCGTATTAGCGGGTGGTTCCGGAACCCGTCTTTACCCTATTACCCAAGGCGTGTCTAAGCAGCTATTGCCCGTTTATGACAAGCCGATGATTTTTTACCCAATATCTGTACTGATGTTAGCAGGCATTCGTGACATTCTCATTATCACAACGCCTGAGGATATGGCGGCTTTTAAGCGTTTATTGGGCGACGGTTCGCAGTTTGGCGTTCATTTTTCTTATGAGGTACAACCTTCTCCCGATGGCCTGGCCCAGGCGTTTATTATTGGCGAAGAGTTTATTAACAATGAACCTTGCGCATTAGTACTCGGCGACAATATTTACTTCGGCCAGAGTTTTGGTAAGAAGCTGGAAGTGGCATCGCAGTTGACTCAAGGTGCGATGGTCTTCGGATATCAGGTTCAGGATCCGGAACGTTTTGGTGTAGTTGAATTTGATGAGAATTACACGGCACTGTCTATTGAAGAAAAACCACTGAAACCAAAGTCAAACTGGGCAGTAACCGGCCTGTATTTCTATGACAGCAATGTTGTTGACATGGCTAAGCAGGTTAAGCCTTCTGCGCGCGGTGAACTTGAAATTACCACCCTGAATAAGATGTATCTGGAACGTGGTGATCTTCAGGTTGAATTGCTGGGACGTGGTTTTGCCTGGCTTGATACCGGAACGCACGACAGTCTGGTAGAAGCATCGCAATTTATTCATACCATCGAAAAACGTCAGGGTTTAAAAGTTGCTTGTCTGGAAGAGATTGCGTTTCGGAAGGGCTGGCTAAATGCGGAACAAGTCGCTGCACAGGTGAAAATACTGTCGAAGACCGACTATGGTCGCTATCTGCAAATGCTGATCAGCGAGAAAGAGTGACTGGATTGCGTTGACGAGAAAACCATGAAGATTTTATTAATTGGAAAAAATGGCCAGGTTGGCTGGGAACTGCAGCGTTCTCTCTCAACATTAGGTGAACTGGTTGCTGTTGATTATTTTGATAAAGTGCTCTGCGGTGATTTAACTAATCCTGACGGAATTGCACAGACGATTCGTACCGTCAAACCAGATGTGATTGTAAATGCAGCTGCGCATACCGCAGTAGATAAAGCAGAAATCGAGAGAGATCTGTCGCAACAGTTGAATGCGGATAGCGTAGAGGTTATTGCTAAAGAATCAGCAAAACTGGGCGCTCTATTGGTCCATTATTCGACGGATTATGTTTTTAATGGTGAAGGTAAGCACTATCGTCACGAAGATGAGCAAACAGGCCCGTTGAACGTTTATGGTGAAACTAAGCTTGCGGGTGAAATTGCAGTAGCCTCCCACAATCCTCGACATTTTATTTTCCGGACGAGCTGGGTGTATGCCACCCGTGGTGCAAATTTCGCCAAAACAATGCTGCGTCTGGCAAAAGAGAAAGAGCAATTATCGATTATTAATGATCAGCATGGCGCTCCGACGAGTGCTGAACTCCTGGCTGATTGTACGGCAATTGCGATCCGATCAGCACAGCACGATCAATCACTGTTTGGGACTTATCATTTGGTCGCCAGTGGTGAAACGACCTGGTATGACTATGCTCAGTTCGTTTTTGCTGTTGCCCGTGAACTCGGTGAAGAGTTGGTTATTAAGGACGTGAAGGGAGTGGATACTTCTGCTTATCCTACTCCAGCCAAAAGACCACGAAATTCTCGCCTGTCCAATCATAAACTCCAGACCGCATTTGCTGTGGTACTTCCTGACTGGAAAGTGGGTGTAGAGCGTGCCGTAACCGAAATAATTGGTAAATAAACCAGAGATGTAACTGATGAACGTAATCAAAACAGAAATTCCAGATGTTGTTATTTTTGAACCTAAAGTATTTGGTGATGCTCGTGGGTTTTTCTTTGAGAGCTTTAATCAAAAAATATTTGAAGGGACAGTCGGCCGCAAAGTTGAATTTGTGCAGGACAATCACTCTCAATCAGAGAAAGGAGTATTACGTGGTTTGCACTATCAACTCGATCCTCATGCACAGGGAAAACTGGTTCGCTGCGTAGAAGGTGAAGTATTTGATGTTGCGGTGGATATTCGTAAGAGCTCAACGACTTTTGGCCAATGGGTTGGTGTTATTTTAAGTGCTGAAAATAAACGTCAGCTATGGGTGCCAGAAGGATTTGCACACGGTTTTATGACATTGAGTGATAATGCCCAGTTCCTATACAAAACGACTGATTATTATGCCCCCTATTCAGAACGTAGTATTGCATGGAACGATCCTGAGATAGCAATTAAATGGCCAATGTCTGACGAAATTGTCTTATCAGCAAAAGATAGACAAGGAGTCAAACTCACCCAAGCAGAACTTTATGCCTGAAATTATGTATACGGAAAAAAATGTTGCAGTGCTTGTTTGTACTTACAATGGCGCAAAATTTATAAACAAACAACTGGATTCTATCATTAATCAATCCCATTTAAATTGGACTTTATATATTTCTGATGATGGTTCGACTGATGGTACGTTAGATATTCTGGATATGTACCAAGAAAAAATTGGTAAGGAAAGAATGGTGATTTCTAAAGGACCTGGAAAAGGATTCGCCTGGAATTTCTTATCACTTTTAAAAACATGTCCATCGTATTTTGATTATTATGCATTTAGCGATCAAGATGATGTATGGCTGCCAGAGAAATTAAGTGAGGGAATTAAATCACTTTACGCTCTTACTAATGAAACTGCGGCGATTCACTGTGGCAGAACAATTCTTATAGATGAAAAAGATGAGTGTATTGGCTATTCTCCAATTTTTAAAAAAAAGCCTTCATTCCAAAATGCACTAATTCAAAGCATTGCTGGTGGTAACACCATGATGTTAAATAATAAAGCAAAAGAAATTATTGATATGACACCTAAATATCATGATATTATTTCGCATGATTGGTGGATATATATACTAATAACAGGATGTGGTGGTGATGTTATTTATGATGAGAACCCTTTACTCAAATATCGTCAGCATACTAATAATATTATTGGTTCGAACTTGGGATGGAAAGCTAGGCTAAGAAGAATTAATGGATTATTTGATGGACATTTCCAAATGTGGATACAGAAAAATATTGATGTCTTAACTGCAATTGATGTTCAATTATCAGAAAAAAACCAGTGGATATTGAGTGATTTTATTGAGGCAAGGACTTCTAATATTGTTAATCGGGTTTTTATTTTTGCAAAAATAAAATTGTATCGGCAAACATTTTTTGGGACTTTAGCTTTTTATTTGGCAATTTTATTAAAGAAAATTTAAACAAGATATTACGGTTTGTAATTTAATTTGACATAATTAAAGCTTTCCAAAAATAAATGCAAGCTTTCACTTTAGTAAAATATATAAATTTCTGCTAACGAATTAAAGGAAAATTGTATGATACTTCCTGTTATCATGGCGGGAGGAACTGGTAGCCGACTTTGGCCAATGTCCCGTGAACTATATCCAAAACAGTTTTTGAAACTTCATGGCGACTGGTCGATGCTTCAGGAAACTATTTTGCGTCTTGATGGCGTTAGTATGCGAGAACCATTGGTCATTAGCAATGAAGAGCATCGCTTTGTAATAGCAGAGCAACTCAGAAAAATCAATAAATTATCAAAAAATATTATTTTAGAACCAGTCGGTAGAAATACAGCCCCAGCTATTGCATTGGCTGCTTTAAAAGCAGTAGAAGAGGGTGATGACCCCATTCTACTTGTACTGGCTGCTGACCATGTGATAAATAAAAAAGAAGCTTTTCATCAAAGTATTAAAGATGCTGAAAAATTTGCTAACGCAGGGCATCTGGTCACATTTGGTATTGTGCCTACGCATGCTGAAACTGGATATGGATATATTCATCGAGGTGAGTCTGTATCAGAGAATGGATGTTCAGGATACAGAGTTTCGCGCTTTGTAGAAAAACCAAGCTATGATTTTGCAGAAGAGTATGTTAACTCTGGTGAATATTACTGGAATAGCGGAATGTTCATGTTCAGAGCCAGGAAATACCTTTCCGAACTGAAGAAATACAGACCCGATATTTTAAAAAAATGCGAAGAGTCAATTTCTGCATCTGAATGTGGCCATGAATTCACTTGTGTCCCGCGAGCTATTTTTAGTGAATGTCCTGATGAGTCGATTGATTTTGCTGTAATGGAAAAAACCAATGATGCAATTGTAATTGGTTTGAATGCTGAATGGAGTGATGTCGGCTCATGGTCGGCGCTTTGGGATGTTAGTAAAAAAGATCAAAATGGTAATGCTCTAAACGGCGATGTATTTGCTTCTGATGCTCAGAATTGCTATGTCAATTCTGAAGAGAAATTAGTTGCGCTCGTTGGTGTGGATAATTTAGCTATTATTAATACCAAAGATGCCGTCTTGGTTGTTAATAAAGATAAAGTTCAGGATGTAAAAAAAGTTGTTGAGTTTTTAAAAAATAAGGGTAGGAAAGAATATAAACAACATCGGGAAAAATATCGACCATGGGGAATTTGTGATGTTGTTGTTCAGAACCCACGTTTTATCGTTAACAAAATCACTGTAATTCCTGGCGGTTCATTCTCCTACCAAAAGCATCACCATCGAACGGAACACTGGATAATATTATCTGGAACAGCTGAAGTTGTTTTGAGTGATAAAACGTTTTTATTAACTGAAAATCAATCAACTTTTATCCCAATAGGGGTTGAGCACTCTCTTAATAACCCAGGGAAAATTTCATTAGAAATGCTTGAGGTTCAGGCCGGTTCTTATCTGGACGATGATGATATCATCCGTATTAAAGATCTTTATGGCCGCCACTAAACATCTGGGTATTGCAATGTCTAAATTAACATGTTTTAAAACTTATGATATTCGTGGTGAACTTGGGCACGAGTTTAACGATGATATTGCCTATCGGATTGGCCGAGCCTACGGCATGTATTTAAATCCTCGGCAGGTTGTTGTTGGTGGTGATGCAAGGCTAACAAGTGAGTCTTTAAAATTATCTGTAGCGCGTGGCTTGCAAGATGCAGGTGTAGATGTCCTGGATATTGGAATGAGTGGTACAGAGGAAATATATTTTGCTACGTTTCACCTTGCTGTTGATGGTGGCATTGAGATTACAGCGAGCCACAATCCAATTAACTATAATGGAATGAAGTTAGTCAAAGAAAATGCTATACCAATAAGTGGCGAGTCTGGCTTAGAGCAAATCCGCAGACTTGCGGAAGAGAATAATTTTCCATTGGTGGATGAATCCCATCGAGGTAAGTATAAAAGAATTTCAATTCTCGATGATTATGTTGACCACCTTATGAGCTATATTGACCTTGCAAATTTTGATAAACCATTGAAGCTGGTCATAAACTCAGGAAATGGTGCTGCTGGCCATGTAATTGATGAAATTGAAAAACGATTCAAAAAACATAAAATTCCCCTGATTTTTGTAAAAATTCATAATAACCCTGATGGGAATTTTCCGCATGGTATTCCCAATCCATTGCTGCCGGAATGCCGTAAAGATACATCAGATGCAGTAGTTTCATCTAAAGCTGATATGGGCATTGCTTTTGATGGCGATTTTGATAGATGTTTTTTCTTTGATGAAAATGCCAATTTTATTGAAGGGTACTATATTGTAGGTCTTTTGGCAGAATCATTTTTAAGAAAAAAACCTTCTTCAAAAATAATATATGATCCGAGATTGGTTTGGAATACAGAAAGTATCATTCAATCTCTGGACGGTGAAGCTATAGTATCTAAAACTGGACATGCCTTTATTAAGGATCGCATGCGTAAAGAAGATGCTATATATGGTGGTGAGATGAGCGCGCATCATTATTTTAGAGACTTCTCATACTGCGATAGTGGTATGATCCCGTGGCTGCTTATTGCTGAATTAATATCAGGCAAGTCAGAAGCATTAAGTAAGTTTGTCGAGCGCCGTATTGAAGCATTCCCTTCTTCTGGGGAAATAAATAGGAAAGTCGATAACCCCAAAGAGGTTATTGACAAGATAAAACAAGCCTATGAAAAAGCAGCAACGGCTATTGAACATATTGATGGACTGAGTATGAGTTTTCCGGAATGGCGATTTAATCTTCGCTGTTCTAATACGGAACCACTGATTCGACTTAATGTTGAATCAAAAGGTGACGAAAAATTAATGCAAATGAAGACAGAAGAATTGATCAATCTAATCGATTGCCAGGCTAAAAATCTATTGATCTCAATCGAGTAGAGTACTTTGCTCTCTCAATTAAGCGGATGTCATTTTCGCTATTTTTTATCGTAATAAGACTATTTATAAAAGTCGTTGTGTTGTGGGAGTCATATGTTAAATTCTGTTAAGGAAGTATTTGGCAACAGAAAGTTACTTATTGCGTTGGTGAAGCGAGAAATAAGTATCAAATATAAAGGTTCGATTGGTGGCCCAATATGGGCTATATTAATGCCACTTTGTATGCTTGTGATTTATACATTTGTATTCAGTCACATATTTAAGGCTAAATGGGGAACTCAGGGTTATGATGCACCTAAATCAGAGTTTGCTCTGATTTTATTTATTGGTATTATTGCATATAATTTCTTTTCAGAATGTATTACACGAAGTCCTACAATTATAACAAGTAATCCAAACTATGTTAAGAAAGTAGTTTTCCCATTGGGTCTTCTGCCCATTGTTTATGTTTTTTCTGCATTTTTTAATATGCTTTTGACTATCATAGTCTGGTTAGTGGGGTATGTAGTTATTTCCGGTATTCCACATATTACCATTTTATATTTACCGCTGATTCTTCTACCTCTGCTCATTTATTCATTAGGCGTAAGTTATTTCTTGGCTTCGTTGGGGACTTACATCAGAGATATCAATCAGCTCACAGGTTTGATAGCAACAGCCTTGATGTTTCTCTCTCCTATTTTTTACCCAATTAGTGCAATTCCAGAAGCATTTAGAACGATAATGCAAATTAATCCTCTGACGCCAGCAGTTGAAGAAATGAGAAGTGTAATGTATTTTGGACACAGCATTTCATGGGAAGTATTTTTAAGAAGCATGTCGATCTCAATTGTTTTCTTTGTGGCTAGTTTTACTTTTTATTCCAAAACGAAAAAAGGATTTGCGGATGTCCTTTGACGATAAATCACCAGACCTTGCTCTGAAAGTTAGCAATGTTGGTAAGGCATATAGAGTCTATAATAAAAACTCCCATCGGTTGTATCAGTTCTTTCTTAGAGAAAAAATTAAGCTATATGATGAGTTTTGGGCTGTAAAAAATGTCAGTTTTCAAATTAATAAAGGCGAAACTGTCGCGATTCTTGGCAGAAATGGCGCAGGTAAATCAACTATTTTACAACTTATTTCCGATACGCTATCTCCAACAACTGGTGAGATATTTCGTAAAGGAAAAATAGCGGCTTTATTGGAGTTAGGAGCAGGTTTCAATAGCGAATTCACTGGTCGTGAGAACATATATATTTCGGGAGCTATATATGGGCTATCCAAAGTTGAAATAGATGATAAATTCAAAGATATTGAAAACTTTGCTGATATTGGTACTTTTATTGACCAACCAGTTAAAAACTATTCAAGCGGCATGTTTGTGCGTCTTGCATTTGCATTAATAGTGAATGTTGATGCTGAGATATTAATAATCGATGAAGCCTTGGCTGTCGGAGATGTCTTCTTCCAACAAAAATGCATGCGGTTTTTGCGAGGCTTTCAGGATAACGGCGGCACAATACTTTTCGTGAGCCATGATACTGCCGCTGTAATGGCGCTGTGTGATAAAGCTATCTTGTTGCGACGGAATCTTGAAGGTGATACTTCTGTTACAGAAGGCAAAGCTGAGGTTGTATGTAACGAGTATCTCAAAGAGTTATATTCAGATCCTGAAAGATTAAAGAATAATACACATACTAACAAAACAAAATCTAGTGAGCCCGGCCAAATAACTAAAGGTGAAGGGATTACCCCGTCACTATATTTTATTTCAGATTTTAATTCTAATGCTGAAAGTTTCGGACGTGGTGGCGGTACTATTAAAAATGTTGAAATACAAGATTCCAACAATCAAAAAATAAAAAGCGTGCACTCAGGTCAAGAGATTAAAATACGAATTTCGATTGAGGCAGATTCGTATATTGAAACCCCTGCAGTGGGTCTGATCTTAAAAGACAGCAAAGGTCAATTCTTATTCACCGAAAGTACTGATCCGCATTTCCGACTTGCAAATTTAAATATGGACGAACATGACTCCGTCCACGTCTATTTCACATTTCGCATGCCAGTTCTAATTCGCGGTGTATATAGCATTGATTGCGCCTTTGCCAATGGAGTAGGTGATGATCATTATCAACTGCATTGGGTACATGACGCGGTGATTATTGAATGTGTATCTGGACGTCAAGTACATGGCATTCTTGGGTTTGATAATTTAGAGATTGAATGGGAGAGTAAATGAGCGTGGGCAATTCGGAACTAATTATTAATTCCCGGTATGGTAAAGTCTGTGTTAGTGACAAAGAAGACCTAATTATTAATAGTCTCAAGGCTTATGGTGAATGGGCTGATAATGAGGTATCTTTTCTAGAAAAACTCATCAACAAAGGTGATACAGTTCTTGATGTTGGCACTTACCTCGGTACACATTTACTGGCTTTTGGATCATTTGTTGGTGCTCGAGGGACTGTTATTGGATTTGAGCCTCAGAAGAAAGCCTATGCATTAGTAAGTGAAACAATAAAAATTAATAATTCGACTCATCTTAAAATTAATAATTTTGCACTCGGAAGCAGAGAGCGAGTAGTTGATCTGCTCGATGCCTCGCCTGATCAAATTAATAACGAAGGTTCATTTTCAATTTTTACGTCCGAACAGGAAAATAATATACAACTTAGCGATTCGGTGGACTCAGTCACTGGTTCGAGTGACAAAATAAACATTAAAACAATGGATTCACTCGGCTTTGAACATTTGGATTTTATTAAGATAGATGCCGAAGGTATGGAGTTTGAAGTACTATGTGGAGGAGAAAATACTCTACATAAAACACGTCCTTTGATTTATTGTGAATGTAATGACCTGGAGCATGGCAGTAAAGTATATCATTGGGCTGTCAAGAACGAATTCGAAGTTGTTGCTATTAATATCCCTGCATTTAACCCCGATAACTATAATAAAAACAGCACTGATGTATTTGCAGGTGCATCAGAGGTTGCACTACTCCTTTATCCTCCGGTAAAAGAAAGTAAAATTAATGTAGCAATTAGAGACATGTATTTCAGGAAGGTCAATTCTACAGCTGACATTTATTTAATGTTATTGAGTAAAAAACAATTTATCGAAGAGACGCCTGTATTAAAAGAAACGGATTTATGCTATTCGGATTTTAATATTGCTGATAATTTCTTTTCTGCAAATTTAAACTTTCCTGAAGTGAGAAAAACTAAAGGTGTAATAATAGGCATTCCTTTCTATAAAGGAGCGGAGTTAGTCGAGCCATTATTAGATTCATTTGAAAAGTGTAACGAAGAATTGTGTTCTGCAAATGCAAGAGTTGTCTTTTATAACGACAGCCCTGACGATATTGCGCTTTGTCAGAAACTTGCGGAAATGAAAGAAAGGACATTTAGCTTCCCCTTTGAAATAGTTACAAATGAATTTAACTTAGGCTTCATTGATACAACCAACAAGTCAATTCAATATGCCGTTGCATTGAATTATGATTTAGTAATGTTAAATTCCGATACTTTGTTTTTCCCCGGTGTATTAAGCGAGTTAATCGGAGTAGCCTATGCTGATCCCATGATTGGCTTTGTTTCCCCGAGGTCAAATAACGCTACTATTTGCACTTTCCCTCATAAAGTATCGAACGATAGTTTATCGCCAGAGGACCTTTATAAGCAGTTTACAAAAATTTCGCATGTGTTCCCTCGTTATACATTTGTACCTACGTTAGTAGGGTTCTGTCTTTTTGTTAAACACAAAATTCTCGAAGAATTCGGTCTATTAGACCCTGTTTATGGAAAAGGATATAACGAAGAGAATGACTTCATTATGCGCGCGAACCGCTGTGGTTATAGTGCAGTTTTAGCTAACCATGCTTATGTCTGGCATGAGGGAGAGAAATCATTTTCTACACTTGAGGTGAAAAGAAAAGAAAGAGAACTCGAAAATAGCAAAATTTTGAACGATCGTTATCCTGAGTTTTCTAGTCTTGTTCGAGGGTATTTCTCCTCAGTAGAGTATAGGTCTGAGGCGATCATTGAGGGCCTGATTCCAAATCCAGCAAATAAGTTAAATATTGCAATAGATTTTTCATCATTAGGAACCTATCATAACGGAACGTTTGAAGCGGGAAAAAAACTAATTAGCGCCGCAGATAAATGTTGGAGCAGTAAATATAATATCGTAATTATTTGCAGCCAAGCCGCCTGGGAATATCACAAGATCAGCGTTAGTTCTAGTGAACGTGTATCGTGGTGTGATCCAGCTGATTTCACGAATAAATTTATGGCAGTCGTAAGAATAGGACAGCCTTTTTCTGTCGAGGCTCTATCTCAATGTTTTTATCGCGCTCCGGTTGCTAGCTGTTTTATGCTTGATACGATTGCAACAGATTGTGGATATCTTAAAGAAAATTTCGACGTTGATATCTGGCGCTTTATTTTAAAATGGAGTGATGTGATTTTCACTAATTCATCATTCACGGCTAGTCAATTTTCTCGGCGGTATGAGATTGGTGACCTTACAGTAATTCAGCCTTCACTTCATTCGGTAACTATCAGTGATTACTCTGAGGAAATATTACCCTCGGATGTCGATAAAATTGATGGTTTTGCTAAAAATAAAAGAAAACTTCTTGTCATTGGTAATAAGTTTGAACATAAAGCGTTAAATACTTCGGTGGCTATACTTTCAAAAGAACTGCCCGATGATGAGATACTGGTCCTGGGCGCAACCTCATTTGATTTGCATAATGTCACCTGCATCCCAACTGGTGGCATGAGTGATGAGGAAGTTAAAAATATATACAAAAGTAGTGATGCAATTATTTTTCCAAGTCATTATGAAGGGTTTGGTTTCCCTCTTTTACATGGGTTGGCACAGTTTAAGAAAGTCTTTTTGAGAAATCTTCCTGTTTATCATGAAATCATTGGCGAACTTCGCTCTGGAAGCGAAAATGTAGTTTTCTTTGAGTCTCTGTCTGATTTACCGGATATCTTAAAGCGCACTGACCTTAACTGGCTGGGCGATGCTGCTTATGGTGAAGAGGCTGGTTGGGAACGGTCCGCTAAAGAAGTCATTCGATCACTTGAGAGTAGCGTTAAGAATATTAATTCTACGCATGTTGCTGAGCGCTTGCGCTGGTTTGAACGCTCCTTTGTGAGCACAGCCTATATGCCATTTTCATCTAATCGAACAGTTGCGGAAAATATTGCAAATAGAATTTATCCTCACTTTTACAAGGTCTTAGCCAAGGTTCTTAACAATCGCTTCATCTATCGCACGTTGCAAATTAGCTGGCGGCTTTATAAAAAAATCCGATAGACAGAATGTGCGATTACCATATGCTTCACAGCATATCTTCGTTTTTATAATTCATAATATTAGTAGATTACAATGCAATATTGATTTCGGCATATAAATTCTCATGCCTTTATCTACAACACATTTTATTTATGATTTTTAATCACCTGTATGCCAGTTGATATAATCACAGCTAGGAGCACTGCTTTGAACTCATATCCGTTAGTTATAGACCTTGACGGAACACTCATTGATACTGATACGCTTCATGAATCAGCATTAAAGCTTTTTCGCAGTAATGTGACACAAGCTCTACAGATACCTTTATGGCTTGCAAAGGGTAAAGCAGTTTTGAAGGAAAAAATTGCTGAACGCACAACAATCGATCCTGCAACACTACCATACAACAGCGAGTTATTGGCCTGGTTAGACAAGGAACGTGCAATTGGACGCAAGATTGTTCTTTGCACTGCTGCAGATGCGAGCATTGCTGAATCCATTGCGGAACATCTTGGAATTTTTAGCGAAGTCATTGCAAGTAACGGTGTGGTTAACCTCGAGGGCACTAAAAAAGCATCCGAACTCGAAAAAAGGTATGGCCGTAGGGGATTTGATTATGCTGGAAATTCTCGTGCTGATTTAGCTGTCTGGAAAGTTGCGCGTAGGGGCATTGTGGTTAATGCTTCGGAAGCTTTAACCCAGCAAGCTCGAAGTCTCTGTGAGGTGACGAACGTTTTACCGAAACAAAGATTCGGTATAAAGGTCTGGCTAAAGATGTTGCGCGTCCATCAATGGCTAAAGAGTGCGTTGCTATTCGTCCCCCTTTTTGCTGCACATGACTTTTTTGATATACATGCTTGGCAATCTCTAGCATTTGCATTCTTTGCATTCAGCCTGTGTGCTTCATCTGTATATATTGCAAATGATCTACTGGATCTCGAAAGTGACAGGTTGCACCCACGTAAACGCAAGCGGCCATTTGCGTCCGGGGCGCTTCCTATAAGTACTGGAGTGTGTTTTGCCCCATTTTTGCTGATAACTAGTTTAGCAATAGGTTATTTTGTTGATGGAGCTTTCTGGGTATGGTTGCTTGTCTACTTTGTTTTGACTTGTGCCTATTCTTTATTTCTTAAAAAAGTTGTTCTCATAGATTGCATGGCATTGGCCCTACTTTATACCCTTCGTATCATTGCTGGGGCAGCGGCTGTAGGACAAACACTGTCATTCTGGTTATTGGCGTTCGCAATTTTCCTGTTCTTATCTCTCGCCTTTGTAAAGCGCTACGCGGAATTAGAAATGCAATTGCTGCGAGGTAAAGAAAAATTACATGGACGTGGTTACCACACGGATGACGCACCGTTGATACAATCCATGGGTATCGTTTCAGGCTATACATCAGTGTTGGTTCTGGCTCTCTACCTCAATAGCGAAGCCGTAGTGAAATTGTATCAAGCTCCAGAATGGATCTGGGTCGATGTGCCAGTGATGTTATTTTGGATAAGCTGGATGTGGATGCAGGCTCATCGTGGAAATATGCATGATGATCCTCTTGTCTTTGCTGTGAAAGATTTAGCAAGTGTAGTGACTGGCGCGATCTTTATAGCGATATTATATGTTGGCGCAGTGGGAGGGATATCGTGGTTGCTGTGAGTTCATGGGGTCGACTAACTTCTTTTGAGCATCAGGTGAGTAGCTTTGCCGATGCTGACTTAGTTCCTTCAGTTATTAATGCCAATGCTCCAGGCATTGCTTATGGAATGGGTCGAAGTTACGGTGATGTTTGTCTGAATCCAGATGGGCATTTATGGTCAACTAAAGGTTTGGATCGTTTTATTTCATTCGATAAAGAATCCGGGCTTTTAGTATGTCAGGCTGGTGTTTTGTTACGTGATATTCAGCGAATTATGCTCTCGTATGGTTGGATGCTGCCAGTGACGCCTGGAACGCAAATGGTTACGGTTGGCGGTGCAATAGCATGTGATGTGCATGGGAAAAACCACCATGTCCGTGGGACTTTCGGCGAGCATATTCAGTACATAAAACTTGTCCGTACTGACGGTCAAATTATTGTCTGTAGTCCTCATGAACACCCTCAATGGTTTGCTGCGACGGTTGGTGGTATTGGACTGACTGGCGTAATTGTTGAAGCCGCTATTCAGCTACGCCCAGTGAAAGGTCCGTGGATCGATGCAGAAAATTTGCCATTTGCTAATCTTGACGAATTTTTTACATTATCTGACGAATCAGAGGCTGACTGGGAAAACACAGTATCTTGGATTGATTGTGTTTCTGGCGGTGGTGGCAGAGGAATTTTCATGCGTGGAAATCAGGCTGACATTCCTGATCGACAAGAGCCAAAGACACGCATCATGACTATACCAGTAGTTCCTCCCATATCCGCTGTTAATGGATTGAGTCTACGTCTTTTCAATTTTGCATATTACAATATGAAAAAAATGAAAGCCGGTCGCGAGATTGTTCATTACCAACCGTTTTTTTATCCACTCGATAATTTGTTGGAGTGGAATAAAATGTATGGTCCCAGAGGGTTCTATCAGTACCAGAGTGTAGTACCTCGCAGTGTTGGAAAAGATGCCATACAGACAATGCTTAATGAAATTGCAAAGTCTGGGAATGGTTCTTTCCTTGCTGTATTGAAGACTTTTGGGAATCGTGAATCAGTTGGTATGCTGAGTTTTCCACAACCTGGGGTGACGCTAGCCTTAGATTTTCCAAACCGTGGAGCCAAAACGCAAAAATTATTTGAACGTCTTAATTCTATTGTTAGTGAAGCTGGCGGGCGATTGTATGCAGCAAAAGATGCATCCATGCCGCGAGAACTTTTTGAGGCCGGATATCCGCGTTTAGCCGAATTTTTAAAATATCGTGACCAAGGGATCAGCTCTGCAATGTCACGTCGCCTGATAGGAAGCTGAAGTGAACAGTAAAAAAAGAAGAATTGTCATTATTGGTGCTACCTCTGCTATTGCTGAGCAGTGTGCTCGTATCTGGGCGATGGAAGAAGCATCAGAAATAGTTCTGGTAGGGCGTAATATCCTAAAAACAGATCGTGTAGCGGATGATCTGCGTATTCGTTCAATAGGTACATCTGTGCAGACTGAGACACTTAATTTTGTCGACCCCAATGAAATACACGGGATAGTTGACAAGATTTGTGCTGTATCATCTGTTGATATTGTACTCATCGCGCATGGAATTCTTTCGGATCAGCAATTATGCCAAAATAATTTGCGTCAGAATTTTGACTCTTTACAAGTCAACGGCATTTCGCCGGTGCTTTTTGCGGAAGCCTTTGCTAAACATATGGAAGCCAATAATAGCGGAATAATCGCTGTTATTGGTTCCGTTGCCGGGGACAGAGGGCGTAAATCTAATTACGTTTATGGCGCTTCAAAAGGACTGATTGAGCGTTACATTCAGGGGCTGCAACATCGTTTGGCTAGTACGGGTGTAAAAGTCGTCTTAATTAAGCCAGGTCCAACTGATACCCCAATGACTGCACATCTCAAAAAAGATGGCGGCAAGTTAGCTCTTGCCTCAGTTGATACTGTTGCTAAACTGATCGTTGCTGGCATTGCAAAACGAAAAAATGTTATTTATGCACCAGGAAAATGGCAATTAATCATGCTCGTTATTAAGCATCTTCCTTCTTTCATATTTAATAAAATGGATATCTAACTGCATGTTCAAAAGTATTGATAATAAGTTCATTAATATAGCGTTTTTACTACTGAGCATGGTTTTTTTTTAACTACCGTTTATAGCGGAGTTAATGACTATACGCCAGTTCCATTCTGGGACATGTGGGAAGGATATTTGGGTTTCTATGTTCGGGTAACATCTGGAGACCTGAGTGCCTGGTGGGCATTTCACAATGAGCATAGGATCATTTTATCCAGATTACTTTTTTGGATGGATATTGCTTGGTTTAAGAGTGCGAATAAAAGCTTAATAGTATTCAATTATTTAATTGTAGCTTCTTTTTGTCTTTTCTTTTGGAAAGTATGGAGGGAACGAGAAGGTGAGCGACATAATAACTATTGGTTAGGTTTTTTCTTTATTGCATGGTTCTTTTCTTGGATCCAGGAAGAGAATTTTAGTTGGGGTTTCCAGAGCCAGTTCTTTCTCGCACAAATGCTACCTTTTGCTGCATTTTATTTTATGCATAAAGCAGCCAGTGAGAATGAAAAATCAACACGAAATTTTTCATACTCTTTATTAATTGGAATTCTTTGTGTCGGTTCAATGGCTAATGGTATCCTCGCGCTACCACTAATGGCATTTTTATCATTGATACTAAGAATGAAATGGTATCGCGTGTTTTCATTAGTATTGATATCAGTTTTAATCATCACTCTGTACTTTGAGGGATATGTCTCTGCATCTGGAAATGGCTCTTTCACTATCTCGCTATTCCATCATACACTGGATTTCTTTCATTTTCTGTTGCTCTATATTGGAAGTCCTTTCTACTATATATTTGGACACAACCAGTTCAGTCACAACATTGCAGTCGGTGCCGGCATGTTTATGATTGCCGCTGCAATAATACCTGCATTTAAGGCTATATTTAAACCCAAAGAAAATACATTTTCATTATTTCTTTTGACGTATATTTTGTATTTTTTCGGAACTGCTGTTGGTACAACGTCTGGTCGACTCCTGTTAGGTGGCGTTGAGCAGGCATTGGCTGGACGATATGCTACCCCTGCTCTTATTGCATGGGCCAGTCTTGTTCTTCTTTATTTGCCTTCGATAAATAAATTGAATCGTACAGTACAGCCATTTTATTGGGTGCCTTTTTTGCTTGCTCTTCTAGCATTATTGCCATATCAAATCAATGGAATGGAGGCAAAAAATGATGGGCTCTTTGAACGTAAGGTCGCTGCGTTAGCATTTGAACTGGGTGCCAGAGATGAGCAACAAATAAAAAATATATATCATACGGTTGATATTGATAATATTGTTCAAAAAGCGCAAAAAGATCATTTGTCAATTTTTGGAGTGCCTCCAATAGAAGGTGCCAAAAAGTTGTTAGGCACACTTTATCGAGTTGACGCTAATAAAACTCCGCTCTGTCGGGGCTCAGTTGATGCTCAGCAAGATATTACTGGTGATAATAACTTCTTGCGAATTACTGGCTGGATTTTTGATCCGAAATCAGGCATCCCTCCAGCAAGAGCTGTCGTTATTGATGAGGCTGGGATTATTCAGGGAATTGTTATTACAGGAAAAAAACGGCCTGATGTGGAAAGTGTTGTTGGTTCCAAAGCAGAGCTATCCGGTTTCTCTGGTTATGTTCGTACTGCCGTTCATAGTAGTTCTGTTCAAATAGTAGATTTGGATACTGGTTGTCACTTTTTTGGAAATATAAAATGAGCCCTAATGATATCGATTTAAAAATAGTCTTGCCCGGCGGAGCTGGACTTGTTGGTCAAAATCTTGTAGCTCACCTCAAGGACCGCGGATATTCCAATATCGTGGTATTGGATAAACATCGTAATAATTTAGATGTGCTGAGAGAAGTTCAACCTGACATTAAAGTTGAATATGCTGATTTAGCCGAAGAAGGTGAATGGGTTAAACATTTTGAAGATGCCGATATCGTCGTCATGCTTCAAGCCCAAATTGGTGGTAATGATTATAACGAATTTATCCGTAATAATGTAACATCAACAAAAAACATTCTTAATGCTGTTAAAAATTACGAAGTCCCTCGGCTTATACATATAAGTTCATCTGTCGTTGAATCTGTAGCTAATGATTTTTACACCATTTCCAAGAAAGAGCAGGAAAAGATGGTGTTAGAAAGCGGTATTCCATGTCCAATTCTCAGACCGACGCTCATGTTTGGCTGGTTCGATCGCAAGCATTTGGGATGGCTGTCCCGTTTTATGAAGAAAGCGCCTGTTTTTCCTATTCCTGGAAATGGACGTTTTATGCGTCAACCGCTTTATGCTGGAGATTTTTGCGATGTGATTATCAGTTGTGCTGAAAATCATGAACATAATGGAATATATAACATTTCTGGGCATGAGAAAGTTGATTATATAGATATAATTCGTGAGATTAAGAAAGCGACGAAAACCGGTACGCCCATAATCCGTATTCCGTATTCTGTTTTCTATTCATTATTATGGCTCTGGTCTCGATTTGATAAAAATCCGCCCTTTACAACGCAGCAACTTGCTGCGCTTATTGCCAAAGATGAGTTTGAAGTGATTGATTGGCCGGGTATTTTTGGTGTTCAGGCGACCCCATTTAAAAAAGCAATCGTTACAACATTTAATGATGCACGTTACAGCAATATTGTTTTGGAGTTTTGAGAATGCCCAATAAAGATAAACGCATTGCTGTGCTTGGTGCTGGCCCGATGGGACTTGCTGTCGCGTATCAATTAACATTAGAAGGTTATAAACCTATTATCTACGAGGCGGATAATCGCGTAGGTGGAATGACGGCATCCTTTGATTTTAATGGGTTGGAAATAGAACGATACTATCATTTTCATTGTATTTCAGACCATGCCTTTCTTAAGATTTTGGATGAATTAGGTCTGTCAGATAAAATGCATTGGGTTGAAACCAAAATGGGGTATTGGTTTAAGGACCGCTTGCAACCTTGGGGCAATCCAATTGCTTTACTTAAGTTTCGAGGGTTGAGTTTAACCGCAAAATTCCGATATGGCTTGCATGCGTTTTTATCAACAAAACGCAATGATTGGAGGCCTTTGGACAATGTTGAAGCTACTGGTTGGATTAAGAGATGGGTTGGAGAGGAAGCTTATGAAGTACTATGGCGTAAACTGTTTGAATTGAAATTTTATGAATATACTTCGGGCCTCTCTGCTGCCTGGATTTGGAGCCGCATTCGTCGTATAGGCCGCTCCCGCTATAATCTTTTCAGAGAGAAACTGGGGTACCTGGACGGTGGCTCATCAACCTTGCTTGAAGCGATGAAGGCTGAAATAGAGAGCAAAGGCGGTGAGTTTCGCCTTAACTCCTTTGTTAAAAAGGTTACTATCGAAGAAGGCAGAGTAACTGGTGTTACTGTTGGGGATAGTCATGACACATTTGATACAGTGATTAGTACAATTCCACTGCCATATGTTTCTAAATTAATCCCCGATCTGCCCTCTGATATCATTAATAAATTAAATGATATAAAAAATATTGCTGTGGTTTGTGTTATTGCCAAACTTCGAAAAGCAGTAACTGAAAACTTTTGGTTAAATACTAATGATCCCGATATGGATATTCCCGGGATTGTTGAATATTCGAATTTACGTCCTTTAGACAACCATGTTGTATATGTTCCTTTTTATATGCCTGGCGAAAACCCGAAGTTTTTAGATGATGACTCAGTTTTCCTTCTCAAAGTTAAAAATTATTTGAAGAAAATTAATCCATCTTTGACAGACGATGATTTTATTGATATCCGGGCAAGCCGCTATCGTTATGCGCAGCCTATTTGTGACCCTGGATATTTATCTCGTTTACCTTCTGTTGCTATGCCTATTGATGGTTTGTTTGTTGCTGATACATCTTATTATTATCCAGAAGATCGTGGCATTTCGGAAAGTATTGATTTTGGAAGAAAAATGGCGAAGGATGCCGTATTGTGATCGCACATTTTAAATCAAAACAATTTATCATCTTTCTAATTACAGGTGGATTAGCTGCTGTCGTTAATTTTGGCAGCAGGTTCATTTATAATCTGTGGTTTACTTTTTCAATTGCAGTTATTCTGGCTTATATCTCAGGAATGATAACTGCGTTCATTTTGGCCAAAGTGTTTGTTTTTACTGAAAGTCAGCAGTCACTTAAACGGTCTGCGATATACTTTATATTAGTTAATTTAGTTGCAGTGTTTCAAACGTGGTTCATTAGCATTACGTTAGTTTACTATGTTTTCCCAAGTCTAGGGGTAGATATCTATCCCAAAGCACTTGCTCATGCTGTCGGAGTTATTATTCCGGTGTTTACAAGCTATCTCGGCCATAAGCACTTTTCATTTAAATAATATGTCACGAATTTTTTTTTGTGCGCAATGTTAAGAGTGTCGATATGTTTTTTTATAACTCCTCTCATGTGTCTATATTATTCTGATTTTTAAATGTGCATTTTAATGAGGTTAATAGTTTATTTTTCTTCAAAACATGGATGCACTTAAAAGTGACATAGTATAGTGAGTCACTATTCAGAACGTTTTTTCTAAGTTAGTATAACGTTTATTAATCCCGCTGGATTCGTTCCCGGCCGGGAATCCACACCTGACAGGAGTTTTGCATGTCCAAGCAACAAATCGGCGTTGTTGGTATGGCGGTGATGGGGCGCAACCTGGCGCTTAACATCGAAAGCCGTGGCTATACCGTTTCCGTTTTCAACCGCTCCCGCGAAAAGACCGAAGAAGTGATTGCTGAGAACCCCGGCAAGAAACTGGCTCCTTACTACACCGTGAAAGAGTTTGTTGAATCCTTAGAAACTCCCCGCCGCATCCTGTTGATGGTGAAAGCGGGCGCTGGCACAGATGCCGCTATCGACTCCCTGAAACCCTATCTGGAAAAAGGCGACATCATTATTGATGGCGGCAACACCTTCTTCCAGGACACTATTCGCCGTAACCGCGAACTGTCTGCCGAAGGTTTTAACTTCATCGGTACCGGTGTTTCCGGTGGTGAAGAAGGCGCGCTGAAAGGCCCGTCAATCATGCCTGGCGGTCAGAAAGACGCTTATGAGCTGGTTGCTCCGATCCTGACCAAAATTGCCGCTGTTGCCGAAGACGGCGAGCCGTGCGTCACCTATATTGGTGCAGACGGTGCTGGTCATTACGTCAAGATGGTTCACAACGGTATTGAGTACGGCGACATGCAGCTGATTGCAGAAGCCTATGCTCTGCTGAAAGGCGGCCTGAACCTGTCTAACGAAGAACTGGCAACAACCTTTAGCGAGTGGAACAAAGGCGAGCTGAGCAGCTACCTGATCGACATCACCAAAGACATCTTCACCAAGAAAGACGAAGACGGTAAATATCTGGTCGATGTGATTCTGGATGAAGCCGCAAACAAAGGTACCGGCAAATGGACCAGCCAGAGCTCTCTGGATCTGGGCGAACCGCTGTCTCTGATCACTGAATCTGTCTTTGCACGTTACATCTCTTCTCTGAAAGAGCAGCGTGTTGCCGCGTCTAAAGTGCTGAGTGGCCCACAGGCGCAACCGGCTGGCGACAAAGTGGAATTCATCGAGAAAGTTCGCCGTGCACTGTATCTGGGTAAAATCGTCTCCTACGCACAGGGCTTCTCTCAGCTTCGCGCTGCGTCTGACGAGCACAACTGGGATCTGAACTACGGCGAAATCGCGAAGATTTTCCGCGCGGGCTGCATTATTCGAGCTCAGTTCCTGCAGAAAATCACTGATGCGTATGCGCAGACTCCGGCTATCGCTAACCTGCTGTTGGCTCCTTACTTCAAGCAAATCGCTGATGATTACCAGCAAGCGCTGCGTGACGTTGTGGCTTACGCAGTACAAAACGGTATTCCGGTTCCGACCTTTGGTGCGGCAGTGGCTTACTACGACAGCTACCGTGCGGCAGTTCTGCCTGCGAACCTGATTCAGGCGCAGCGTGACTACTTCGGTGCGCATACTTATAAACGCACTGACAAAGACGGCGTATTCCATACGGAATGGCTGGACTGAGTCATCGTGTTTTGAGTCGTTTGTTTTAACAATAGGACCATCCGCAAGGGTGGTCTTTTTGCAAGAGTACCTTCTTATCGCATTATATTTTTTGTTCTATTAATGTATAAAAGGAATAACATTAAAAATCTCTACTAAGGCATCAGTATAATTATGCGCAAAAATATAATTATTGTGGGCGGTGGTTTTTTTGGCATGTACTTGGCCGAGCAATTTTCCCTATTAATCGGTGCGGACTGGCAGTTGCGCGGACAGCAGAAACGGGTAGTGACGCCGGGG
>ERZ772884.697-NODE-697-length-24309-cov-3.404057_pt1 | contig 24309 bp, 32 predicted proteins | sample MGYA00580574_ERZ772884 | MGnify/ENA primary metagenome ERZ772884 (study PRJEB29015, sample SAMEA2737690) | human gut metagenome | biome: human gut; feature: human-associated habitat; material: faeces | place: China | collected 2012 ... | reverse complement strand
AGATCAGCTCCTAAAAGATGGGTTTGTGGTAAACACCATTTTAAAGGAAGCTGATTTTTTTGTCCGAACAGCGTTCGGATTAATTTTACAATCTACCACTTAAACGTAATTGGGTGCGGCGGAAGCAGTCGAACCAGAATGTCATACCGCCGTGACTCCAATGTTCTGGTTAAATCTGTATCAATGTCTAACTCATATTCGAAAATACTCAAACCATCACTATCGGCCTTCATAACAAATTTATTCAGTAAAAGACGCTGAACATCCGCCTCCACACTATCGAAGGCTGGTTGTTCGGCATCTAATAAGGCATTCATTTCCAAAACACCATCGTAATAATCTGGCTTAAAGTCCTGCAATCTACTCACTAATCATCACCTCACCAACTTCTGGCAGCTGAGATAGCTCGTTAGTGAAAATTAACGATACATCCTCTTCCTGACCGTTTAGCATCGGGAGTGAAGCGTTCACCACACCCTCAATCTTCATTACTTCGGCTAGAAGCTGGGACCGATAAACCGTCAGCGAGTACCCTCGACCAGTCTTACTATCAAGGGTGGCCCACTTCTCACGGAGTTTGCCAAAAAACGTTGCAATACCGTTCTGAATCTTACCGGTTACGACTCCCAGCGTCGCATCAGGAGATAAGCTGACTGTGGAGGTCACACTGATTTTAAGAACTTCTGGAGCGACTACTGTTACCACATGATCAATCGGTGCCAGCCCATAACCCTCATCTTCGGGTGCCGGATCAATCTGTGATTGAACTTGCTTAATCAGTTCTTTACTAGCGGGTAACAAGTCATTATCCAAGATAACCAGCTTAACTGTGCCTCCGCCTTGCCACGTTGGGTAAATTTGACCAGCACCGACAGAAGTGATCTTAGCCAACATATCGGCATAATCCGCCACATTTCCACCGTACGCGATGTAACTGTTGGGCGACAGGAGACGCGCCCGAAGATGGTCGTCATCTTCATCGTCCCGTGCTGGCACTGATACTTCGATGATCTCGGCCCAGGAGAGCGCGTCATTCGGAGTAACTGGTAGAATCTGACCCAGATAACTATTAGGATCAGTCCCCGCAACATCAGCGGTTAAAACAGCAGTCCCGTCTTCATTCACAGTCGCGACCGTATAGAAAATAGGATCATCACTCACACTCGCAAACTGGTCGCTGACTTCAACATTATGGATAGGCTCCCCGTTACTGTCAGTAAACTTGGCCGTCACTTGCGCTGTGGTGGCTGTTTGTCGCGCTGTGCCACTATCGGTTGCGTGCCAGTCAAGAGCCTCTCCCTCAGCCGTAGACTTATAAATCTGTTTAACGGCTTCTGCTTCTTGCAACGAGTTCTCGGCCAACATTGTTGCAGCTGGAGCCATTGCATCGTAGATAATCGACCCTTCCCGGGTATCTACCGTCTCTGGAACCTCGTCTAGCATTTTGTCTAACCAATAATCAAAGTCCTGCGCCTGTAGTGTCTCAATCAATGTCTGTGGATTCACCTAATGTCACCTCACTTTCAATCGGAACAGTACCGAAGATGGTTTCGACGGTACCACTTACCATTAGCGTAGTTGAATTCATCTTTTGAACATCATCTACACGCACATCGGTTACCCGATCATCGGCATACATGGCTTCTTCTAGCATCCGTTCCACTTCAACCTCGGCGTAATCAAACTCTTTGCCCAACAACTCATTAAAGTCGTTGCCGTAGTCCTCGGTATAGATGGGAAACACAAATCGCTCTGTTCGAAGAATTTTATCAATGGCTTGAACCATTGCTTCCCGGCCATCAATCATTGATTGAATTCGACCGTTCTTAACTAGATAGGTACAGCTGGGTAACGTCTCTTCTTCAAGATCATCGTCCGTTTCGTCCTCGACATCCAATTCAATTTCTTCTTCATCATCCATCTTCGTCACCTCCCATCTTCTCTAGTACATAGAATTGTTGGCCACCATCTTGACGAATCATGGTAACACCATCGCCCTTCTTTAAAGCATTTAGAATGGTAACGGTTTTGGTATCACCATCAATTTTCATTTTCACCTTATGGTCAGTCACATTATCACTCAGGTTCAGAAAGGCATCAGTAAGAACCATCTGGTTAGAAATTTGAATCTGCAACGGTGACTCACTGATCACCGTACCAAATACAATATCGGCGTAGTCACTATCCGACCCACCCCGATCCTTTATCATATCGAGTAATCGTTCTCCGGCCATTACCAACGCACCTTCATTTCTAGTTCGGCTTGGTCAGTGGTCCCGCTGAACGTGTGAGTAGCTTTGGTGATTAAGAGATACTTGGTTCCTACGCCAATGTCCTTCAGCGACTTAATCTTAACTGGGTACTCATTACCCGGAATCATGTTCAAGGTAGCCAATACATCTAGCTTCAGCGTGTGGGCCTGCTTTCCTTTCGACTTTAATATACTAGCTGCTTTGGCCTTCATCTGGGCCGCGTTAGCTTTATCCTTAGCTTTTTCGACTACTTGAAGTTTCCCCCACCGCTCAACGGAATTCCCTTTCTTGGTAATGGTCGTCAGCTTGGTGTTTTTAACTTCTGCCGCTTTTTTCTGGGCTGAGGTCAGTTTGACCTTAGAGGTGGAAGAGGTCTGTTGTTTCTTTTTCTTATCCGTTCGAACGACCCGGACTACATTGGCGACATCTTCAATGCTTCGTGAATAACTAAAGCCGGTAAGATAGGAGCCGTCCCCCATGTAATACTTCATGCGTTTAAACGGAGCTCGGCGTAACTCAACGGTCCCGTAATTGCAGTAAAGAAAATAGCGATGGCCGGTTGCCCGGCGCGTCGCCTTGAACGAATCCTTTAGCATGTCGAAATAAGATTTACTATCGCAGACCTCCGCTACCAGCTTATGAGTTGATTTATGCACGACCTTATGCGGCACCCCAGCTAGCTTGGCTGCTTTCGTGAACCGCTGAGAGATGGTAGACACTGGCCAAATAAGTGAATCCTGATTCTTAAAATATCTGAGATTGTCGTAAGCGGTGATGCTAAACACTTCCGACTGGTCATAATCAAATTTAAAAATTTTCCCTCGAAAGACCTTTTTGTGGTCCCAGCAGAAACGAACTTCATCCCCATTTTTGGGCGTGAATCCTTCATCCACTTCGACCAACTTGAAAGTCAGCTCACCGGCGGCAAAGTCGATGTCGGTCGTCCACTTAATCTCAGATTCCAAAATATCACGAACATCCCAAGTTGTTTTAGTCCCTGGGGTCTTAATCGTAAACATCGTTACTGTCATCATTACACCGCCTTTACTGCTGACTTAGATACCCAGCCACGAGCGCCACCACTGAGGGTAGCAATGTGGTATGGGTATTTAGCATTGGGTGCAACCAGGCTGATTTTTCGTGTGGCATTTCGTTCAGTCGCCCCCGGCCCATTGCCAGCGGAATCGCGGTGTAAGCGACCATTCACAGTCACTTTAGACCCTCGTCCCACCTTCTTAGGCGGCTTAGATCGAGTCTTACCCTTCTTGGCTGTTTTTTTGGACTTCTTCTTGGCTTTTACCTTTTTCGCTTTGTGAGCTTTGTATTCACCAATTTTTAGCGTGTACGCATACTCATCAGCAAAGCCATCTGCCATGCCATACTTGAATTCCGAAATGATTCCCTTGAAGCTAATCTTAGTACTTGAAATTACCAAACGTACCGGCTTCTTAGCCTTATACAGTTTATTGAGCTTGTCCAAATAAGTCTGTCCATTCTTATAAACAGTCTTAGTACTAAGATAGTGCACATTAGCTGTCTTAACTGGCAACGTACTGGTAATTTCAATCGACTTTAGCTTCTCATCACCAATCAAATTAATTTGACCCAACTTGACTACGCTCACTGTCTTATCATCGGTCGCGGCGTCAATGTTGAACTCCTTCGGGTTGACAGGAAGGTTAAACGTCTTGTTCTTAGAATCAGTAATCGAGAATTTCAACTTAACCCCTCCGTTCGTTTAGGTTGACTAGGTAGTTTTCAAGCCTCGATACCAAGACTTCAGCATCTTCGTAGCCCTTACCGGTACTATTAATCTGAATAGCACCCGGAGCGATGGTGATGTTGCCACCAGTCGATTGCTGATTAGTCGTGGTACTGCTAGTGTTCTCACCATATGGCGTTATACTACTAGCGAATGGCGAGTGGGTGGGCGTGGAAGCATTGGGATTAAACCCAGGTATTATAGCACCCTGAGCACCAGTCACAGCGGTATGTGCCATGCTGGCACCGGAAGCTGCAACTAATGAACCAGTTCCATCCATGCCAAGTGCCATTCCTTGTCCCATATAATCACCAATTTCAGCAAAAAGTTTTGATGGTGAGTGGATACTTGCAGCAGCTCGAGCGGCACGGTTCGCTTGTGCAACAAGGGCGTTAGCCGCTGCGGCTACTGCACCTACTTGAGAACGCATACCAGCGGCTAACCCAGCGCCAATCATCGAACCAGCTGAATGCATTGCACCAATTCCAGCGCGAGCCGCGGCTACTGCACTTGCAATACTGCTTCGAACGGCAGCTGAAATACCGGCACCCCCGGTACGTGCAGCTGCCGCTGCTGCACGCATCCCGCTTGCAACTGCTGATACAACTCCTGCCATTGAAGGCCGCATAACGTGTGGTGCTGGTATAGTTGGAATCGTTGGCTTAGTAGGTGTTGGAATGTGTGGTGTTGCAACTTTCACATGTAGCGTTGGTAAAGACGACGGCATGGTAGGTGCTGGTACTTTAGGTGTAGCTACTTTCACATGTAGCGTTTGAGTAGCTGGCATCTTGGGCGTTGGAACCGTTGGCGCTTCCACTTTAGGCTTAATGGTCGTTGCTGACGCTTGCTGCTGTAGCTTTGCCATAGGATTGCCAACACCCGTTGTATCAACTTCAGCTTTAGTTTTGATAGGCGTAGAACTTGCCTGCTGCTGAAGCTTTTGCATCGGGTTACCTACACCAGATGTATCAACCTCAGCCTTAGCTTTTACCGGGTGAGAATCTGCTTGTGCTTGAATTGTTTGAAATGGATTAGCGCCAGCTTGAATCTGGGGTTTCACATTGATATTTGCTGTTTTGCTAGCCGTCATTTGATCCATCTGTGAAAAAACATTTGAGGTGTCTAGTTTAGGTTTAATCTGAATATTGCTAAGGTTACTTTTTGTGCTAGATGCCTTCGTATCTAGTTCACCAAGTGCCGAAATTACTGCTCCTGTAGCGGATTTATCACCAATATGACTAAGTGCGTCCCCAATGCCACTGATGCTGTCCTTGGCTTTCGACAATGATTCTGCCGCACCGGAGAAGTCACCAGACATCGCCTGTTTTAATGCCATCATCCCATTAACGATTGCCATTATGGCATTAACAACCGCTGCACCAACACTAACGACGATACGAAGAGCATCCGCAAAGGCTGCAAAGGCAAGAGCCAACCCAACAATTACACCAACACCAATCATGCCCAGCGCTTGTCCCAGCATTGGCAGGAGTGCAGACACTACTGGTTCCAATGCCGTCTTCAACTCATTGAAGGCACTGACCAAAGGTGCAAAGATCGTACCGAGATTACTAAAAATCGTAGTAAGAAAGTTTTGCACTCCCATAAAGTTAGTCTGCCAAGCGTAGACAGCCGCCACAATTGCCACTGTCACAGCAGCTAAAGCTAACCCAATTGGAGAAATCAGTAGTGAAAACGCTGATCCAATGGAGCTAAAGATGCTTATAAATTGTGCCGGTATTGCAATCAGCTTTGTGATAAAACCTGTTACAGCAGTTCCAATACTTGCAAAGGCTCCCGTAATCCCAGTTAATATTCCGGATATTACAGACAGCCCGGCAAAGGCACCCACAACTCCAAGAATATAGGGTGCTACCGTCTTTAATGGTGCTATTTCTGCTGCTATTTTAGAACCAAAACCAATAATGCCATCAGCTAGCCCATCAAAGTTAATGTTGCCGATCTTATCGGTAATACCGCTAATAGCATTAATCCCAATCTTGCTAACTTTATCAAAAGCCGGTTGCATCTTATTGGCTAACGTTTCACGAAGACCATCCATCGCTTGACCAATAGTCTTATACTGCGTGGCCATCTTAGAAAAGTTCTTATTGGTACCTGTTTGTGCAATCGCATCAAAGAAATCTTGGGTCTTCACCTTACCGTCTTGAACGTCCTTAACTAATTGACCAGTACTTTTGTGCATTGTTTTTGCCACGGCTGCCATCCCAGCAGGAGTTTGTTCAAGCATCAACTTAAAGTCCATCCACTGGATTTTCGGCTTGGCAGCGGCCTGGGTCGCTTGCTGGCTTAAAGTCTTCATGGCCTGTTGTGGATCAGATGAAGCGGCAGCCAAACCACCAAACCCTTTAACTAGCTGAGTCGTGTTTTTAGTCCCCACAGCTGCCAATTGGCTATATGTGGAGGCCATGTCTGACGCTGAGTAAATGGTCTGTTGCGCAAACTTCTGTAAGTCTCCACGAGTGGAAGCAATCTGTTTTGGCCCCTGACCAATCATTTTCATATTGCCATTAAAAGTCTGCCAGGCTCGACTAGATTCATCGAGTTCACCGTACATGCTTTTAATTCCACTACTAATTGCACCAATTCCTTTCGTAATGCCAGCGCCGATCACGTTGGCACCTAGGAACTGCTTAAACATCCCACCTCCACCGTTGTTTGCTGCGTTTCCTTTCAGCTTATTCATGGCATCAGCGCTACTACCAAGACCGGCCTTTAACTTATTCAATGTCGATGTGAACGCATCGTTAATTCTAATTGTTGCGCTAACTGTTTCTCCCATACTCCACCTCCTCTCCATAAACTAAAAAACCAGGTCGCTATGATCTGGTTTTTCGTTCTGCTTGTTTTTGTGTTTTCTGTTCCTGTTCAATTCGGTTATCAATTCCGGCAATGACCAATGCTTTTTCGTCTGTATCAAGGTTGGTCCATTGGTCGGGCAACCACCCAAACTCAAACATGGCATAGTGGTAGTAAGTGAACTCCTGCCCTTTTCCGGACTTGATTAGTTTTTTGCTTCGTCAACCTTCTCTTCCAAAGTATCTCCTAAAGAGAGCGTGTTTACCGCCTTAACCAACTTAGTCAATTCTCCCATGGAAAGCATCTTTTTAAGAGTACCAAGTGGGTCCGCTAAGGTACCATAAAACTCCTGAAGCTCCTTCGAATTCAAATCTGGTTGGACAACGGACTTCACAACCAGGGCATCTGCATATTTGTCTTGGTCGACTTGCCGGACAACTTGACCATATTGGTTCTTGTTGGTTCTAGTCGCTGCTTTTTGCAACTTCTCATTTTCTTCGTTAGAAACCTCAGTGATGACAAAGGGAGAGGCAAACCCCTCAAACTTCAATTCCTGAGTTGCCATCTCCCGCTTGCGCAGGAAGTCCTTAATCGATACTTGTTCAGCCATGTTTAAATTCCTCCTATTATTCTTCGAAGCCAGTAAATGGCTCTACTAATTCAATACCTTCAAACGTGAAGTCAGATTCCCATTCCATTACACCATCGTCGGCTTCAAAATCGGCCACCGGAATGTCGTCCAGGTTAACGTCTTTCAACAGAACCGTTTGTTTTCCGGCCCGTGAAGTTGGGTCCTCAATGGTCATCGTGATGGTGAAGTATAAGTCCTTTTCGCCTTTAATATAAGGGAGCGCGTACTTCAACCAGTTAGAACTAATCACGTACCCACCCAGAGTCCCTGTGCCTTCAACTGAAGTAGTCTTCTTGTGCTTCCACCGAGAACCTAGGGTCTGAACATCTTCCTTGTTCTTTTCCAGTTTTGCTGCAACCTGGGTAGCTTCAATCATTGGCCAAACTTTACCATTCATTTCAACAAAAAGCTTAGCATCCTTTGTAGAGATAGTGTCACGGCCATTCAGAAATTGACCGATAACAGACGCTGATTCATCTCGCATTGTCATAACTTAATCGCCCCTTTCTAGTTTACAAAAATCGTCATGTACAGCTTTTCCATCGCATCAATCGGAGTCACACCCAGCGTGACAAAAATTGAATCTCGGTCTTCGCCCGGTTCAACACTTAGATCAGTAGCATCGACTGGCTGGATCACGGTAGAATCGGATAAGTCCTTCAAATAGCTAACGCGATTGGCTTTAAAAAGAGACCGACCCGTACTATCGTTATTAATCTTCCCTAAGAATTGTGACTGGAACGTTTCCATCGTATTGGTCGCAATCGTATCTAACGTCCGAATAACCCGGTTCTTTTGGAAAGCATTTGGCCTGTCATCAGTAATCGAGACCAGTGAATTAATGTCCTGTTCAACCGTCACGGAACCATTCCGTAGAGTCGTGAAGACAATCTTACCGGCATTCAATGCATTTACAGTCTGCTCATTAGTTCGCTTAGGAGCAGCATTAATAGCATCTGGATAAACAGTATAGGTGAGTGAAGTACCCGCATCGGCAGCGGAAGATGCACCAGCAAACCAACCGGCGGCCTGGGTAGCGGTTAAGATTGAACCGTCCACTAGTTCCACCCCATTATTCACAACAGAAATGGCTTCGTGATCATACTTAGAAGCCCCTTCCATCATGGGAACCACAGCCCGAACCTTGTACCCCTCTTCATCACGAAGGCGTTTTACGGCAGCGACCACAAGTGAGTGAATATTGTTGTCTGCGGCAAAGCCAGCAGTGGTCACAACGTTATAATTCTCAGTTGCTAACACATCATTCAGATCCTCGGTAACATCACTCGCTTTAGTAGTTCCACCAGTCAGTGTATAGCTAGTCGAAGCTGCTAAAGCATCAAGTTTGGCCTTGCCCGCCTCTGCTGAGAAGTCGGCCCCGCCACCACTAACAGTCACTTCACCAACTGGCTCGGTTGAATCTCCCGTAAAAGTAACATTTACGTAATCGTTAGACTCTAACCCGCTGGCTGTGGTCGTCCGAATAATCTGCTCATCCACCATCGTGGTACCCAGTAAAGTCTTTACCATAACCAGTGTTTCATCGTTGGGGTCCTTTTCAACCGTCACAGTTAAGGTGTTACCAACCGTACCAGCGTACTTAGCGGTAAAGTTCCAAGGCAACTTAGCATCCTCAACCTTAGCTTTCTCACCATCATTCTGATTAAGATAGAGTACCGTTAAGGCCCCCTTCAGCGTTTCACGAAGGGGGATTAACCGTGCTTCGTCCAGAGTGGTACCCAGTACTGCCCGGAAGTCGGTAGTATTATCTACTTCCACGACACCATTAGGCCCCCATCCCAGGTCAGCTGACCCAATCAATAAGGTCCGACCTAAATCTGTATCAGGTTTTGCTTGCGGAGCACCCTTGGCGTTGATATAAGCACCGGGGCCCCGCTTATTCTGTGCTGTCCAAATTCCACCAGCCATACTAAATTCCCCCTTTAAATTCTTTGATAATTTTCTTTGCTTCAGTCTTGGTGTAAGTCTGGCCGTCCACCAACTTAAGCGAGAGAATGTCCCGCTCAATTGGCTTAAAGCCCGTGCTATCCACCAAGGATGACTTACTAAATTTGTTTTCCATCAGTAATTCCTCCGTGGTAATTTATTGCTTGCTGTTTGGGTGTCAAGTCTTCCGGATAAGCCCGAACGGTTACTAAGAAGGCCATGGTTAAAGCTCCATCCACAATGCTAAAATCAACATCTCGAATAGGAGCGAAATTATCTAATTGCGTGAAACGATCTAACAATTGTTCCTCCATCCACTCCATATCGGGTTCAGCATTGTCCGGGGCTGGAAAGTAAACTACCTGGTAGTGATACCCCCGCTTTTGGCGGTTAAAAAGCTCGGGCTGCCGGGTGGTCGTAATCTTAGACACGAAAAAAGACGGTTCTTTAAACCCGCCTTTCTGGTTCTTCCGGTAGACAACTGCTTCCGGAAAGATTGTCTTCAATTGCTTACCAATCCGATTAATAATATCCATCATCAATCTAGTAGCCCCCTTAGCGCCCGTTCTAGGGACGGAGCAATTAGTTGTGGCATCTGCCCTTCAACCTCAACGACCGTATCTTTCAACATGAAGCGACCTTCTACCCAGCCACCACCGCCACGAGTGCGGTGACCGTTTTCAACGAATGGTGCATACTCTGTGTTGTTGTACAGCTTAATGGCGATAACTGTACCAGTGATAAATGGCCCATCAGCATGCCATGTTTGTCTTAAGTGACCAGTATCAACCGGTGTCCGACTCTTAACAGCCTTCATTGACTGGGCCTTAACCCGTTGCATTGTTACTTCCAAACCATGTTTAACCGATTCAGTGGCAATCTTAGAATTCACTCGGTCGGTCCACGCTTGAAATTCAGCATCATCGATGGTAAATCCAGCCATTAGGATTCCTCCTTCGCCTTTTCGTCCCGAACCATGGCGACTTCTTGGTGACTGATATACCCGGCATAACCCTTGCTGGTGCGCTTGTAGTTGGTAGTCTGACCATTTACATCAGTTACCACAATATCGGCGCCAGCAGGGATTTTAATGCCATTTCGGATGATCAATTTAGCATCATAGGCATCAGTTCCAAAGAACGTCTGCTCACTAGCCTTTAGTCCTTTAAGGACCACTTTAGCCGGTTCGTCCTCCACAATTGTGACAGACTTACCATCGGTGAACACACCATCGAGACTATCCCTAACGCCGGTAATGGTCACCTTGTCAAACCACAGTTTGTTGAGCGACTTACTCATACGGTTAAAAGCAGCTTTCATCGTTTCACCACCCGAAATACATTGAGTTGAGCCAAGTAGTTGTCAGTCAACGTGTTAACCGCTTGAAGTTCCATATACGCCTCACTGGACGACTTGAAGGTAACCGACGTGTCACCCTCGTTAATAGACTTAACATCGTTGTCACGGTCAGCAACTGGCGTGAGTAACTGGTGGGTAGTTAATAGCTGCTGACACAATGCTACTAGCGTATGATCCAGTTCTTCCGGAAGGTCCTTAATCGTAAGGTGCGTGTAGTTGGCAACATCACTGACGACCTTATCCAAAGCGAACCCCATTACAGCCGCCCAACTAGGATTTATCCCATCATCAGGGTTGAGCAACGACAACTGGGTCAGCAACTCTACTTTGCGTGGATGCTCATCCATCTAATTCACCTCTATTCGGCTGGCACTAGGGCCAACAAGTCAGCCTTAACCGACTTACCAGTGTGGTCGATGCTATGAGCGTCTAGCCAAGCGGTAATCTCGGCTACCGTATTGGCATCAGTTGGCTTCACATTGCCGGTAGGGTCGAACCCGGCTGCCACCGTGACTGCCGGGAAGTCAAATCGTTCCGTCTTGACACCCGAATCGTCAACCAACTCGCCAGTAAAAATACCGGCCGGATAGGTCTTTCCGGGAAGATTAACATGAACCTTCCCTTCGCCGCTTCCCACCAGCTCGGCTCCCTGATACACATTTAAAATCATGCTTAATGCCTCCTATTCTGCGCTAAAATCGGCCCCGCCTTTAACGGCTGAGACTTCTACGGAAGTCGGAGCCGCTAAGCTTTTGGGGCTTTGTCAGCCGTCACGAATTCGATACCAGCAGTCTTAGTCTTCAACAGCAGAACGTCATCGTAGGATTGTTCGTAGTACAGGTAATTCCCACTGTTGGCAGCACTAGGTGCATCGAAACCAACGAAACTATACTTTTGTGGGGCAATCTGAACGCCATTAAAAATCAAGAACATTTCAATCTGCTTGGCGTCGTCCTTAATCTTAGACCCCACCGTGAAGTCGTAAGCCGTTTGCATTAAGTCAGATGGAACTACCTTAATCGTCACATCGTCCAAGCTGTAAACGGAACGCTTTAAGTTACCAGCATCGCTTAGGTTAATCTGACGATTAAGCGCATCGGCCCGCTTCAACATGGAATTAACTTGTGGCGTCACATAAAGGATTCGGCCAGCACCCGAAATCCGCGCCTCATCAAAGTTCGCCATCATACCATCAAAGACTTCTAAGATGTTGGCTTCGGTCAACGTATCGGTGTGAATCCCGCCATCGGCCGCCGCTTCCTTTTCTTGGTACAGCTTAGAGAACATTTGGCGATCCATTTCTGGCATCTTCTCGTCCAGATTAAATTGCTTAGTGATATTGGCAATGCTGACGACCATATTGGATTCGTCCACATCGCTAGGATCAACCAAGGTGGACCAGTAACGTTCGTTGGTCAGTTCATAGCTATCCCAATCATTGGAGTAGTTGGCCGCCGGTTGGGTCATGGTCCGACGTGCCCGGTCCCGACGTCCTTCATCAATCTTCAAACGAGGTACCTTAATGTGCTTGGCTCCGTCAAATTGAATCGTACTATTGGATGGAGAGTTCCATAAATCGGATGAGAATAAATGCCCGTCGTAAAAGGCTTGTTGAATTGCCTGTTGGTAGGCATCCGCATAATTTACTGTTGCCATAGTTTGTTTTCCTTCTTTCTATTATTTAAAAGCATCGACTAGGGTTTGAACCTGGTCTTGGTCATCGGAACCATCGCCGCCACCCGGATTGTAATCGGTACGCTTTCCTTCATCGAAAAGGTAGCCGTTATCCTTCTTGATAGCGTTCAGTTGGTCATCCAGGCCGCTCAGGCTACCATCATCTCCCAGTTGAATCTTATCCATGTCCAGAAGAGCTTCCACCGTCTTGGGGTTACGAGCCTTGGCACCTGTCAAAGCGGTCGTGAGCGCTCCGTTCAACTTAGTTTGGCTCAACTGGGCGGCCAAGTCCTTGGTGTCGTTATCGTACTTGGCTTGCAAGTCAGTAACTTGCTTAGTCAAGTCCTCGTTATCGCCGACCTGCTTCTTTAAAGCCTTCATGTCCTTGTCTCGGGTTTCTAGTTGTTCTTTAAGCGTGGTATTTTCCTGCTTAATTGCACCAATATCTCCCAAAGAAGACTTAGCAGCCTCAATATCGACACCGTTAGCTTTCATAATCTGGTCAATCTGATCATCGGCCAAGTTCATACCTTTTAATAGTTCTCGTTTCATTTAAAACATCCTCTCTCGCTAGATTTACGTGGGGCGACCACGAATCAAGGCAAAACAAATAGCAGTTTTACGACATGCTGAGGTCGAAAAATGGGTATAAAGATAGCACTCAACAGATTGCTGGGTGCTACATACCGGGAACGATTCCCTTAATATCTTTCAATGTGTTCTTAACTCGTTCCATCATAGAGTTACTAAATAGATATTCAATGCCAGCTGGCGTAATCTGCACATTATGAGTTTTGATATTTTCACCATTCAGAGTACTAACCGGCTGAACACCTGAAATAAATCCCTCATTAGCCATATTAATCAAAATATAATTCCAATAGTTTTCGTTAAGCTTATAACTCAACTGATTGAATTCTTCATCGGTTATTGATTTGCCTTGTTTGAGTTTGTCATACAGAATTTTTAGCAACTGATACATAACCACAAAGTAATCGTCTTTAGCCATATCATCACCTCGATCAGGACTCGGCAAACTTATCAACGATTGGTTCACACTAATTTCTTCCATTGATTAAACGTAATATTTTTAACAATTTTACCCTTGCCAGTCTCCAAATCACGTGACCATCTTTTACTAACCTCGGGTAGTCCTTCAATGTAAGGAACTGTCGTACATCGACATCGACCATGAATGGTTGGGTAGTTGATCCCCGGTCTACGTTCAGACATCTTAAATACCTGACCATCTAGCTTGGCACAAACGTCACAGGTATGGCTTTCAAGCGTCGCCATATACTCGTATTCTTCAATTTCATTCTCTTCATAGGCTTGGGCGTTAGCTTCTTCGGCCACATGAGCCATCTCGGAAACAACCAACCGATGAACGTTGTTGCGCTTCACATCTTGAAACCGAGCGTGCATCATCTGGGCAACTTTCTGGGGTCCATACCCCATGATGGTTCCACGAAGAACGGCATCCATCAGATAACCGGGTAACTCTTTCTGATAGTTCTTCCAAATACGCTGTGAGAAGTCCTTGCCATCTTTTCCCCAAGGCTGGCTAACTGCGATTCGAAGTTGGGCATCGTTGAAACGAGCAAAGTCAGCCGTGAACTTACCGTACTGCGCTTGTACGTTGTAGTTGGTTCGCATATAAGTATCACTGTACTGATCTGCCAATTCATCACGCATTGAATCGGTCAAGTTCTGGGCGTGTGGCTGGGAAATGGAACGAAGTTGTTGCTCCAATGCCTGTAAACGAGCCACCCGGCTTCGGAAGTATTCGGCGTCTAGCTCGTCTTCATACCCACCAGCCTTGGCCTTCTCCCGAAACTGTTTGAGGGTCAACTCCCAGTGCTTGGTGTGGATGCCGGCGAGGGTTTTGCGAGCTGCATCGGAATCAATCCCTTGGTTCTTAGCGTATCTGTCCACCCACTTGCTGGTTTCGGCGCTCAGCTCACGGAATAGTCCGTCAAGCTGCGGCTGTAGGGTCCGCTCGTAAGCTTCGGTATTATGAATCTCCTTAGCCTTCGTTTGTAGGTAGCGACGTTCCCAATAACTAAGCTTCGTCATCGTCCTCACTCTCCACATCGTCTAAGGCGTCGGGATTACTGTAACCGTCACGCTTCACAATATCGTCTTGACGATCCTTTAACTCTTGCTGCCAATCATCAACAATCGGATTAGCTTTAGCAATCGCTTCGTCACTCGAATACTGAGCAACCTGCGATATTGTCTGAGCTTCTTCGAGGTTGTTATGGATTGAAGCCCGAGACCAGGTCTGTTCAATTTTACGACCGTCAGGGTCCGAAGCCTTAGACCACCGCATAATAGCCCGGACTAACTCATTGAGTGCATCGGTAAAGTAGGCTTGTGTATTGGCCGCCTTTAACTCTAGGTGAGAGTACAGCATTTTAATGGCCGTTCCACTAGCGTTATTCGCTTCAAACTTGGTCGGGTCAATGCCTTGACCGTGCACGAAGATATCGGCCTTGGTAGACTCTAACAACGTCTTACGGGCCTCCACCGGGATGTCAATGGTCAACTTATCAACGCCCGACTTATCGCCAGTTCCCACGCTGTCCATCTTAATCGCATGATCTTGTTTTAGTGCCTTCATAAATTCTGCCAAGTCAGTACCACCATAGTTGGTCAACACTAAAATGACCTGTTGAATGTCATCCACATCGTTGACAAAACCGTTGTACACGTCATCGTAAACATCAATCAGGCCCTTGTACTTATACAGTTCGGGACGCTGGTACTTATTCTTTGGAAAAGCGATAAAGGGAATCCGACCGAACTGATGAGCCATCACGTTACCCACACCAATATCAGCATTAGTCGTAATATCATAAACATTAAATCGTCCAGGCAACTCTTCGAGATCGGTATAGTCAGGCTTCTCAGACTTGAAAAATGTGCAGTCCTTGTCAGTCCAGTACTCGTGAATCTTATAATATTTACCCGTTTTTGGATCAAGCTGCGAATACGTACGACGCAATGCCAGTAACTTACGGTCCAAGTCACTTGAATAGATTGGGGTAATTTGATCAGGTGGTACAATACCATATCTAAATTGCCCGTCTCTATCTACCCAATAATGTGCCCATGCTACTCCAGCATTAGCCGCATCAACAACTAACTGATTGAGTCGGAGCCCAAAGTTGTCACCTAAGGTCGTTTTAATCTGGTCATTTAGACCGTCATCTTCGACATCCACAGAGGGAGGGGTAGTTGCAAGATACCCAGCTTCTTGATCAACCAACAATTGATGGAAGTTATTACTAACTCGGTTGTCAGCTTGACGTAAAGGATCGTCGCTTCCTTTAGGGTTAACTCTTGACTCCCCATTGTTGCGATTGGTGATGTCGTTTTTGTTAAAGTAATATCGAACTGACCGATTAAACTGTTCGTTGAATTTGTTTCGTCGTGAATCGGTATTCGTGAGTAGCTTCTTCATTGTTTTTACTTCCAAGGTACAAACCCTCCCTTCTTCATCAATGACTCTAATTCGTAGCGCGTTTTATCAATTGAGTGATCGTTACCATCTGGATACCCAGCCTTGAAGTTCCCCATTGCATCGCGAGCCAGTTCGTAGCCAGAGAACTCACGGGCAGTGTTGGGACATCGAATGGGGTCAATGATAATTTCTCGTAAGTCTTGAAGCCACTTAAAACCGTGCTCCCGACTACCCGGGCCCTTGACTGCGCCAACTACGTTCAGCCCTAGATCTCTAAATTCAGCAATTGTTCTGGGTTCTCTATCAGCGATAATGAGTTCATTCATCGGATTCAGCTTTTTAATTGCCTCGACCGCCTCTCGGTTGGTCATACCAACCTGATAAATTTCGTTAAATAAAAAGACCCGGCGTCTAGCCGCGTCCCAATATGCATCCCCATAGGCTAATGGATCATGGGCGAACCCAAAATCTATACCATGGTAGATTTTATCGAAATGTGAAATCTCTTCATCGGTAATCTCTCGAAGTGTCAGGTTGTTAAAGACCTCGGCACCTGTCCCAGTAACCTCACCCAGATAATCATGAGCGTAGGCCTTAGGGTTGTCCTTTTTGAGCTGCTCTGCATCGGCCAGGAATTCTTTACCCAACCATTCTTTAGGCACCGATAAGTAATCTGATGAGTGCACCAGCGTATCGTCCCGCTGCCCCTCACTGACTGTTACCTGGTTAGCCCAATTATTCTGGCTGGCTGGTGGGTTAAAACTATAGAACGTCAGGATATTAGACCCACCACGGTTCAACGACTGATTAATATTCCGAACATCGGACCAGCTATCGAATTCATCAGCTTCTTCGTAGTGCTTGAACTTAATGTACCCTCGCCGGAATTTTTGTGACTTAATCTTCCGGGGCTTATCGGCACCCAGAAAACGAATCTGTTGTCCGGTGGGGATATACGTCAATGTTAAAGGGGATGTTGAGTCCTTCCAGTAGTCAGCCACACCCAGAGTGTCAATGGCCCAGAGATATTGATCAAACACCGACCGACGCAACGTCTCGGCAACCTTCCGGAGAACCACCGCGTTGGCTTCCAAATCCTTCATGACTCCCAGCACAATTTCAAGCGAAATAAAAGAGGACTTGGTTGAACCACGTCCTCCTTTTAACCAGTAATTTGAATGTTTGCGTTGCTTGATATCGTGATGCAAGGCATAGAACGACGGGGCCATGGTCGTTGATAGACTAACCATCGTCATCACTCCCTGTTGGCACGTTATCGTTAATCTGAACCGGATTGATAGTGGCGGTCAGGTCCTGCTTAACTGTTGGCATGAAACCGGCACGATCAAGTAAGTCCTTGGACGCGTTGAATCGAACCAATTCACTTCTAGCATCGAGTAGTTTAAGCATAGTCGCCATTGCTTTCGGAGTTGACCGTGAAATTACCGAATCGGTGAATACTCGCATCGCTTCGATGAAATCCGGGTCACGCTTCCACCGCGACAAGGTTGTTGGATGAATTTTTAACTGTTCGCTAATCGCTAATTGGGAAAGACTACCCTCAAACATCAGCTCAATAGCACGTTTCTGTTTCTTCGTTATCATGTAATCCCTCCTCGTTTATTAGCGTAAGTTAGCAATCAAGTTATGAACCGATTCACCGCGATGTTCGAATGCATGGCACTTTCGACATAATGTTATCCCGTTATCTACATTGACTCTATTGACCGGATCGTTTGACCAGTACGAAATATGGTGAGCGGCTAAGTCGTTGGTTTTACCACAATGCTGACAAGTATAGTTATCACGTTCTAAGACTCTATTACGCCAACGTCTAACCAGCGCATCTCCCCGGTCTGTAACGACCGCCACATCCTCAACTATGTCATTTGCACGTCGTGTTCCAAACACGTACCTCATAATTAATTTTGACGCCTGCTTCTGAATTGGAGTCGAGCGGGCCGACGTGATTGTTGCAACAGAATCAATCACATCCATGTACGAAATATAGTTACCCTTGGCTGCTAGAACACGTTTTATATACTCAATGGCCTGCGTTGCATTGCCACTAATAATGTATTCGTCAGCAAATTTCTGCTGCTTGACTGTTAGTTTTTGCATGGTGCAGGCCTCCTTATTAATATAATAAAGGAACCACCATATGGGCGGTTCCTCATTCTTTCTATAATTGCTCATGCATTTTATCCAGAGCAAACTGATATTGATCTAAATAATCATCAAATGTATCAATTTTTCCACAAATGGCTACATTTGAATCATTCCCCAAGACTAGTCGGATATTTTCACCGCCAATTCCAACTTTGTCATCTCGTTCATCATCATACTTTTTTTCAGCACGCATGATATCAACGAGTGATTGATCAAGGTCGTCAGAGTCATTAGCCTTCTCAATCTCCTCAGCAAAGCCTTCAACACTCATAAGATTTGGCTTAATCAACAGCTTATTATTTCCTGTTCCAGCAACTATTTCTGCTTGAAAATTATTCGTGCTACGAAGAGCATAAGCCCGCGTTTCACCGGCGTCAGTAAATCCAAAGATATACACCGTAGTTGTACTAGTATCCGTAATACCATATTTATCTCGGTCAAGCTGTTCAAAACAATCTGAGATAATTTCAGATAACGTATCAACTTCACAGGCTAAAATTCTTCTAGACATTTCAAAGGCCTGTTTAATTACTTCAAAGTTCCCCGTTCCCGCAATAACTGACTTAGCAAAGGGCAAGTATTCAAACTTTTGTGTAAAATAACTTGGTACAGTTCTCGAATTCTCATCCATTGTGGAAACTAACGTATCCATTGATAAGGTAATATTTTCGTCTTCAATAAGAGCATTCATTGCTGTCATATTGGTACCTCCTCAGTTAATTAACTTAACCATACCACAAAACCCCAGCATCACTGCTAGGGTCGTTTGGAGGTATCTGACTACCTGTAATTTACTTCATGCTACCATAGTAAACCTTTAGTTCGGGACTATGGGAGCGAATTTTCGGCACTATTTGGACACATCGTTTAATCCATCGATGCCAAAAATCATAACTGACAACTCATTGATTGCTTGCCGCTCATCTCGACGAATAGTTTTTTCGTCACAACCGAACCGCTTTGCTAACCGTACTCGTGTCATTGCTGGTCTATCAATGTAGAGGTTCCGAATCACCTTAAAGCGTCGCTCCTGTTCAGGTGTTCCTTGCATACAGATCATTTGATACCGTTCAATAATTTCATTGATAAATACCATCATTTCTTTAGATCGGGCCCGATATCCCAATAACGAATATAGGGATAATTCATATCGTGACAACGGCGTATCATCGTCAATACTCGGCAACTCCACATCAAGATGATTTTCTAGTAATCGGTAGTTTTTTAATAGTTCTTTAGTGTTTCGAAGTTCTTTTTCAGACTCGCTCTTGGCAAACACCTTGTTTCGCTTAATCAGTCCGTCCACAATCTTACCAATGGTTTCATCGGATAATTCAATTGTCACTAGGCCTCACCTCCCATCATGCAAACTTCACGAATGACTGCGTTACGTTCCGGGGATGATAACCGGAGGTAAGCGGCGTGCACCTCACGTGGCAAATGCGGAAAGTGATTAGCTAACCAAACAATAGTGCGAATCATGTCGTTTCGTTGATCCTGGTAAACAGTAATCAGAAATTTTCTGAATTTAATTTGGTCTTCCGTCATTCCTTACTCACTCCTCACTTTGAATTAACCGATCCAGATAAGTTCTAGCCTTCCGTAAATCCTCCACTCCATTCTTCGAGTGGTACCGGATAACGTACTTAATGACATTGCCCACCATGAACCCGCGAAATCCCTGAGTCGTAAACATCTCGCTGAAATGGTCGAATAGGTCACGGCCTTCGTGTTTGTAGTAATCGGGACGAATAGCGGACGGGTGGTCATCTTTGATTGCGCAATAAACACCGTCAAAAGCAATCCCATTGCCATGGGCGCACGTTTCGATTAAAGTTTCATCTTGGTGATACTCTACGAAATTGTCATGACGCATCCACGTTAAGGTGTGGTCGCTATCATCCGCACAAACGATGTCATAATTGTAATGGTACCGACTACTGGGGGATTCACCACTCCCCCACATATAGCCGCGTTCATCAAAATAACGCATCAACGCGTCCATATCCTCATGTGTCGCTACATGATAGTACTTGTCCATTTTTACACCTCACTCATTTTTCTGTACTTGATTCCGTATTTCTTCATCACATGGTAAACCGTGCCAATTGAAATATGATGATTCTTCGATAGGTTCTCATCCTTTCTGGCAGCCATAAGAATCTCATACGACGTTAGTTCCGTTGTGTCTAGCCCTTCAAAAAACGCTTGCCAGTGCCTACCACGTTCGTACAGTGGTTTCTTGTTGGGCTCATAAACAACGCCTGCTGCTTTCTGAACCCGGTTTACATCGGATTCAGGTGCCTTTGAGATGCTCCCGTACTTAGCTTCAATCTCATGTAGAATTGGTAAGTAACTCGATGATCTGTTCATGCGTTTTCGCCTCCAACTAAGCAGTCTCCTTATTCTCGCTAATTTCTATATTAGGTAGAACTTCAACAAGCTGTACAAAGTCTGGTTCTCGAACCATTAGCCATCCCCCTGAAAAAGACTCGCAGGTAAATGATTCCCATAATTTGTCCCAATATTCGTCAGCATCTAGTTCACTCTTTTGTACAAATGCTTTCGTAATGCCATTTTTCGTTACTTCAACTCGATATTGGTTCATTATTCACTCACCCCCAACGATTTCCAGCGCATCGTCCACAGAACGAGCGACTCCGTACAATACTGGAAAATTCTTAATAAACTGTGCAAACAGCTTTTGATCAGGACGCAACCGCCCCTTCTCATTTTTAATTTCTAGGCAGAAGAATCGCCCGTCTGAATGTCGAAACCCACAAAGGTCTGGAAACCCTCGCGGAAACAACATAATCGTTTGTCCCGTCTCAGTTCGAATCTTACCGGCGTTACTCCGAAAAACGGTGAAACCGCTCTTCGATAGGGCCAGCATGATGTCGGACTGGATTTTGTGTTCACTTTCGATTTTTAAAGCCTCCAATCTGTGACCAGTGTGACGGGTTGTGACGACCCGAATGCAAACCCGTCACAGGCTACGTTCTTACTCCCCCAATGGTTTGAAAAAGTGTGACGGGTGTGACGGCACTTTTTAACCTTTTCTCTTATATAATTTTTATTTTTTTCGTATCTGTTATTTATAAGAAAAACTAGTCACACTAGTCACATTCCTTGGGAGAGTATGTGTGACGGGTCGTTTCACTACTCGTCACAACTCGTCACACCCGTCACAATTGCTAATCGGGATATCTGGTGATTAAGTTAAATGGCTGATGTAACTCCACTAGCCCAGCGCCCACATAATAGGTCCCCTCACGATCATGTTTCTTTTCAAACTTCTTGCTCATTTCTTTCCCGAACTTCGTTGAGTTCATCAAGTATTGAGAATTATCGGTTGCCCATCCTTTATACCGTCGATATAACTCGGCCGCCCGGACCGTCTCATGCTCGCCCAACGTACAGCACTCCTCTAAAAACTCGGAGGTCACATCCATCTCATTACGGTAATCGCGACTAGCTTGTCGAACACTCTCAGGTGCTTTCAGGCCCTCTCGTTGCCATTTCAGTGCACCCTCGACTGCCCAATTCAAGATACCGACCTCTTCTCGTTGAAGTTTGTACTTCAAATCCTTATCCACCCGGCTATCCGGGATCTTTACAGCAAACGGAATCAACATTAAGCGCCGCCAAATTCCGTCATCGGTCCCTCGAATAATCGGCTTATGGTTGGTCGCCAACCATAACTTGAACTCTGGTTTGAACTCAAACTCTTTCCCGTATAGGTACCGGGCTGTCACAGTGTCCCCACCAGTCAGTTGCTTCACCAAGCCTTCATCTAGTCTGAGACCGTCGTTCGGTTCACTTGAGGTGACCAACCGGGCGCCCTCTAGCCTGGCAATGTCGGAGTTAGCAGCGGACTTATTCTGCTTGACCATGATAGAATCGGCTTGCATTGACCGGGCATAGTTCCCCAGAGCATCGGCAATCGTATCAATAAAGATAGATTTACCGTTCCGACCGTTCCCATACAGAATGAACATCACTTGTTCCTTCGTGGACCCGGTCAGTGAGTACCCCACTGCCTTTTGCACGTAATCAATCAATTCTTGATCTCCGTTAAAAATCTGGTCTAGAAACTGCTGCCATTCCGGTGCATCGATGGTATCGGTGTACTCAGTACGGGTCTGCCGTGAGAACATCTTGGCAATGTCATGCTCGTGGAGGAGCCCACTGGTCAAATCCACATACCCGTTCGCCACATTGAGCAGCGTTTTGTCACTATCGAATTCACCGTGGAGCACTGGGACCCGGTGCTTGATTTCATCAATTAGCGCTTTTTTTCCAGAATTAGAGCGTGAGTGCTTAATGTGTTTCTGAAATGCTTTCATCGCTTTTTCTTCGGTCAAGTCGCTATCTGGCGGAACTACCAGCTTTTCATGTTTCATGGAATCAATCACCTGGTCAGCCAAGCTGTGTACCTGCCCCGTCTCATCAATCTCCCAGTAGCTCCCGTTGTAAACCATCCAATTCTTGTCAATAAAGGAGTACTTCATCAGCTCGCCGTACTTATCCATAAATCGGTCGGCATTCCCAGTATCGTCCCAGCTACGGGGCGGAACCTTCTTTTTCTTCGGTTGGTCCCTCTCGGCAAACTCAAACCGGTACTTTAGTGGGGCCTTGCGCTGAGTAAACACATCATGCGTTTCGTTGATGGCCTTATTGAGCGTTGCCACCCCGTAGTTTGTCTTCCCGTGGCGCTCATCCCACTTGGGACGCATCAAACTCGACTGTCGAAAAATGCTGTCCATCTTGGTGAAGTCTCGGCCGGTCCAAAAAGCTAAGTCGTTGGCGAATGCTAAATCAGCTTCCGACTGGCTAGTGTAGAGGCTCTCCCAGCCACCACTCATGAATAGTTTGAAACGCTGACCCGTCCGAGAACTTTCGGCTCGGGTGATAATCTCACTTTCACTGAGATCGTTCAACTGTGGAAGTTGGTCTGTTGGGATCTTCACCACATTATCGGTTTTTAGATACCGATCATATAGGAGTTGCATCAACTTAGGGTCCGGCTCATTAACTTCCGGATAAGAGCCAATCAGCTCGCCGGTCATCGCAAAGAACCGGCCAGTCGTATACATTTCAACCGGTCCTTTACGCCGTCGATCACCAGGAATCTTTCCCTTAACAATGATGTGGAGTCCGGTGCCGGACACGCTAGTTTCAGCATAGGACTTCGTGATGGTCAAGAAGCGTTGAACTTCGTTGTCATCGGTATCACCCCGCTTCCAGCGGTCTAAGTCAGCACCAATGTGGTCCACATCAATTCCCACGTAGGGTGGCGTGAAATAGAACCCCAGGCCGTCCATTCCCAGATCTTGCATCGCTTGTAACGCGGTATCGAAATCGGCCCAAGTCTGCGGGTCGTTTGACTTTCCATCGTGCCCAGTGTACGGGTCAATCGGAATCTTGGTGTACTTGTTGCGTTCAGGCTTCCAAATAAGTTTGAAGAGTCCCCATTGCTTTAGGGACTTGAGTTCTTGGGGAATTCGTTCATACATCAGCAGGCCTCCTTAGAATGGCAAATCATCGTCGGAGATATCAATTGAATCGCCGGTATTCGCAAATGGGTCATTGGTTGCGGTTGTGGGTCGCGATTGCGGTGCCGCCTTACCAGCTGGTCGTTTATCCTTGTAAACGTGCTGAATCTGCGGATAGTCGCTGGCTTCAAAATTCCATGGAGCCACTCGATTCTTCAAAGTGGTCTTTCCGTTGTAGGAGTCCTCTTCCTGCTTCACGTAAACCTTAACGGCGGCCCCAGTGATTAACTTCATGAAGTCCTGAACCGTCTTTAATGGCGTCCCCTCGGGCACTCCTGCTGCCTGTAAGATGTACTGGAAGCCTTCGAGGTCGTACTGGTTAGTCGCCTTACGTTTCCAGTTGTCTACAAAAACATGCCGGTTGTGGTACTTAGCGTTGGTCTCCGCTAAGCCTGGCACCTTGTCCAAGTCATTACGAACCAACAGGTCAATTTGTAGGCTCTCGGCCCCGTTCTTAGTGGCTTGCTCTTGCGCGTTGTTGATAATCATTTCGTAATTGCCCGTTGGCACCGGTTCGAAGTTCCCACCGGTGTTATTTGAATAGTCAGTTTTTAAAAAGTCTGCCATGATTTTCTATCCTTTCTATTTTGAGGTTTTTCGTTTATTCATTGCCTGTTCTTTATAAGTCGCCCAACGGCAATTTTCTGGGCAATAGTTTCCGTCAACGTTAATGC
>ERZ772884.695-NODE-695-length-24405-cov-128.938768_pt1 | contig 24405 bp, 21 predicted proteins | sample MGYA00580574_ERZ772884 | MGnify/ENA primary metagenome ERZ772884 (study PRJEB29015, sample SAMEA2737690) | human gut metagenome | biome: human gut; feature: human-associated habitat; material: faeces | place: China | collected 2012 ... | reverse complement strand
TACTCTTGACAAGAGTAACAGAACCGAGGACGAGCAAGTTTATGAGATTGGAGGTGTATATAATGCAAAGAACGATAAGCGCAATGGTGGGTAAAGGCTCGGTCAATCATAACAGCCGCAAGTTCAAGGCGGAAAATGTTGATGGTAGCAGAACGCATTTGAATATTGATTACTGTAACGAGCCGATAAAGAAAATCTATCACGAATTGTTTGATGAAGCGCTAAAAAGATACAACGAAAAACAGACAAGAGCCGACCGTAGAATAGAAAATTACTATGAAAAAATCAGAAATTCTAAGCAAGAAAAACCGTTTCACGAACTGATTTTGCAGATTGGCGATAAGGAAAATATGAGTGCCGAAAGCGAAAACGGACAGCTTGCACGGCAGGTTTTAGATAAGTATTACCGTGGATTTCAAGAGCGAAATCCCAACCTAAAAGTGTTCTCTGCTCATCTGCATATGGACGAGGCGACGCCCCATTTGCATATTGATTTTGTTCCGTTCACAACCGGAAGCAAGCGTGGACTTGATACGAGAGTAAGTCTCAAACAAGCGTTAGCCACACAAGGTTTCAAGGGCGGAACTCGTGGAGATACCGAGTGGAATCAATGGGTAAGCGTAGAAAAGTCCGCTTTAGCTTTCGTAATGGAACGGCACGGAATTGAGTGGGAACATAAAGGCTCGCACGAAAAACACCTCTCTGTTCTTGATTATAAAAAGCAAGAGCGAACGGTGGAGCTTGAACAATTAGGTGCTAAAATCGAGGAAAAGCAAGCCGAATTTAATGTGTTATCCGAGCGAGTGTTAAACTATGATGATGGTTTGGAAAACTTAAAAAATGTGGAAGAAATGCTCGATAATGCACCCGAATATCAGCTCTCCGAGCCGCAAGGCTTTATGTCCGCAAGAGCGTATAAAACTAAAATTGCAGAGCCGCTTATTCAAAAATTAAAAGCGTTAATTAAGACGGCATTGGCTCGTTGCTTTGAGGGTTGGGACAATTACCATAGATTAAATATCACGAACGGCAATCTCTATCGTGAGAACGAAATGTTGTCGAAAATAAACAGCAAGCTGAAAAACGAAAACGAAAATTTGCGTTCGGAAGTCAAAGATTACAAACTCTTGCGCAAAGTTTTCGGACATAAACAAATTGACGAGTTGCTTGAACAGGCAAGAAATATTAAAGGTCGCAAGCGTGAAAATTCACGCTCAAGATAAATAAATTTTTGGAGGTAAACAAAATGGCAAACACAATTTTTGAACAAACAGGCGGTACTTATACGCAGGTGGGCGACTATATGTTGCCCGATTTATTACCGGTGGAAGAAGAAAAGGAAGCAAATATCGGCGTTTGGGCAATGAGGCATAAACGATATTTGAAACAAAATCATAAGGTGCGTTACTACAATTTGCTGACAAGCGGTAAGCTCAATTCATATCTTGCAGATATTGAGCAGCAGGCTCAAGACTTTTTTCTCCGGCTGGTAAAAGACCTCTCCGAAAAAGAAAATGTAACCGAAGAACTCAAAGCAACTAATATGATGTTGTGGGTGCGGAATATGAATAATATCCGCAACAGAGCAACGGAAAAAGTAAATGCAGATATAATTTACAAGATATAAACACAACGACGGCAGGGAGCAATCCCTGCCGATTTTTGTTTCTTGTATATGAGTTATCAAATGACAAATTATGTTTTTGATACGAAAACAAATTAAGCTTTCGTGTAATTAGTTGTTGTATTAATAGATGATTTATGATATACTTTGAATTATAATCTACAACTCATTGAGAGGTGCGCTATGGCTGTCAGTTACAATAAATTATGGAAACTTCTTATAGATAAAAATATGAAAAAAAAAGAACTTGGAGAAGCTGCTGGAATAAGTAATACTTTGATTGCCAAGTTGGGCAAAAATGAGAACGTTACGGTTGAAGTTCTTGTGAAAATATGTACTGCTCTTGATTGCAATATAGAAGATATTATGGAATTGGTACCAGATGAACAACAAGCAATATAACAGAGGTATTAATAGATGAAAATGAATAGTAAACCTACATATATAAGTCTTTTTAGCAGTGCTGGTATTGGATGTTATGGATTTAAATTAGAGGGATTTGACTGCATTGCCACAAACGAACTTATTGCAAGAAGATTAGAAATACAAAAATTTAACAACAAATGCAAATATGAAAGTGGATATATTTGTGGCGATATTACGGATGATGCAACAAAGAGTGCGCTCTATAGTCAAATCTCATTTTGGAGAAAAAATGAGGGGATTTCTCGTGTCGATGTTGTAATTGCTACACCTCCTTGTCAAGGTATGTCTGTAGCTAATCACAAAAAAAACGAGAATGAAATAATCCGTAATTCTTTAGTTGTCGAATCTATCAAAATCATAAAACAAGTAAATCCTAGATTCTTTATTTTTGAAAATGTTCCTGCTTTTATGAAAACGATTTGTACGGATATTGATGGCGAACATAAATCCATTGCGGCTGCAATTGAGAACAATTTGGGTCAAACATATTCTTATGCTTCTCGCGTAATCAATTTTAAAAATTACGGTGCTTGTTCCAGCAGACAGCGTACTGTTGTTATTGGTGTATCCAAAGACTATGCCGATGAAGTTTCTCCTTTGGAACTATATCCTGATCTTGTTAACGAGCGTACATTAAGAGAAGTAATTGGCGACTTAAAGCCTCTAAAAGAGTTTGGTGAAATAGACGAAAACGATATTTATCATTCTTTCAGACCTTATCCTGAACATATGCGTGCGTGGATTGCAGATATAAAGGAAGGACAATCGGCATTTGACAATGTTGATGATAATAAAAAACCTCATCGAGTAGTTGATGGCAAAATCGTAATCAATCAACGCAAAAACGCAGATAAATATACTCGTCAGTATTGGGACAAAGTCGGTCCTTGTATTCATACGAGAAATGACCAAATGGCAAGCCAAAATACAGTACATCCGTGTGATGATAGAGTTTTCAGCATTAGAGAACTTATGCTAATGATGACTGTTCCCTATACTTTCAAGTGGGTAGAAACTGATATTGATGTCTTGAATAGTCTGTCTACTGAACAAAAGAGGGCGTTTCTAAAGAAAGAGGAAATCAAGATTCGCCAATCTTTGGGAGAGGCGGTTCCAACTGTAATCTTTCAATCTATTGCTCAAAAAATTAAATCCGCATTGAAACATCCGCCTCTTAACACCGCAACTATCAACAAATTAGTTTCTTCTAACAAATTGTCCGAGGTTGATAATTTAAGAGATTTCATTGTAAATAACCCGATGAATTTGTCTGCTATAACATTAGGCAAGATTGCAGAATTAGCTAATACAAGCCGTACAGATAATGCGGCATTCTTTACAAGCAAAACCCTTATAACCGAAATGATGAAAGCCTTGCCGGACACCGAAAAGGATATTGTTCGTATTCTTGAACCATCTGTAGGCGTTGGCAACTTTCTGCCCCTAATTATCAAAAAATTCGAGGGAAAAAGAATAATCCTTGATGTTGTTGATATTGATGAACATAGTTTAGAATTCGATGAACTTATTTTAAAATATTACAACATTCCTGACACTTGTACTATCAATTATATTCACGGTGATTTTTTGCTTCATAATTTTGAGGACAAGTATGATTATATAATTGGAAATCCGCCTTTCTTCAAAATGAAATCCACTAACAAATTACTGAATATTTATCGTAGCAATGCGATTAACAAATCAACAACAAACATTTGCTCTTTCTTTTTAGACAAGGCAATCAATCTCGGTAATTATGTAGCTTTAATTTTTCCGAAGTTCTTGTTGAACACTCCTGAGTTTGCCCCTACAAGAAGTTATTTATCTAAAAAGGCTGTTGAGTGCATTATTGACTTTGGAGAAAAGGGATTCCCTGGCGTTCTTGTAGAAACCTTAGCAATTTTCATCAACAATCTTAGCCGTCCGTCGATTACTCGAGTTGCTTCCATTACACACGGTAAATATATTTACCAAACTCAAAAGTATATATTTGACGAAAAGTTTCCATATTGGATTATTTACCGTGATGAAATTTTTGATTCAGTTTGTAAAAAACTTGATTTCAACGTTTTCAAGGTGTTTAGAGATAGACAAATTACTAATAAATTACTTTCTTCAACAGGAGAAATCCGTGTATTGAAATCTCGAAATATAAGTGATGACGGAGAGAAAATTATAGATATTGAGGGCTATGATTCCTATATTTCACAAAATACTGCCAGCAATTTATCTGTCTATAGTTATTTGAATAGCGATGGAGTTTATCTTACACCGAATATGACTTATAAACCACGTGTTATTAAAAAACCAAAAGGATGCCTTGTAAATGGCTCTTTAGCTATATTAATTCCTAAGAAAAATACAATGCTCACAAAAGAGCAAATGGCGTTTTTTGCAACGCCCGAATATAGAGACTTTTATCAAGTCGCTCGAAATTATCAAACAAGGTCGTTAAATGTTGATGCCTGTTCGGTGTTTTTTTACGGTATATTAAGAGAAAAGCCAAAAAAAGCACCTATAACAGAAAAACTGGACGAAGAAGAAAATATTCAAACTATATTTAGCGATTACACAAAGTGAGGATTTATTATGTTGACTCAACAGGATATTATAGATTTTTGTGACAAATATGATTATGACATAAGGAAATCTGGTAACGGCAGATGGATAGACCAAAAATGTGCTGCTGATGTAGTTACTGTAATTGCGGATTGCATATATAATTATGAATCTGAAAATCCGGACAGCACATTTACTACACCTGATATATGGCATTATGATTATGCTGTTGAAAATGTCGAAGCTATATTTAAAAAGCCGGGAGTTGAAAGTAAGGCAGCCAAAAATGAATACGATAAATTTTTTCAACAACCTATGGAAATGTTGGCAAATGCACAAATTCTTACAAAAACCAAAAAAGGTAACCGTAATTATTATAAAGTAAATGACATAGAAATACTAGAATACATTGCCTTGCGAGAACGAAATGCTCTTTTCTTTTTGAAAACATACATAGAAAAGGTCTTGAAAGATAGCGGAATTTATAATGTATTTGAGGATTTCTTCAATAGACAGACTAAAGATAATTATCAAATAGTAAAGAAAACATTTTCTAATTTCATAATTCGATATACAAAAATAAATGGTGAGGTTGAGTGTAATCGAATTTTTATTAAAGTTTTAAATCCGTTGGCTTATTTTAAGAATTCTTGCGGAACTGAAAAAGGCAGACTCTCCGAGCAAAATATTACTTATGACATGCTAATGTATAATCGTAATAATTTTAGAGATATTTATTCGGACAAGCCTAAGGGCGTTACAAGAAAAGAATATGCTGCTTCTCATCCGGTAGAAGTTAATGAGGCATACTATCATTACCAGTCTGCAAAAGCTAAAAGATTTCTTCGATTGTTTAACGACCAAAATCGTGGAGGTCAGACAGAACATCTTGAACAAGCTCATATGTCAGATAAAGCTATCCATATGCATCATATTTTCCCCGAAGCTATTTATCCTGAGATATGCTATTATTTGGAAAATATAATTGCTCTTACACCAACGCAGCATCTTAATTATGCTCATCCGGATGGACATACACAAGAAATTGATGAACAGTATCAGCACTTGTTGTTACTTTCAAAAGCGGATAGGATTCAAGAAAACTTAGCCGATGCTGCAGTAGAGCAAATCTATGAATTTTCAAGATTTTTATTTGTGCTAAATGTTGGCTTTGATAATGATGATATATTAGATATTGCCGATATGGACTTTGGTGCCGTTGTTAACGCAATTAATGTTCATTATGCGGCTTAGAAAGGAAAAATTATGAGTAAATTAGTATTTGGAAAAAACGGGCAGGTTCGTTTTAATTCGGAAGAAGAACTTCGTACCGCTGTTGATTATATTTTGAATTCAAGTAATGTTGAATTTGATATTCACGAAGATAATCAAAATCAAGGTGCATGGGCTCCTGAGGAACGCATTCATTTTAAGGAAGAATCAGGCGTGCCAGACTGCTTAAAAAGAAATATGACTGCCGGCAGACCAGGCCTTTATGGTAGGATTAATTGTGGAGAGTTTTGCGAGTTGGTACGAACTGAGGCACACAAAAGAAAAAAATGAATATAAAATGAGAATATATTTCTTTTACATATTTTATATTGATTGTGATTTTTAATAAAGGACACAATTCCTTGGCTTAGAATTGTTGCGCTGTGGAGATCGTTATGAGAATTGATAATATAACAGTAAAAAATTATAGAAATATTGACAGAATCAATGTGGTCTTTAATCCAAAATGTAATTACATCATTGGAGAAAACAACCTGGGGAAAAGCAATTTTTTATCTCTACTTGCCACTGTTTGTAGCGGAAAAGGATTTGATGAAGACGATTTTTTTGATTCAGAAAAACCGATAGAAATAGAACTTAGCATTAGGTTATGTCCAAACGAACAGGGCTTTTTCGGAGATGCTTTTTCTCCAGAGGACGCATCATTGCTAAAAATACACTATACGCAGGAAATTAATGAAGCATATCCCACTATCGTTAGTGCTGATTCTAATGAAAGCATACACCCACGCCAAATGAAAAAGTTAAATTTTCTTAAATATGAGACTACTTCTACTCCAAGTAAAGAATTGCGTCTCGACACAAAAAAAGGCACTGGGCTTTTGATAAGTACAATAATTGATCGCTTTAACCAAAACACAACGTCTGCCTTTTTAAATACTGAACAAGTTGAAAGCCTAACATCATTCATCAATGAGCATTTGGAGAAAATTCGAGGTTTTCGAGATTATTCAATCAAAGCTACTATAGCTCCACATCCTACAGATATGCTTACAAGTTTATATTTTCTATCAGATGGTGATAGAAAAATCGAAGCAACTGGCAGTGGCGTTCAGTATATGGCTATGGCATCTGTCAATATTCTGTGTCAGATTATGGAATTGTATAAAAGCAAAGCAATTTCTTTCCAAGATCGACTATATGCTGATGAGGCAGGAAGAAAAATATTGCCACTTATTTTGTCCATTGACGAGCCAGAAGTACATCTTCATCCTTACTTACAGCGATCATTAATTGGATACTATAAAAGGATATTGCAAAATGGTGATGCCGATTTTCTTGATCTTTTGAAAAAATTATTTGATATTGATGGTATTGATGGGCAACTCGTTATTGTTACGCATTCGACTGATGCATTGACTGGTGATTATCGCAATATTATTCGTTTCTACAAAAATGGGAATACAACGTCCGTTGTTAGCGGCTATGCTCTCCGCCCAATTTCCGGTCAAAATAATGATGGACATATTAAAGCCGAAAATGAAAAGCACCTAATTATGCATTTTCCTGAAATTAAAGAGGCTTTTTATGCTAAGTGTGCGTTGCTGATTGAAGGTGAAACGGAATACGGATGTATTCATGCTTTTGCAGAAAAAGTTGGTGTATCGCTTGATGAGTACGGAATTTGCGTAATAAACGCAGGTGGGGAAAAATCCATTAAACCCATTCGTAAACTACTTGGCTTTTTTGCTATCCCCAGCATAGCCATTTATGATGGTGATGTTAATAACGGCAGAACAGCAGATCCTACTGAATTTTACACAACAGAATTATGTTTTGAGATAGAAATTATTAAAAAACTATTATCTTCCAAAAAGGCAGGTATGATTAGGCAGATTGCGCTTGATTTAGATAATCAAGCTGAAAATGTTGTTTTAGATGTAGATTTTGTTCATAAGCATTATAAAAAAATGGGAATCGATTTAACGGGATATATCCCGAAAAAGTTGTGCGATATAGGAGACGACGATGCTGATTTTTGCCAAATGTATTCGGCTTGGTTTATGGCTAAAAAAGGTGTTCTTCTCGGCAGAATTATAGGGGATTCAATTCTTAAAGATGATATTCCTACTTGTTATAGTGACGCAATAAAGAAAGCGGAGGAGGTAGCAAGAAGTGTATGATGCAAACCTCACCAAAATAAAAGAGAAGATAGCCATTCAACACGAAGAAGACGAAAAGCAACTCGAGGTGATTTTTTCTGATAGCTTACGTCTTATCGTAGAGGCTCCTGCTGGATATGGAAAAACTACTACAATGATAAGTCGAATTGCATATTTGTTTGCTTCTGGTAAAATTCCAAACCCCAAGCGAATCCTTGGGTTGACTTTTAGTGTAAATGCCGCACTAAAAATCAAGCGTGAAGTAGCTAGCAAATTACCTTCTTTAATTGGAACACAGAATAGTCCAATAACAATTAGCGAGAAAGCGACAATAACCAATTATCACGGTTTCTGTAAGGCGATATTAAAGAAGTATGGATACCTTATCTCTCCGATTCTAAGAAAAGACATCAACCTGTTTCGTGCTCTTGGAGACAGCGAAATTGAAAAACAAAAAGCACTAAAGGTAATACTTTCTACAGATGAGTTGCAGCAACTTGAGAATATGGAAACCGCAGTAAAAGAGGCTCGTATGCCCGAAAGCCAGGCAATTCGTTTATATAACGAGATTGTTAAGGAAAAATTACTTCCGTTAGACATTATCACTCATAATGCTGTTATTTTGTTTGTGCTTGAGATTTTTGAGAGATATGCTGAGGTCAAAAAATTTTATCAAAATTTTTATAAGCTTATTGTTGTGGACGAGTTTCAAGACACTAATTGTATTGCTTGGGCACTTTTGGAAGAAATTATAACCGATAATACGCAACTGCTTTTCCTAGGCGATCCTTTGCAGCGTATTTATGGATTTATAGGGGCTCTTCCTAACATAATGGCTTCCGTTGTTGAACAGTATGGTATGACCAAGGTGGTGCTTTCAAAAAACTATCGTTTTCGTAGTAATCCAGAAATGCTCAAGCTTGATAAAAATGTTCGAGCAAATGCTTCTACTTGTTTTGCTCCATGTATCCAAAGCGACGAAATAGCAAAGTTGCCAGGATTTTGGGGAATATCCCAGCAGGATGAAGGCCAACAAATCACTTCAAAAGTGCAAGCATTGATTGGTGATGGAGCAGAAAAAATTGCACTTCTTTTTCGAGGACGTGGAAAGAATGCAGAAATTGTAGAAAGTGAGCTTTCGAAAGCGAATATTCCTTATTTCTATGGAATGTTTACGGACGAAGATACAGAATATATAAACTTTCATAATGCTTGTCAAGAAGAGTTTATACGACGATTTGGAAGTCAAAAAGCCATAAGCAAAAAAGCATTAACCTCTTTTTCAAATGGCATGAAGACTGTATATTCTTCAAAACACGGAAAAACTATCGATTCTTTATTAAAACTGCTTGATGCTCTTGTCGAAAAAGTTTCCATTGATTATGCAGATTTGTTACCAGCAGATAAATACGCTTTGCTTTTGGATATTTTTGAAAATCGACAATTAAAACAAGCAATGGAATACGTAGACTCAGCTGTAATTCTTTCAACTGTGCATGGTGCCAAAGGATTGGAATGGGATTATGTAATCCTTGGTGATATGGAACGTTGGCTTTTTCCGGGGTATCATATATGCAATGGCTGCACGAACAAGTTTGTGTCAACTTCTAATTGCCGGTGTACCTTGCCAAGTGTATTGTCATCTTCCTTTAGAGATGTCATATTAGATGAATTGTCCGTGTTTTATGTTGGCATTACAAGAGCAAAAAAGCAAGTATTTGTTTCTGCGAGTGCCAAACGCTTAGATTACTACGGCAATGAAAAAGACAGCATATTTTCGTGTATGGCTTCAATGCCTGGAATAAAACTAGTAAAGGCATTATAGTTAAGTAATGTAAGTAGAAAATCTTATCTGAAAAACACGACGAAAGCACTACGATATCAATGGTGCCACTGCGCATTATATCAGTGTTAATTTATGTGTGGCAACAAAATGGCAACAAAAAATCGGATAGCGTATGCTTTACCGATAATACAAATAATATATACTCTCTGTTAAATCTCATAAACAAATGCATTTGCGATTGATTTTACAGGGATGGTTTAAAACAGTCGTCCTTTGTATGTTTACTTTCAATTATTATAAAATACTATTTTATAATAACTAGATGAATAGAAAATATGTTGTTTTAAGCCCAATCTTTTGATATATTTATTTCGATTCGGGAGGTAAAAGATGAAACTTTATGTCGAGAAATATGATGTAGTTGAACAAGTTGCGCTGCTTGATTTTGTTTCAAAAGAAGATTTTTGCTATTTTAGAAATAAGGGCGATTGGAATGAAAGAATGGAAGTTAATGTATCTAGCGAAGATGCTACAATGCTATTGATTTCTGGTATTAAAGTGACTAATTTACGAAAAGGTGGCTTTTTGCTTGTCGATAAACAAGACTTGTTAGAATTATATAAATATCAACAGAATGATAATATTTACAATTACAATTTGAATTTTCAAACTCCATCGACTATATTTATGGAGGTTAGTATTCCAAAAGAATTTTCAAATATTTTTAAATATGAGAATGCTAGACATAAAGATTACCATTTACTTAAGTCGAATTGCAGTTGGATGAATATGCCTTGCGCATTAAATACAATATGCACAAATGTTTGTGTATATAATGTAGGCCAAGGAAATTGCAATCGTGTTTATAATGATAATAACCAGACTTATTTTGATTATGGTGCATCTGTTTTATTTAGCAAAGAACAAATCAAAAACCTATTAAATGATATGCCGGAATTTGATGATAAAACATCACTAATAATTAGTCATTGGGATGCCGATCATTGTAACATGTTAAAATTTATAGATGATGAAAAATTAAATAAGCTTTGCTGCGCTTTTGTCCCAAGTAAATGCATTTCTTTAACAAGTCAAATAATAGCTGAAAAGTTATTAAAATATTGTTCATATGTTGTGGTTATAAATGAGGCTGATTGTAGGAGAATCAAAAGAAAAATATCTATGCATAAAGTTTTTGAAAATGACAATGCCGCTCTTTATGTTGGCGAAAATTCTACTTCAATCAACAATTCGGGTTTATTGTTATTTGTTAAAGGAAAAAGTAAAACAGTTATACTTGCAGGTGATCATAACAATTGGCAGGTCTTTAACAATGTATATTTGGAGTTGGATGCTTCAATAAAAGAAATGCCAACGAATGTAATAGTTCCACATCATGGTGGTAAAGCAGGTTCTTTTAATAATTTGATTAAAGTTAAAGAACCTAATATAGCTGCAGTTTCTGTAGGTAGAAATCATTATGGACATCCAACTACAGAATGTAGAAATTATTATTGTAAAAATGGTTTCAAATGGATGTCAACGATGACATTGGAAAAGAATGTTGAGTTTGAAATTTAATGTGATTTTTTTGTTATTATGCAAATAAAATTAGAAGCTTTTTACTCATTTTTACGATGATAATTTTTGTTGTATATTAGTTTTAACAGTAATTTTGCTTTAATTATAATTTATAATACAAGTACATATTACAAGTTGTTCAAATGAAAATCTTGAGTTAACTGGCTGTAGACAAGAGATGTCTTCACCTAATAAAGTAGCACTCCATTACATTCATTAGTTTTTCTAAACATTTCATATTTTTTTCGTACTTAGAAAGATTGACAAAGTCCTTAAATACAAATATAATGCAAACAATAAGATTGTTTTAAGTTATTTGCGTGATAGCATCCAAGTGATAGCTATTTGATAGCAAAAGCAGAAATACCTCATAGAATTGAGATAATCTGTACCAAATTAAAGCACATCAAGTCAAAACTCCTAAGCAAAAACAGTTAATGTCTGTTTTACACTTAGGAGTGGGAATAAATTGAAAAACTCTGAAAACCTAGTAATAATGCGGGTTTGCAGGATTTCAAAACCCTCGTTGATAAGATTTTGATAAGATTCTGCTCGGTACCCTTTATCGTGTGTATCGAGTGGTTTGCGGGTAAAGAGTAATATCTTGTGGCTCACAAAATACCATATTAACATTAAACCCCGTACTGACGGATTAAAGTCAGTACGGGGTTTTTGTCGTTTGCAATTATTTTAACTTATCCTTAAACGCTTCTACCATAGCGTCATTGAAATTCTGTGACGGTACTTTTACATAGCCGGAGGTTTTGTCATATTTCGGGTAGTTATAGCGCCACTTATCGTATTCGTCACGGTTTATGTCGCCATTGTGATATTTCTCGGATTGTTCAGCCCACGCATTAAGCATTTCTGTAAGCTCGGCAGCGTCCGCCCCCTTGCGAGGGTCTGCATACATTGAAACACCGTTTTCGGTCTTTTCTATTGTCAATCCATATCTGTCCTCTAATGTAAACAGGGTGTGCATTAACCCTATGTAGCTGTCAATGTCGGGAACAGAAAGAGCCTGCGGAGATATATCGAAAACCTCTGCAAGTTTATTTGTTAAATCCACTTTAGGTGTTCTTGAGCCTGACTCATACTGCGCCATACGAATATCCGCAGTCTTTTCCGGAAAGCCGACCACCTGTCCTAAATATTTCTGTGTCATTCCGCAAAGATTACGAAAGAACCTTATTCTCTCTCCGATTGCCATAAAATTTACGCTCCCTTATTCATATAATGTGCAAACAGTATATCATATATGTTTAGTATATGTCAAGTAACATAAAACAAAAAAGTTTAATATTTTTACGAAAACCACTTGACATAACTGAATTTGCTTAGTATAATAGTTAAGCAAATAGAGTTAAGTTGTTTGCTTAAAAACTGAATAACCGTCATATGTCACGGTAATGGCATATCCGCTCGGGCAAATCGGAATGCGGTCAGAAAGTTCTCCGACATTAAATAATCTAATTATTAAAAATCAAGCAAAGGGGAGTGATTAAATGGAGAGTACAAGCTTTATGCGAGTTGACGAGGTTGCTCAGGAATTGGGCGTTTCAAAATCCTACGCCTATAAAATCGTCCGGAAACTTAATACCGAATTGAAAGAAAAAGGATTTATGACAATTTCGGGGAGAGTAAATAAGCAATATTTTATGGAACGCACCTGCTATGGTGCAACAAAGAAAGAGAGGTAATTTTATGGCAGTTTATAAAGAAGAAAAAACAAATACTTGGCGAGTAATTTATCGCTATACAGATTGGAATGGCGAGCGAAAGCAGTCGCAGAAACGAGGCTTTAAAACAAAGCGTGAAGCACAGGCTTGGGAGCGTGAGCAGCTTAATAAGTTGGGCGGTGATTTGGATATGAGCTTTAAGAGCTTTGTTCAGCATTATACCGAAGATATGCAAACTCGCATTAAAGAAAATACTTGGGCTACAAAAGAGCATATTATTCAGACCAAACTTATTCCCTATTTTGGAAAACTGAAAATGTGCAATATAACCGCACAGCAAATTATTACTTGGCAGAATGAGCTTATCAATTATAAGGACGATAACGGAAAATCGTATTCTCCTGTGTACTTGAAAACAATTCATAATCAGTTATCCGCGATTTTCAATCACGCTGTAAAGTATTACAACCTGAAAGAAAATCCTTGTCGAAAGGCGGGAAGTATGGGGAAAAAGAAAAACCGTGAAATGCTGTTTTGGACAAAAGACGAATATCTTAAATTTGCAGACGCAATGATGGATAAGCCGTTATCTTATTATGCTTTTGAAATGCTTTATTGGACAGGAATTCGCGAGGGAGAACTACTGGCGCTCACTCCGGCTGATTTTAATTTTGAGAAGCAAACTGTAACTATCAATAAATCGTTTCAGCACTTAAACGGCAGAGATGTTATTACTTCCCCGAAAACAGAGAAAAGTAACAGAACTATTCAAATGCCAAAGTTCCTTTGTGATGAAATGCAGGATTATCTGAAAATGCTTTACGATGTGGGGTTGGAGGACAGAATGTTTCCAATTACAAAAAGTTATCTGCACAGAGAAATGGACAGAGGCTCGAAACAAGCCATAGTCAAAAGAATTCGTATTCACGATATCCGACACAGTCACGTCAGTTTACTGATTGATATGGGATTTTCCGCAACGGCTATCGCTGACCGAGTGGGACACGAAAGCATAGATATTACTTATAACTATGCGCACTTGTTTCCGTCAAAACAGGCTGAAATGGCGGAAAAATTAGATATGGAAAGAGGTAAATAATATGTCGCTTAAAAACAGAGATGAACACAACCGCTGGAGAAACAAAACCGTAGCGTTCAGAGTTTCGCCGGAGGAGGATAAACAAATTGAACGCTATGTGCAGCTTTCGGGTTTAACAAAGCAGGATTATATCACAAGGCGACTTACTCGCAAAGATGTTGTTGTGCAGGGCAATCCGAGAGTATTCAAGGCATTGCGTAATCAGCTTGCCGATGTGCTGTCGGAATTACAGCGAATAGAAGCCGGCGGCGAAATCAATGACGAACTGCTTGATTTAATTGAAATGATAGCCGATATTCTCGGCGGATTAAAGGAGGAATCGGAATGACAGATAAAAAAGAAATGACCGCTCCGAATGTATCTGTTGGCGCAGATACGGAGCAGTCAATCCAAAAATGTACTGACAATAGTATAACCGATTATGATGAAAATATCAAGGATTTGGGCGAAAGTTTTCGAGAAATGCAAAGAGAAATGCTTAGGCAAATGGATCCGTCCTATATGAAAACCGTTTCAATGAGCGAGTTATACGATACCGTGTATCAAAGCAATCCGCCGCTTATAGATGGCTTGCTTTACCCTGGCACATATATTTTTGCGGGAGCGCCAAAACTCGGTAAAAGTTTTCTTATGGCACAGCTTGCTTACCATATCAGTACGGGTACGCCGCTGTGGAACTTTCCTGTCCGTAAAGGAACAGCATTATACCTTGCGCTTGAAGATGATTACCGCCGCTTGCAGGAACGCTTGTATCGAATGTTCGGAACGGAGAGTGCGGACAACCTGCACTTCTCTGTTTCGGCCAGTCAGATTGGTAAAGGACTTGATGAGCAGTTGCAGGGGTTTGTTACCGAACGCCCCGACACAAAACTCATCATCATTGACACGCTCCAAAAGGTGCGTGAGGTTGGCGGCGATAATTACAGTTACGCCAATGATTATGAGATTATAACAAGGCTTAAAAAATTTGCGGATAGTTACGGAATATGTCTGCTGCTTGTTCACCATACACGCAAGCAGAATGCCGATGATAAATTTGATATGATTTCGGGAACTAACGGATTGCTTGGCGCCGCTGACGGAGGCTTTATTCTTCGTAAAGAAAAGCGCACAAGCAATGCCGCCACGCTTGAAGTATCAGGCAGAGACCAGCCCGATCAAAAGATTTATCTAAACCGTAATCCCAAAACGCTTGTATGGGAGCTTGAAAAAACAGAAACGGAATTATGGAAGCAACCGCCAGAGCCGTTACTTGAAAATATTGCTGATAAAATCACAGGAGAAAAATCAGAATGGCAAGGCACTCCCACAGAACTTGTAGACTTTCTCGGTGTTGATATGAAAGCAAACGCCTTGACGATGAAGCTGAATATCAATGCCGGGCGTTTGTTCAATGAATACGGAATCCGTTATCAGAACAAACGCTGTCACGATGGGCGCAGGGTTAGTCTTGCATTGGAACAGCGTGACGATGCGTGACGGTCGTGTCGATGTTTTTGACGGTAGTGAAAAGACCGTCACCATCGACACACATCGTCACGGATAAAGTTTAGCGGAGTGTGCAGAGAGCGCCTTTTCAAAGGCGGCTCTTTGCCCTTCGGAGAACGCAAAACCTGCTTGCAGGTTGCATTTTTGATGGGTTTGCCTGTCAAAAGTGCTTTTGCGTTACTTTTGACAAAAGTAACAAAACCGAGAACGGTCTATTTAAGAGATTGGAGGTATATAAAATGGAGAAAACGATAAGTATAGAGGTCGGTAAAGGTTCGCAAGCACACAATAGCCGTAAGTTCAAGGCTTCAAATGTAGACGCCGAACGCACACAAAACAATGTCTGTTATTGCAATGAAAATATCCGTAAGGTATATCACGAACTATTTGATGACGCCGTAAAAAGATACAACGATAAGCAGACAAGAGCCGACCGAAAAATAGATGATTATTATGAAAAAATACGCACGGGCAAGCAAGAAAAATTGTTCCACGAGATTGTTGTGCAGATTGGAAACAAGGATGATACCAATGTTCAAGGGGAGCATTGCGAGCTCGCAGGAAAAGTTTTAGATGAATATTACAGTGGATTTATAGAGAGAAATCCTCAACTTCGAGTGTTCTCGGCACACTTGCACTTGGATGAAGAAACACCCCATCTGCATATAGATTTTGTCCCCTTTATGACAGGCAGTAAGCGTGGATTGGATACAAGGGTAACGCTGAAACAAGCGTTGGCTATGCAAGGTTTCAAGGGCGGAAGCCGTGAAGAAACCGAGTGGAGTCAGTGGGTACAATCCGAAAAAGAAGTCCTTGCAGACGTAATGAAGCGGCACGGGATTGAGTGGCTTCAGGTTGGAACGAAGCGTGAACACTTGTCTGTTCTTGATTATAAAAAGCAGGAACGAGAGAAAGAAATCATCGCTCTTGAAGATAAACTTGCCGAGAAAAAAGACGAGTTTCGCGTTATGGCTGACCGTATTGAAAATTTCGATAACGGCGAAAGAGCCTTACAAAAACTTGATGAAAGCATAATGAACGAGCCTGAATATCAAGTGCCCGAGCCGCCTGCAATGATGTCGGCGAGGAGTTATAAGGCAAAGTTTGTTGAGCCGCTTGTGGCTCGATTAAAGTCTCTAATCAGCACCTTATTCGCACGATATTTCAAGGCGATTGACAGTTATAACAGGCTGAATGTTACGAACGCAAATCTTTACCGAGAGAATGAAAAACTCTCTAAAATTAACGGCAAACTCACCGAAGAAAACACGAGGCTGCGAGCCGAAAACAAAGATTATTCATTGCTTCGTAAGGTATTCGGTTATAAACAAATTGACGATTTACTTGAACGGGCAAGGAATATTAAAGGTCGCAAGCGTGACGATTTACGCTCAAGATAAATAAATTTTTTTGGAGGAAAACAAAATGACAAAGACAATTTTTGAACAAATGGGCGGTACTTACACACAGATTGGGGATTATTTGTTACCCGACTTATCACTACCGGCTGAAGAAAAAGAGGCAAATATCGGCGTATGGGCTATGCGCCACAAACGATATTTGCGAGAAAATCATCGTGTTTTATATGCCAATTTGATGACTTCGGGAAAGCTGATTGAATACCTCGACGAAATCGAGCAGCAGGCAACCGCTATGTTTCTCCGACTGGTAAAAGAACTTTCCGAAAAAGAAAATGTTGCCGAAAACTTAAAAGCAACCGAGCAAATGCTGTGGGTTCGGAAAATGAACAATATCCGAAACCGTGCAACGGAAATGGTTAATGCAGAATTGATTTACACGGTATAAGCACTAAGGCGGCAGGGAGAAATCTCTGCCGCCTTTTTCTCATTGTTGCTTAAAAACAGTTGACTTATTTGCGGATTTAATATATACTTAAAATGTGAAATTGTAAACTGAGATATTTATACTTTGATAGAGGTTGCAATATGATTACAGTTAAAATCGGCAATAGAATACGTGAACTGAGAACCCAAACGGGATTAAGCCAAGAGAAATTCGCTCAAAAAATAGGTATGGATAGAACATACTTTGCAAGTGTTGAGCTTGGCAAACGCAATATTTCTATTGTCAATATTGAAAAAATAGCGAACGGTTTGGAAATATCACTTTCTGAATTATTTGAGGATATTTAATCTGAGTCCGGTTTATCGGACAGAATGTTTTGTATAGTAAAGTTAGAATGATTGTCGGAGGAATTGCAATGAGTGTAGCCGAAAAGACATATAAAACCTCATTGATTAATAATAGGCGTTACTTAGGTAACAAATATAAGCTACTTTCATTTATTACCAGTGTTGTAAACGAAGAATGTGCTGACATCGAAACAGTTGCTGATATTTTTGCAGGAACCGGTGCTGTTTCCTCTGCTTTTGCAGATAAGGTGCTTATTACTAATGATTTGATGTATAGTAATTATATTTGCAATTATGCGTGGTTTGGCGCTGAAAGCTATGACCAACAAAAGATAATTGATTATGTTATTAGGTACAATGCTAAAACAAATTGCGGCGAAAATTATATGTCACGCAATTTTGCTGATACCTATTTTAGCAAAAATGATTGTGCGAAAATCGGATATATTCGAGAGGATATAGAAAAAAATTATAAAAAAGGCAATTTAAATAATCGTGAAAGAGCAATTTTAATTACATCATTACTATATGCAATGGACAAAATTGCTGTAACTTGCGGACATTATGATGCATACAGAAAAGGCGCAAAATTTGAGGGCTCATTAGAACTTTATGTTCCTCTGGCAGAGGTTAATAATAATCTAAAGAATCAATGCTTTAATGAGGATGCCAATAACCTTGTTAAGAGGATTGAGGCTGACCTTGTTTACATAGATCCACCGTATAATTCAAGACAATATTGTGATTCGTATCATTTACTTGAAAATGTTGCTCGCTGGGAAAAACCCGAAGTTTTCGGTGTTGCCAAAAAGATGGATAGAAGCGGTATGAAGAGTAAATATTGTACAATCGGGGCAACAAAAGCATTTGAAACACTGATAAATGACATAAAAGCTAAATATATTTTGCTTTCTTATAACAATATGGCTGAGAAAGGCAACTGCCGTTCTAATGCAAAAATTTCCGATGATGATATTATGAGAATACTGAGCCGGAAAGGAACAGTAAAGGTTTTTGAGGAAAGCTACAAAGCGTTTACAACCGGAAAATCAGACATTTCGGAAAATGCCGAGAGATTATTTTTGTGTATTTGCTTTGATGAGGAGTAAATCAATATGATACAATCACCGCTTAATTATACCGGCGGTAAGTACAAGTTGTTACCGCAAATATTGCCGCTGTTTCCTAAAGATATAAATGTATTTGTGGATTTGTTTTGCGGTGGCTGTAATGTCGGTATCAATATTGACTGCAACCGAGTTATTTATAATGACTTAAATGAAAATCTGCTTTATTTATACAATACCTTCAAAAATCTTGATAAAGAATCTGTTTTGGAGTGGATTTATGAAATTATAAAAAAGTACGGTTTGTCCCTTGTTAGCAAAAACGGATATAATTATTACGGCTGTGAGAGCAGCAAAGGTCTTGGCGATTATAACAGAGAAGGATATTTAAAATTGCGTGCGGATTTTAATCAAAAACACGCAAACGGGAACTTTGATTATTATTACTATGTTATGCTTTATGTAATAATCGTATATGCTTTTAATAATCAAATTCGTTTTAATTCAAACGGTGAATTTAATTTGCCGGTGGGAAAAAGGGATTTCAATAAAAAAATGGAGAAAAAACTCATTGACTTTATTGACAGAATCCAAGAACAAAACTGTATTTTTACCTGCCGTGATTTTAGAGAGTTCGACACATCAGCATTAACAACGCAGGATTTTGTATATGTTGACCCACCGTATTTGATTACTTGTGCCACATACAATGAGCAAGGCGGTTGGAACGAAACCGACGAAAGAGATTTATTTGCTTTTTTGGATGAACTAAATGGCAGAAACATTCGATTCGCCTTATCTAATGTGTTAAGAAGTAAAGGTAAGGAAAACAATATATTGATTGAATGGCTTGCAAAAAATGCGGATAAATATAAGACGGTAAGACTTAATTATAATTATTCGAATTCAAATTATCAGACAAAAGATAAAACTTCTTCTTCCGAGGAAGTCTTGATAATAAATTATTGAGGGGAATGCGGCTATGCCAAATTTAATTCCATATAAAAGTTTTTGTTGGAGCTTGGGGACTACAAGTTTCAGAACGAAAAACTTCAATAAAACCATTGAAGAACAACTTGCTCTGTTAGATGAGTTTTGGTCTCTTGAAGAAAATAAAAATGAGACTTGGTCGGGAAATAAAGATTTACAAACTCGTTATTATGATTTTATGCAATCTAAAGGGTTTGTGGAGGGCAATGCCGGAAATAAACCCAAAGACGCACGTGAAAAAACATCGGGTTTGGTTGACATTGGCTTAATTGATGATGGAAGAAAATTGAGCAATGCAGGAAAAGCGTTGCTTAAAATCAGCTTTGAAAATGATTTTTCTTCCGATAATCAATTTCAAATAGCCAAGGATAGCTTTATCTATTTGAAGCAGTTGTTAAAAACATATTACAATGTAGACGGACATACTGTGCGTCCGTTTATGGTATTGATTCATTTATTGGATAAATTCGATTATTTAACACTTGATGAATATACATATTTATTACCTTTGTGCATTGGAGAAAAAGAAACTGCTGAAATCGTCGAAGGCATTTCAAAGTTACGCTCCGGCAGTACATCTATTGACCAAATCATTATAGACCGCTTAATGGCTATGCCCAATTACAAAACGGCGTTAGACTATCTTCTTGAAAACGAGGTTACACAAGATTTAATATGCGAAATAGGTCTTAATAGGAAAAGTAGGCAGTACGATAAACCATATTATGAACTTTACAATGCACTTTTTAAAACATTTGTAAATAACAGCAACGAAAGTATTTCGGCGGTATATCTTGCTACTAAAGATATTAATATTGGGAAATGGTGGCGCAGCTATTTATTCAATACTTCTTCTGAGGCGGCTATAAAGAAAGATCCTTGGGCGCACTTAAAGCAAACTGTGTTTAATAAGGTTTCTGATGAAGTAAGCTTCAAGAAAATATTTTTTAACATAATGCACCTATTTAAGGCAAAGGCTACACTATCGGATTACCTTGATTTAAACAGACGATATATTAAAACAACAGATGTAGTTCTGTTTGAGGATGATACAATTAAACTAGATATTGTTCCTAAGCATTTTTTCAAAACTGTTGCGGAAAATTTGTATTTATATACATTTACTTCATCTGAGTTGCTATACGAAAATTGCGATATGTCAGAGATATCGGCGTGTCTTGTAGTAAGTGATGAAACTGTTGTTGCCGGAATTAATGAAGAACTCGGCATAAATGTTTCTGATATGCAGTCGGCACGAGAAGCTTTGGATGATACACGCTACCAGAGACTTCAGCGCCTTATTGATAATAAGTTTACGGACGATAAACTATTGTCGCTTCTTGATTGCTTTGAGAATAGGAATGATGATGAAATCAGAAGTATGGTTACAGATAATGCTGACATACCTACAATTTTTGAATATGTACTGGGTATTTTATGGTACAAAGCAAGTGAAAGGCACGGTAAAATACTCGATTATATGAAACTTTCACTTGACGCCGACTTATTGCCTAAAACTCACGCCGCCGGCGGAGAAGCTGATATAGTTTATGAATACGAAGAAACTGAGTACTATCCAGAACATACGCTTTTGCTTGAAGCAACACTTGCTGACAGTACAAACCAACGTAGAATGGAAATGGAACCTGTATCAAGGCATTTGGGCATGCATTTAATACGCACCGGTAATATGAATTCTTACTGCGTATTTGCTACAAACTATCTCAACATAAATGTTATTTCTGATTTCCGTAGCAGAAAGACAACTCCGTTTTATGATCCGCAAGATTATTCAAAGTCTGTAGCAGGAATGAAAATCATTCCTTTGCAGACATCGGAATTGAAAAAGATTGTTTCTAACGGTAAGACATACAAAGAACTTTATCCGATATTTGAAACAGCATTTAATTCGGCATTGCCCCCACACGAGTGGTACGAAAATTGTATAAAAATATAAATTGTATGAGGTGATACAATGGCATTCTCTAATGTATTATTTAATAAAATAGAAAATGGTCTTATTTTCACATCGGATTATCGTACATTTGTTAAAAACAACACCATTTCTTTTTCAAATGCAGGAATAGCTGTTGTATATGGGCCCAATGGTACGGGTAAAACTAGTTTGGCTAAAGTTTTTAGCGGGGAAGAAGGAACCGCTATCTCTTGTGAATATGATTCGCTTGTTTATGAAGACGTAAAGGAACTTTTTCACGTTATAAATGACCAAAACAATAGAAATATAATTTCAGGAACAGCAAAAGACTTTTTACTTGGAGATAATATACGAAAAGAGTTCGAATTGCAACAATTTACATCTGAAAAATATCAAGTAGTTCTTTTGAAGGTTATATCTCAATTAAAAGATACTTTTAAAATTTCTACTGTTTCTAATCCATTAATAACAAGTGTAGAAAACTCTAAATTATCAGCAATTGTAAAAGATTTAGCAAATAAAAATTCCAAAGGTTCTAAAACAGCAATTAAAGAGTTTTTAGATATGATATCATCTTTGCCTGATGAAAAATTGCCAGCAACCTTTTCTGAAGAAAAATTTGCCTACTTTGTAAACGGGTATTCTGACAAAAAATCCATTCTTCATAAAGTTCTATCAATAACTGAGCCTGATATTACCAAGGTGCATAATGCTCAGGAAATAGAAGAAGATAGTGTGGCTATTGATATTTTAACCCACTTTTCTCATAAAACAAAATGCATAGTTTGTGATGCCGACGGGATAGATTCAGAGAAGTTAAAAGAGGAAAAAACTCAGCACAGGCAGTTTGTAATAGATTCTTTAACCAAACAATTGCGTTCGTTTATAGAAGATATTATTGCGCTCACATCATCAAATGACCCGTATTCAATTAGAGAAAACGTGTTGAAAGCATTGGAAAATGGCGATTTTAAATATATTAAAGTTCTTCAAGATGATATTAAACAATATATATATTTCTTTAATATAAAGCTTAATTTGATTTTGAAAAATGATATTGATATAAGTGAATTGAAAGATAAATACGCCGAATATGAAAGAATAATTTCTGAAAAGCCTGATATTACGGAAGAGGATTTTATATACATTGAAGAAATTTTGTCAAATAGTATGGACAAAAAAATAGCCGTCGTACGAGATTCAAACAAGAACTTGAAAATTCTGCTTGAAGAAAAAGAATTTTTGGGCTTGGAAAGAGATGAATTGCCCCTTAGTACAGGCGAACAAAATTTTCTATCTTTATGCTTTGAGTTCTTAAAAGCAAAGAATTCTGAAAAGCAACTTATTGTATTAGATGACCCGATTTCCAGTTTTGATTCAATATATAAAAACAAAGTTGTTTTTGCTTTAGTAAAAATGTTAGAAAACAAGCCTCGTATAGTGCTTACGCATAATTTAGACCTTCTCAGATTATTAGAAAGTCAATATAAGCACTCCTTTAATTTATATCTTTTGAATAATACTGAAGGCGAAGATAATGGGTTTATTCCACTTTCTAACAACGAACAGAATATGTTAATTAACCTAAAGGAACTGTTAAATACTTTTAGACACAAAATCTTTAACGAAATACAGTCAACAGAGTTATATTTAATATCTATGATTCCGTTTATGCGAGGATATGCTACTATTATTGACGATGAAAGTAGTATAGAGCAATTAACGCAACTAATGCACGGATATAAAACAGAAGCGGTAGATATTGCTAAAATTTATTTTCGACTATTCGGAAATGACGGCAATGTAAAGCTACCAAGTTCTTTGGTAGTTGATGTTCCTGATATTCTCTCTAGAACCGTTGACGGTATTTCTATAGTTAATCCCGTTAAATATCCGCTTTTAGATAAAACACTTAAGCATTCTTTTGTGTATTTATTCTTACGCTTGTTGGTTGAGAAAACATTAGTAGAAAAATATACAATTGATACAAGTAGGTATGACCAACTGGGTTCTATTATTAGTCAAGCATTTCCAGGAAATGATGTAGATAGTATAAGAAAAAGGGTTAGACTTACTTCAAAAAAGACATTGATAAATGAATTTAATCATTTTGAAGGGAATTTAAGTATTTTTCAGCCTGCGATAGATATAACTGAAAAAGCATTAGGTGCTGAAAGAACCGACATTTTGACCTTTGTGAATACTATTAAAAAGTCTTGATTTTTGGAACAAAAAGGCTTATAATACGCTTGTTGTCGTGGCAACGATATGGCAACAAAAAATCGGATAGCGTATGCTTTACCGATAATACAAATAATTTAGATACTCTCTGCTAAATCTCATAAACAAATGCGTTTAAGATTGATTTACAGGGAGCGAGTGGGAATGATTAACAAAACCCCGAAAAGTCTGATTAATACTGACTTTTCGGGATTGATTTTATATGCTATGTTACTGTTATGGACTTAATTTGGACTTATATTTTTACCCTCATCACGGAAAAATGTTGGATAATCAAAAATAAATATTGAAAAAGAGCATAGGAAGCTCCAGAATTGTAGTTGACATTGACAAGACAAACAATGAAGGAGAGAAACCTATGCTCTATTTAGATGATATCAA
>ERZ772884.694-NODE-694-length-24414-cov-8.476579_pt1 | contig 24414 bp, 21 predicted proteins | sample MGYA00580574_ERZ772884 | MGnify/ENA primary metagenome ERZ772884 (study PRJEB29015, sample SAMEA2737690) | human gut metagenome | biome: human gut; feature: human-associated habitat; material: faeces | place: China | collected 2012 ... | reverse complement strand
GCCTAATGCGTGGAAGTCGAGCCGTCTTTCATCTTGGTACATTCTCATATCACCCATATATTATTCTACATTTCGGGTTTGGTTATGAGAACGAAACACAATTTTATGTTTCGGTAGTATTTTATTGTCCATTCACATACTTGCGGGGGCGCGAAGGAGAATATATAATTTTTCTTGGGAACTTCATATTGGCACAACATAGTGCTGGTATTCTATTCAAATATGGGAGGTGTTCTTAATGGCGAAAATTTTGATTGTTGAAGATAATCAAGGGACAAACAAGGCGATATGCGAATATATGAAAGAGGCAGGGCATACGCTCTTTTCCGCTTTTACTGGTAGTGAGGCACTAAAAATATTCCGTGAAAAAGAACTGGATATAATTGTTCTGGATATTATGCTTCCCGAAATGTCGGGTATCGTTGTTCTGCATGAAATCAGGAAAATCAGCAATATTCCTGTAATAATGCTTACTGCACTTGACGATGAATATACACAATCCAACAGTTTTGATGAAATGGCAGACGATTATATAACAAAGCCCTTTTCCATGCTCATTTTAGGGAAACGGATTACTGCGTTACTTCGCAGAAGCCAGAACAAGCCTGCTGTTAATACGGTTAAACTTGGAGATATTACCGTTGATTTTTCTGGATATACAGCAAGTGATGAAAATGGCAAGATAGACATTACTCCAAAGGAACTGGAAATCTTGAAAGTCTTAATCGACAATAAGGGGTTAGTTTTGTCTCGCAATCAAATCTTGGACGAGGTGTGGGGGTATGATTGTGATGTAATTGACCGTACAATAGATGCCTATATTCGCAATATCCGCAAAAAGCTCCGTTTGGATTGCATAACAACGGTTAAAGGAATAGGCTATAAGTTTGAGATGGGGCAAGCAATATGAAGAAGATAAAATTATTTCCAAAGATATTCTTATTTACATTTGCAATGATGCTTTTAATTTCCTTTATAGCGCACTTGTTGATTTTCCTAATTGCGCCTGCCCAAAATGTTCTTGTCACGAATATATTAGTGACAAATGCAGGGGCGAGCACTTTGTCAGAAGTAGATATGCCCCGGCTCATTACTCAAACCATGTTGAAAACATTTCCGATTTCTATACTTTGTTGCGCCGCTATATCGGCATTGTTTTCATACTTCTTTTCCAGAGGCATAACCACTCCGATTTTATCGCTCTCAAAATCTGCTAATCAAATGTTGAAATTGGAGCCAGACGCAAAAGCGATTGTATCGTCAAAGGATGAAATTGGAGCTTTAGCTACTGATATTAACAATTTATATCAATCCTTACTTTTGACTATCCGCAATCTGGAATTGGAAAAAGAGAAAGTCAGTCTTGCAGAAAAAGAGAAGATTGATTTTCTCCGAACAGCGTCCCATGAATTAAAAACACCTGTTACAGAGCTAAATGCGACATTGGAAAATATGATTTTAGGCATTGGGGAATACCGTGATTATGAAACCTATTTGCCCAAGTGCAAAGAAATTACTGAACAGCTTGGGGATATGATTAGAGATATACTTAATGCTTCACGCCTGCAAACACAAGGTAATAATGAGCCATGCAGCAACTTTTCATTGAGAACCCTCCTTACAGAGCTGTGTGAACCGTATCGCTTAATTGCAGAAGCCAAGGGCATTAAGTTCAAAATAGAGCTTTCAAGTGACGCTTTCGTATATCTTCCAGAAGGCCGGTTGAAAAAAGCAATATCGAATATCCTTTCAAATGCGGTCAACTATACGGAGGCTGGACAATCAATATCAGTTGTATTTGATAAAAATAAGCTATCAGTTTCTAACGAATGTAGCGTATTACCACCCGAACAGCTACAACACATATTTGAGCCATTTTATCGTCCAGATTTAGCCCATAGCCAAGCAACCGGGGGAAATGGGCTCGGTCTATACATCCCACCTACTACTGGCGCAGCCGTGGGACGAGCCGGGGCGGGTCGAAAAGCACCGTGGAGCCTACCAAGTGGGGGCATACCACCGTCAAGAAGATCCTCACCTTGCAGGAATACTGCGGCGATGTCATTAACTTCAAAAGCTACTCCAAGTCCTACAAGATGAAAAAGCGGATCGAAAACCCGGAGGAAAACCGGGCGATCTTCCTCAATGTCCATGAGGCCATCATTGACCGCCAGACTTGGGAAAAGGTGCAGGCGCTCCAAAAAGGGACACGCCGCAAAAAGCCCACGGTCACGCAGGAGCCCAGCGTATTCTCCGGCCTGCTGAAATGCCCGGAGTGCGGCGGCAACCTCAATTTCCACTTCAACCAGAACAACCACGACATCAAGTTTTTCAGTTGCCAAAATCACAACTCCGGTTATCGCAAGTGCAGCAAAACGCATTACATTATATCCGGCTGGACTTCTTGGAGCAGGTCGTTTTGTATGAGGTCAAGCGGCTGGCCTGCTTCGCCAGCGAATACGAAAATGACTTTATCAAGGCCATGATCGGACGCTCGGCAAAGGTAGCGGAAAACACCGCGCTCCGCAAGCAGCGGGAGCTGGACGCTTTGACTGCCCGTGACCGGGAGTTGGATATGCTCTTTGAACGGCTCTGTGAGGACAATGTGGCGGGCAAGATCGACGATGCCCGGTTTGCCAAAATGTCCAAACGCTATGAACAGGAGCAGGGTGAAAACGCAAAGAAGATCAAGGCGCTGCGGCTGGAACTGAAAAAGGACGAGAGCAAGCGCATGGACATTGACGATTTCCTTGAAACGGTGCGGCGGTACACGGACGCGACCACTATTACAAAGCGTATGGTCGCGGAGCTGATCGACCACATTGAGGTGTACCACGCTGAAAAGCAGGACGGCGTTACCAATCAGCGTGTCGTGATCTACTACAACTGCATCGGCGCTTTCGATGTGCCGGATCGCCGGAAGATCCCGGAGGCCGACATTATCATGGAAACGAGAAAAGGCGTAGCACTCAGCTACGCCCCGGAACAGGTTGCAGTATAAATTTTGTGAGAAATAAAAAAGCAGAGTGTCCATTACAGGATACTCAGATCCTATAAGGACACTCTGCATGGTCCGAGTGGCGAGATTCGAACTCGTCGATGGGTAAACCGGGGTGTGATGCCCCTTATTTTTTTGTGCTGAGACATGCGCTCTTCAAGGGATCAAGTATCAATTCATGCCTCTTGATGTTACCGCCTGATAGAGTCTAAAGGGAAAATGTAAGGGAAAACTTTTGCCGCATACCGAATGCTCAAATTTGCTCTGCATCTTCTAAAACTCTACAGTCTGGAACAGCCTTGACTTTATTAGGCGTGTCGATAGCAACTCTATACGGCAATCGCGTCTACCATCTTCATAGTAATATCTCAGGCCGACTGTTCATCATTTTTCTTTTTTAGTCATATGGTTAATATTGCGCAATCTCTAGATTGTAAACGGAACATTGCAGTCTTTGAGTAGTTCGTTGCTCTCAACAAGTGCTTCCATGGCTTCGATGCGTTCGTACATCATGTCATCATTTTCCATAAAAGTAACTGTTTTTCGCACATCATCATGGAGCTTTTGTGTCACAGGAGACATAGCTTTATGATCACTCAAGTCAATCGCCTGTAAGGCTGTCATCATGGTCATGGAAACCATGCGGCGCAGCTTCTGCACTGCCGCATAGAGCTGGCGAGCCGCAGTATCATCACGATAAATGGGACTTTCCTGACCAGCGCTGACTGCCGCATTAAAGCAGGCAGCAGGAGAAGCCAGCAAGGCAATATCGGCAAGAAGTCCAGCAGTAACATATTGCAGAATCATATAGCCGTTGTTCAGGCCAGGATTCTTCACAAGGAATGCAGGAAGACCGCTTAAGTGCGGGTCGACCAAACGTTCCACATGGACCTCAGTAAGTTTGGCAACATCCATGACGGCAATAGCAAGGGAATCACAGTAAAGTTCGATTGTTGTTGCATCCCAGTTCGAACCCATGAGCGCTGTGCCGTCAGCAAGAAAGACGGGGTTGTCAAAGACGGCGTTCAGTTCTTCCATCAGCGCATCGTAGGTCTGCGTGACCATACGTTTGGCGGCTCCATGAACATGCGGGATAATGCGGGTGTTCATGCTGTCCTGCACGCGCAGTGTGCGGGATTCATTCATGATTTCACTGCCGTTAAGAACTTTACAAAGAAATTCCGCCGTTTCGGACGTATCCTTGTGGTTCTTCAGCTGAATGAGGCGCGGGTCATAGGCCTTGTCCGTACTACGTAGCGCTTCACATACTAAGGCTGCGCAGAGATCTGCGTGGCGCATCGTCATGATGAAATCATAAACGGCGAGCAGACCAACACCGATGGAGTGGCTCGCGTTAGACAGCAGGGCGAGGCCTTCGCGAGCTTTGATGCTCAGTGGCTTGATACCGTGCAACTTAAGCACCTCGGCCGCAGGGCAAGGCACTCCGTTCTCAATAAGTCGTCCCTCGCCGATGTAGGTCACGGCGATGTAGGGCTGGAACGAAAGGCCTCCAATGGTTCCCTCGCAGGGTGCATAGGGATAGAGGCCCTCATTGAGAAACACCCGAATTTGCTCAAGCATCTCTAGGCGCACCGCGGAATACCCCTTGCCAATGCTCATCAGTTGCATAAGCATCAACGCACGGGCTTCCTCTTCCGTCAAGATTCGTCCAACCGAGCAACCGTGGCTGCGCAGGATGTTTTCCTGCAGCTGCACCATCTCATCTTCGCTGATGCGATAGCGCACATTGTCGCCAAATCCCGTGTTAACGCCGTAAACGCCAGCGCCGCTTGCAATAGTTGCCTCTAGCGACTTGCGGCTGGCGCTCACGCGCTTGCGGAAGCCTTCGGTAAACTTCACCTTTGCATGATATCGTGCAACGGCGACAAACTCTTCGATGCTGTTGCGGCAGTCATCCAGAGTAACAGTATGGATGTTTTTCGCATCCTGATAGATCAGCATAAGTAAATTACTCCTTTGGAAAATATGAGCCGTTTGTGAAAATGCGGATTAGGCCGCAGTCTTCTTGGGCTGAGTTGCGAGAGAAACCACGACGAGCACAATCGCGCTGACGATACCGCTGAGCAACTCGCCGCCGATACCTGCAACACTAAATCCTGTCAGCAGTGCATACATCATAAAGAGGCCGCCTGCCAAGAGGCCAGCAATCGCGCCCTGTTTAGTAGCCTTCTTCCAGAATACACCAAAGACGATTGGGCAAAAAACACCAGACGTATAAATATAGTAAGCATAGAAGCAACCGTCGAGAATGGTAGGAAGCAGCATAGAAACCCCCACCGCAGCAAGGCCAGCAATCACGGTAAAAGCGCGAGAAATTGTTACAAGACGTCTGTCCTTAGTGTCCACATTTTTACCGATGTAGGGCAGATATAAATCAGTCATAAAGTGCGATGCGGCTGCCGACAGGCAAGAGTCCGCTGTAGAAAAAATAGCAGAAAGCGCCGCAGCAATAATAATGCCAACAGCCCAACCAGGGAGGGTGCTCATGGCGATTGTTGCAAAAGCCGCTGCGGAGGTACCGGCTGTTGCCAACTCGGGATGTTTCACGCGAGCAATTAGGCCTAGAGTAACAGGCATCACGGATACGATGCAAACCAGCACCGCGGAGCAAACGCTAGCCTTGATCGCTGTTTTATGATCTTTGCAAGCGAACAGCCGCTGATAAATGTCCTGACCGATCATGATGTACATAAGCCCAGGAAGAATCATCCATAGAAGGGACTTAAACTTTTCAGAGTCCATAAACACGTTATACCCTTCGGGAAGTTCGCTCTGAATAGCCGTTAACGATGCATTCAGGCCCGAAAGTCCGCCAATATCGCCCAGCGCCGCTACAGTAATCCAAACAACGCCAACCATAACTAGTATAATCTGAAAACCGTCTGTCACTGTAACTGCCATTAGCCCGCCCATAGACGTAAGCGCAATAATAACGATGCAAGCAAAGAGCGCCGCAATCGTTGTATTTTTCATACCGAGCGCATTCATAATGCCAACGGCTGCGCCAACCTGACTGCCAACAAGCGCTATCAAGGCCACCATGGAGAGGAAAGCGCTAGCACTGCGGAGAAATTTACTATTATAGCGAGTCTCTAAGTATTCGGTAATAGTGCCAAAATTTGAAAAGTCCTTCATTTTTTTGACGAGAAATGAAGCAAGCAGCAATCCAAACCCAGAACCGAATATACCGTAAACATACATCATAGGGCCAGAGTTATACGCCTTCTGTGCGGTACCGGTCAACAGTCCGCCGCCAAACAGAGATGCAGAAATTGTTAGCGTTGCCGCGATAACGCCAAGGCTTTTTCCCGCAAGGAGAAAGTCGCTGATAGTTGCATTCTTTTTACTGTAATAAATACCAACTGCAAACAAGATGACCAGATAGATTATAAGTGCAACATAAATCGAAGTCATAAATATATCCCTCCACAAAGATTTTGTCAGATGGAAGCCACAGCGCTCCCGCTGTAAACGGCCCGACACAGCAGAAAGAAAAGCAGCTTTTTCATCTTTCTGTTGTAAAGTATATCTATGCAGCGTCAGTTTTTCGTCACTTGAAGAAACCCTGGCAAGGGATCAGAACAGCCGCACTCAAGTCTCTTGAGCAGTTCCTGCTCAAAGGCACCTGCTTTTCCTCCTGCCATGCATTTTCTGCAGTGCGCACAATAGTAGGCGATATCCTCTGTCAACACATCGGCAAGTGGGGTTTCTGCGATGTCGAGTTGCGCACTGTAGCAGCAAAGCAGGGCCTTTGTCAGATAAAGAATACCCGTATCATAGGGGACGATCAGAGCTTTTGTTAGCTGTTCGCACTGTAAAATTTCACTTGCGCAGTGCCGATAATCACCGTCAGCAAAACACATCAGCGCATTACAGGCACAATAAAGCGTGCGGAAATAACCTGTTGGTTCCTTGACATTATCTGCTGCACGGTTTGAGTTGCTCAACGCATTATGTGCTGCGGCATAGTCTCCAATCGCCAGCGAAGCCATTGCCCAGTCCACGTAGAATATCGGCGTACTGGTTGAGGTTGGGTATTCTCCAATCATATCGATGGCAATTTGATATTCTTCAATCGCGCGCGCATACATGCCCTGCTTTCGATACGCTTCACCGATATAATCATGCGCATAAGCGCTTTGCAGCCGACGCTCCACCTCATCTTCTGCACTATCGTGCAGCAGTACCAAAGTCCGCAGCAATTCTTCACGCGCATCTTCATAGCGACCCTCCATCACAAGAAGATAGCCATTATAACGGCGGTTAATTGCATAGCGCGCAGCATTTTTCCCCTTCGTTAGGGACAACGCTGCGTCAATATTCTCGCGCATCACATTTGTCTGATAGGTTTGAATACCATAGAATATCATCTGTTCATGGGCGAGATCCCGTGCCTCCTCAGATAACGCAGGATTCTGAAGCAATTTCCGGATTGCGCTAACTCCCTGTTCATAAAGCCCACGATAAATGCAGAAGCACCCAATAGAATAATAAAGATCCGTTTCTGCAGCTTTGAGAGCGCTATCCTCTGGATGAAGCCGCTGCAAATGGCATAGCTCTTTTTTCATCTTTTGAAAGGACTCCAATGCTTCTGGTGTGGAATCCAACAAGCTTTCACTGCTGCTTGGCATACCATTAAGAAGTGCATAGTTAAAAAATACATATGTACGAAAGCGGCGGACTTTATATTGAAATGCATGAAACGCATCTCCGCCCTGCTCATAATGATACGCTGTAAGTGTGTCCAAATTTGGCATTGCAGCCGAGTCAAGCGCAGAGAGTGCCTGCGCTATGTTCAAGTGCAGGATTCGGCGCGAAAGCGCTGGAATATGTGAATAAGTAAGATCCCGAAATTCCGCCTGTGTAAAGACCAGGGAGAGACTTCCTCCATCATAGACTTCATTAAGAATAGCACGACGGCACAGTTCCTGGCAGACATAGAGCAGATCGAGCGTTGGCTTACTGCTAACAACTTCAAGAACCCTGTATGGAGCATAGTCAGGGAACATAGCAACAAGATTGAGTACTTGGCGTCCCTCAAAACTAAGGCCAGATAGCCTATAGGATAGAATCTCATCCATACTGTGTGGCAAAACTTTAGGTTGACCATTTTCCATGATGCTACCGATGAGTTGTGTGAGCAGAAACGCATTCCCTTGCGTATCGTGATAGATGCGGTCCTTGTCCTGCAAAACGATACCGCGGGCACCACACAACTCAATAAACTGCATCGTTTCTTCATAGGTAAACGCTGCAAGGGAAAGGAGGGAGCAAAGCTCATCCTCTTCGACGTTACGTAAAAATCTTTCCACTTCTTTTCCACAAGGCTGACGGCAGGTAGCTGCAAAGACAAACTTCTCAGGTCCAATCTTGTGCAGCGCTTGATCAAGCAGTGCAAGGCTCATGCTGTCTATCCACTGGATATCTTCCACCACAAGCAGAAGCGGTTTCTTTTTCGAAGCGAGTGTCAGTACGGTAAGCACGCTGTCAAACCCCATTACACTATCGACAAGTAGATGTGCTTTCTTTCTCACATCCGCACTGCCAAATTCCCCGATCATAGGGAACAGCGCACTGACGGCCTGCATATATGCATTAGGAATGGGAATGCTCTCTTTCTCTATAAAATTAGAGAGGGAGAGCATAATAGTCTGCCACGGATAAAGGTATTCATCCTGCTTGGATTTGAAGCAGGATGTAGTAATAATCTCATAGCTTGATACTTCACCATGCGAAAGAAAGTATGACAAAAGATGGGTTTTGCCGACTCCCGCTTCTCCAAGAATTACGAAAGACCGTGCATGCTTTGATGTATGCATACGTGAAAACAAATGGAGCAAATACTGTAGCTGATTCTGCCGCCCAACAAGAAAGTCATCGCTAATTTCGCCATTTTCCGATTGCTCATTCCACTCTTTCATAATGGAATAGTACAATTCTGAAGTATCCTTGAGTGGCGCAATACCAAGCGTATCAGCCATAGCCTTGTGCAGGCCGCGGTAGATCAACGCCGCCCGGTTGTAATCCTTCTGTGCGCGATAGAACCGCATCAGAGAAATGGAAACCGTTTCGCACAGAGGTTCTTCCTGCAAATATTTTCGCCAGAGGGCCTCGGCCTCGCCGTCTTTTCCTTCAGAAAGGCAGAATTCGGCCCGCTTGTCAAGCTGCTGCAAATAGGCCTCTCGCAAGGAAGTACGCGTCCGCTCCAACCATTCCTCATATTCATAGCAGTTCGGAACGCTAAACCCTTTCAGAAACTCTCCCTGATAAGCCTCGACATCCACAGCTTTGAGAAATTCATCGACATCAATGTAAAATCCAAGTTCTGGATTAAGTTGAATTGCGCTACGCCCTGCGGGAACCACAAGCTCAATCGGTACAACCTTTTTTAGATGATAGAGATTATCGCGCAAGTGTCGGCGGGCAAGCTCATTGTCTTCCCCTCCCCAGAGGAGGCCTGTCAGCTCATCTCTTGTTGCCTTTTTATGCACCAGCAGATAAAAAAGAAGTCCCTGCGCCTTTTTTAAGCAAATTCTTATGGGCGTGCCATTGCACTCAATATGCGCGTAACCGAGCAGAAGCGCTTTGATAATTGTGTCTTCCATCACACTATCCCCTCAAAAAAGTAGTCTGATTTAATATACAACATTATCGTCACGTTTCCGTCACTTGTCAAACATCCAAGTGACGGAAATCTATAGCTTATAAAAAGTCGCAGATGGCTCTCTGACAAAATGTGTTAGAAAAGTGTTAGAAAGCCTTATTTTGCGCCTTCCGATTACCGCCAGCAGGCTAGAAGAAAGTCCTGAAATCGTAAGATTTCAGGACTTTCTGGTTGCGGAGGCATGACTCGAACCTACGTCCTCCGGGTTATGAGGGCGATACAGCCATTTTTAGAGCGTATAAACGCTTGAAATACGTACATTTATAATCTCGTTTTGTTTTGATTGGATTGCCGTAAAGGCTTGTCCCAAGGTTCTCATAGCTTCAACGTCTGGTGGAGAAACATTACCAAGAAGAAATTGTCTGCAAACCTGTACAGCAACAGAGAAATTCGCCTTGCAAGGGTGTTTTGTTTTGAATTTCTGAATGACTACGTGTGAGGTAATCAATTCAGAGAAGTTGTACATGATAAGCCTGGCATAAATCTCCTGCGTAATGTTCCCTCTTTTTCGGCTTCTTTTAGTTTTCGGCCTTGGTCTCGCAGTACAGGCAGCGGTAGGTGCGCGTGCTCTCTTCGGTCAGTGTGAAGACCTGCGGCAGCTCCTGCTCAACGGAGGTGATGCAGCGGGGATTCTTGCAGCGGATGACGTTGGTGATGCGCTCGGGCAGCTTGAGCTGGCGCTTTTCGGTGCGCTTGCCGTCCTTGATGATGTTGACGGTGATGCCGGGGTCGACATAGCCGATGACATCCCAGTCAAGGTCGAGCACCTGGTCGATCTTGATGATGTCCTTGCGGCCGAGTTTGCCGCTCGAAACGTTCTTGAGCAGCGCGACGGAGCAGTCGAGCTTGTCAAGGCCGAGGATGTTGTAGAGCTCCATCGCCTTGCCGGCGGAGATGTGGTCGATAACGATACCGTTGGAAATAGCGTCGATGATCATGTGTAAGTCCCTCCCTTATTCAATACCAAGCAGCTTGAGGATGAGCGCCATGCGGATGAAGCGGCCGTTGCGGACCTGCTTGAAGTAGCAGGCGCGGGGATCGTCGTCCACGGCGACGGAGATCTCGTTCACGCGCGGCAGCGGGTGCAGGATGCAGAGATCCTTCTTGGCGTTGCGCAGCTTCTCCGGGGTGAGGATGTAGCTGTCCTTCAGACGGAGGTAGTCTTCCTCGTTGAAGAAGCGCTCGCGCTGAACGCGGGTCATGTAGAGAATGTCGAGCTGGGGCATGACGGACTCGAGATCGGTCGTCTGCTCGTAGGGGATGTTATTCTTCTTGAGCGACTCGGCCTTCACGTAGCTGGGGAGCTTGAGCTCCTCGGGGGAGATGAGAACGATCTTGATGCCGGTGTAGCGGCTCAGGGCGCTGATGAGGGAGTGAACTGTACGGCCGAACTTGAGGTCGCCGCAGAAGCCGACGGTCAGGTCGTTGAAGCGGCCCTTTTCACGGTTGATGGTGAGCAGGTCAGTCAGCGTCTGAGTGGGGTGGTTGTGGCCGCCGTCGCCCGCGTTGATGACGGGAACCTCAGAGTGCATGGAAGCGACCAGGGGCGCGCCTTCCTTCGGGTGGCGCATGGCGATGATGTCGGAATAGCAGCTCACGGTGCGCACCGTGTCGGAAACGCTCTCGCCCTTGGCGGCGGAAGAGCTGCTTGCGGACGAGAAGCCCAGCACCTTGCCGCCGAGACCGAGCATCGCAGACTCAAAGCTCAGGCGCGTGCGGGTAGAGGGCTCAAAGAAGAGCGTTGCGAGGATCTTGCCGTCGCACTTGTGTGCGTAGGCCTCGGGGTTGGCGATGATGTCATTGGCCGTGGCGACCATTTCGTCGATCTCCTGGGTGCTCAGCTGTAAAATGTCGATCAAATGCTCCATGTTAGTTTTTTCCTCCGATCCAAGATTCGTCCGATGGGTTGTTGCGGAACTGAATGAGACGCGCAACATCGTTGGGGTGGATATAATTTTGTTTCGCCGCTACGTCGGCGATGACGTCAAAGTTGGTCAGGCTGTGGTTCTTCACGTTCGCGGCGGCAAGGCGGTCAAGCCCCTTCTGCATGCCGTAGGTGAAGATGCTCGCAACGCCGAGCACCTCCGCGCCCGCTTCGCGCAGGACGCTCACAACGTCCAGAACGCTGCCGCCGGTGGAGATCAGATCTTCAATGACGACGACCTTCTGACCCGGCTCGAGGCAACCCTCGATCTGATTCTGGCGGCCGTGATCCTTGCCGGACGAGCGCACATAGCCCATGGGCAGCCCCATCATGTGGCCGACGATGGCAGCGTGGGCGATGCCCGCCGTGCTCGTGCCCATCAGTACCTCCACATCGGGATAGTCGGCGCGAATAATCTTGCACAGCGCACTTTCCACCTGCGTGCGCACCTCAGGTGCGGTCAGGATCAGGCGGTTGTCGCAGTAGACGGGACTCTTGATGCCGCTGGCCCAGGTGAAGGGCTCGTTCGGACGGAAGAATACCGCACGGATGGAGAGCAATCCCTCCGCAATGCTGCGTTCCAAATGCTCCATTTCTATCTCTTCTCCTTTCAAAATGTCAGTTTGTTGACAAAATTAGCGTTTCCAATGCCTCCGGGGTTTCGGCGATCTGGTCGGCGCCGGCGGCGGTGAGCTCTTCGCGGCTGCCGTAGCCGTAGAGCACGCCGATCACGTCGAGTCCCGCAAGATGCGCGCCGATGACGTCATGCTCGCGGTCGCCGACCATCACAGCGCGGGAAAGATCGTCGCAGCCAGCCGCTTTAAGCGCGGCTTTGACGACATTTACCTTTTTGCCCGCTTCCTTGTCGCCCTCGGGCGCGCCGCAGATGGCGTCGAAGTAGGGTGCGAGGCCGAAATGCTCCAGAATGCGCTCGGCCATGGTGTCGAGTTTCGACGTGGCGACGAAAAGACGCTTGCCCTCGCTCTTGAGATGCGCAAGCAGCGCGGGGATGCCGGGGTAGGGGGCGTTGTCGAGCCAGCCGTCCTGCTGATAGTATTCGCGGAATTTCGCGACCGCGGCGTCGACATTCTCTGCGCTCACGAAGCGCGCGAAGGTCTCGCTGAGCGGCGGGCCGACGAAGAACGACAGCTCGCGCCAGTCGCGCTCGATGCCAAACGCGCGCAGGGCATACTGTCCGGCCTTCATGATGCCGGGGCCGGAGTCGGTCAGCGTGCCGTCCAAATCAAATAAGATGATGTTGCGGCGCATTGCTTAGCCCACAAACTCGCTGACACAGCGGCGATAGGCGGCGACGGGATCCTCCGCCTGCGTGATGGGGCGGCCAACGACGATGTAGTCCGAGCCGATCTCGCGTGCCTTTGCGGGCGTAGTGATGCGCACCTGATCGTCCGCCTTTGCATCGGCAAAGCGGATGCCGGGGGTGACGGTGAGGAAGTCCTTCGTGCAGGTCTCGTGGATGCGGCCGGCTTCAAGCGGGGAGCAGACCACGCCGTCGAGCCCGGCGAGTCTTGCATTTTTGGCGTAGTCGATGACCACTTCCTCAAGGGGGCGGTGGATGCCGATCTCTTCCTCCATGCTCTGCTGGCTGGTGGAGGTGAGCTGCGTGACGGCGATGAGCATCGGACGCGTGCCGTCCGCGCGGGTGAGACCCTCAAGCGCGGCGCTCATCATGGCGCGCGTACCCGCGGCGTGGAGGTTGACCATGTCCACATCGAGGGAGGAGAGCGCGGCCATCGCTTTTTTCACGGTGTTGGGGATGTCGTGCAGCTTGAGATCGAGGAATATCTTATGGCCGCGCGCCTTGATCTCGCGCACGATGGACGGGCCTTCAGCGTAGAAGAGCTCCATGCCGATCTTCACAAAGGGCTTTTCGCCGGTGAAGCGGTCAAGAAATGCGAGGGTCTTTTCCTTGCTGTCAAAATCCAGTGCGATGATAACGTCCTTACCCATGGTGGGCACCTCCTATGATGTCGTTCAAATCGTTGATGTTGTATTTCTGCATGACGCGGGGCAGATCCTCGACGATGCGGCGGCAGGCGAAGGGGTCGACAAGGTTGGCAGCGCCGACCTCAACAGCCGTTGCGCCGGCGAGCATCAGTTCGATGACGTCCTCGGCGCTCATCACGCCGCCGAGACCGACGATGGGAATGCGCACCGCTTCGTACACCTGCCAGACCATGCGCACCGCAAGCGGGAAGAGTGCGGGGCCGGACATGCCGCCCGTGCTGTTGGCAAGAAGCGGCTTTCTCGTTTTGAGATCGAGCCGCATGCCCATCACGGTGTTGATGAGGCTGATGCCGTCCGCGCCTGCGTCCTCGCAGGCCTTGGCAATGTCCGCAATGCTTGTGACGTTGGGCGAGAGCTTGACGATGATGGGTTTTTTGACCGCGTCCTTCACCGCGCGCGTGACCGCTGCGGCAGCCTTCGGGTCAGTGCCGAAGCTCATGCCGCCGCCGTGGACGTTGGGGCAGGAGATGTTCACCTCGAGCCAGCCAACCTGCGGACAGGTGTCGAGCTTCTGGCAGACCTCGACGTATTCATCGAGCGAAAAGCCGCTGACATTTGCCATGACGGGCTTGCGGAAAACGCGCGCGAGCTTGGGAAGCTCCTCGGTGATAACCGCGTCCACACCGGGGTTCTGAAGACCCACGGCGTTAAGCACACCGCTTTGCATCTCAGCGATGCGCGGCTGGGGATTGCCAAGGCGCGCATCGCGCGTCGTTCCCTTAAAGGAGAACGTGCCGAGGCAATTGATATCGTAGAGTTCTGCGAACTCGTGGCCGTAGCCGAAGGTACCGCTCGCGGGAATAACGGGGTTATCGAGCGGAAGAGAGCAGAGCGTGACGTTTGTTTTTACCATTTGATCTCATCCCTCCTGAATACGGGGCCTTCGCGGCAGACGCGCTTGGGGCCGTTCACCGTGTCGATCGTGCAGCCCATGCACGCGCCGAAGCCGCAGCCCATGCGCGCTTCCAGACTGATCTGACCGGGCTTGTCCGTCTTTGCGCAGAGCGCCTTGAGCATCGGCATCGGCCCGCAGGCGCAGATGGTGTCGAACCGCTCGGGCAGCGCGTCGATCACAAAGCCGCGCGTACCGCGGCTACCGTCCGCCGTTGCGATGACAGTCTGCACGCCGAGCGCCTTGAATTCATTTTCGTAAAAAACATCCTCCGCAGTGTTGAAACCCAGAACGGCGACGGGCGTTTTGCCCGCGGCAAGAAGGCGCTTTGAAAGGCCGAAGAGCGGCGCGACACCGATGCCACCGCCCGCAAGGAGCGTCGTTTCGCCGCGGGTGGCAACGTCAAAGCCGTTGCCGAGACCCGAGAGCGCATCGAGCGCCTGCCCCGGCGTGCAGCGGGAGAGCCAGTCCGTTCCGCCGCCGACGACTTTATAAAGGAGCGTGATGCTCTTTTCGTCCCAGTCGCAGATGGAGATGGGCCTGCGCAGGAAGAAACCGGGCAGGCGAAGGTCGAGGAACTGACCCGGCGCGGTGATGGCCGAGGTGTCGCCCTCGAGCCTCAAGCGGTAGACGCCCGAGGCAATGAGGGCGTTCTCCGCGATGGTGTAAGTTACTTCGATCAAAGCATATCCTCCTTCCAGACGATCTCGCCGCCGATCATCGTCAGCTTGCACGCACCGGTGAGGCACGTGCCGGCGAAGGGCGTTGCGCGTCCCATGGTCAAAAATGTTTCGGGGTCGACGGTATAAGTTCCGTTGAGGTCAAATACGGTCAGGTCGGCGGGCTGGCCGACAGCGATCTCTGTGCCGCAGCCAAAGCGGCGCATCGGAGAGGTGTGCATCAGCTCGACGAGCTTTTCCAGCGGCAGAATGCCCTTTTTTACAAGATGGGTGTAGCTTGCGGCAAAGGACGTTTCCAGACCGACGACGCCCATGGCGCTCTTTTCAAGGCCCTTGGACTTTTCTTCGTGGCTGTGGGGCGCATGGTCGGTGACGAGCATGTCGATCGTACCATCCAGAAGACCCTCGATGAGCGCATCCTGATCGGCCTGATCGCGCAGAGGGGGATTCATCTTGAAGCGTCCGTCCTCCTGCAGATCGTCCTGCGTGAAGGCGAGGTAGTGCGGCGCTGTTTCGCACGTCACGTTCACGCCGCGGCGCTTGGCCGCGCGGATGACCTCGACGCTTTTCTTGGTCGAAACGTGGCAGACGTGGTAGGCGCAGCCCGTTTCCCCGGCAAGCTTCACGTCGCGCGCGATCTGCCCCCATTCGCTCTCAGAGCAGATGCCGCGGTGCCCGTGGGCGCGGGCATACGCACCGTCGTGGATGTAGCCGTCGCGGAGCAGGGAATTGTCCTCGCAGTGCGCGGCAAGGATCTTGCCGAGGCGGCGGCACTCGGCCATCGCCTGGCGCATTATGCTCTCGGACTGCACGCCGCGTCCGTCGTCGGAAAAGGCGATGACGTTTTGCGCCATGCCCGCAAGGTCTGCGAGCTGCTCGCCCTTTTCGCCGACCGTGATCGCCCCGTAGGGATGCACATGGACGAGGGCGTCCTTCTCGATGAGCGCGCGCTGGAGATTCAGCGCGTCGACACAGTCGGGGACGGGGTTCAGGTTCGGCATGTCGGCAACGTGGGCAAAGCCGCCGTGCGCGGCAGCCAGTGTGCCGGTGCGGATGGTCTCCTTATAAGAAAATCCCGGCTCACGAAGATGAACATGAACATCAACGAAACCGGGAAACAAAACCATATTAGAAATATCAATAACAATAGTATCATTGGAAGGGGAAACACCATCACCAATAGAAACGATCTTTCCGTCCGAAAGAAACACGTCCGCCAAATGAAACACGCCCTGCGAGAAAAACTTTGCATTCTTCAGAAGATAGCGCACTTTCATTTCCTCCTTGTGTTGTTTTCGGTGCATTATACGGGATAATCTGACGAATGTCAAGAGCAAAAGCTTCGGGAAAACGATATCGTCAGCGGCAGAAATAACAGCACAAGCGTAGCCACAATCAAAAAGCTTTGCGATGGATATTGCCACATGCGTTACAAGAATGCTTGGACGATACACTGGTGGAATGAGATCTGCTCTTTTTGGCATTCGGACCTTTCTGCGATTTTTATATGAGACCGGGATCACTGCGTATAATTTTTGTAAAGCACTTCCGGAATTTGTTTGCCCTCGGAAGAATTTTCACGAAGGATTTTCCTGTGATGAATTGGAACCTCTTCGATAAAAAGTTTCAAATTTTTTAGGAAAGACGAGCAATAAAAAGTATCCGAGAGCGTAGAGCCCACCATAAAGCAGGCCAAATCAGCCGAGAATTGAGTTCAAATCCTTCCTGACACTCTTAAATGCCCTTGTGTATCTATAAAACACGCTTTGAAAAAACAGGGCATAAAAACGCTGAAACCCCTGATTTCTCAGGGGTTTCAGGTGAGTGTATCTATTTTGGTCACTCAAGATGGTTGCGAAGGCAGGACTCGAACCTACGGCCTCCGGGTTATGAGGGCGATTTGGCGATTTTTGATGTTCCTATATGCTTGAAACAAGTCGATTTAGAGTCGTTCTTCGCACTTTTTAGTAGCAAAAATCTTGCTGTTCTTGATTTAACGTACACAGAGGCGTTGAAGCACGGGCATTTGCGGGGATTGTGTTAGAAAAGTGTTAGAAACATTTTATTCCTTCGCCATCCGCTCTAATATTTCTGCCCGCTCATTCAATATCTCCTGAAAGATTTGCTGGCTGCGGCGGTCGCCGCAAACATCGGGGTGATATTGTTTAGCGAGACGGTGATACTCTTCTTTCAACGCTTTCATATCCTGACGCGCGGCGGAAGAAAACCAGCAGTCCCCAAATGGGCGAACAATAGGTGCTTCCTGCGGCTGAGTATTTTGCTCAGAAACGTGCGGGGCTTTTTCTTTCCTCTCGCTGCTGTTGATCTGCGCTGTCCTATGGGGTAAATCAATAAGAACGTCCGCTGGAACAGCAAATTCACAGCCCAAACAGGAATAGAGAATACTTCCTTCGGAGCAGTCTTTCAAAACGTGCTCCCGCAGCGATGAGTCGGTATAGTACCTGTACAGGTAATGCAAAAACGGGTCTGTGCTTGTCGAAAGTTTATGCGCCATATCTGCCGCTTGTGCCATTGAAGCCGCTGTTACTTCTTCAATCTCGGCTTCAATTTCGGGAATGGACTCTTTGAGTGCTCGGATGCGCTCTTTTGTCTCGTGCATCTGATCAAGACAACGCTCATACTTCTCTTCATATTCCGCAAGATCAATGTCCGGTTTTCCATCTGCCGGAGCATAACGGGCCTGATGGATCGTCTGCTTTGCCGAGCGAATAACGGCTTGCTGATAATCAAGCTGACGTTCTCTCAACCACAGCTGACGTTTCATGGCCTTTTGGCTTCGCTGCAATGTAACAAGCGGCTCATAGGTTTTTTGTAAGATCAGGTCGAAATTTGACAACCCAATCAGCTTTGCCAATACGACATAGTCCATTGCACGGCTGTCAATCACAGGCACCTGCGAAAACCACTCCCGCTTGTCCAGCAAATTCGCGACAAGCTCTTCCTTTTTCAGCAGAATCGCATAGTGCAGGACTGTAAGGCCAAGATCGTCTTGCCAATCATACCACGCAGGATCCAGCTTTTTCCCGAGCCGAACAGCATGGTACACCTCGTTCATGCGGCAGTTCCGAAAACAGTGCAGGAAGTCCTCAACTTCCTGAGCGCCGTCACGGTCACATCTTGCAAGGCCTTCCTTTTCTAACCTGTATTCCACATTTCTATCGAGGCGGATGCAGAGGTAACAGAAAATGGCCTTTTCGGACGGGGCAGACCTCTTTGCACCGGAAAGGTTCTGATGGGCAGAAGTAAGATATTCTGAATCAAAAGTGCCTTTCGGATCTGACAGGTCCCGCCGCAAGTCTTTCGAAAACTCTTCTTGCTTTACTTTGATCTTTCTCTGTTCTTCATAGGGAAGCGCATTCACAAAGCTGTCGTAGCTCTCAGAATTGCAGGAGCGATACAGATCTTCTGCGCGGAGTAGCTTGGCAGAAAAAGCATCATCCCCCGCCAGTCCGAAATTGTCAAGCATCATTAGCTGGTCGTCACTGATGCGACCGTGCTTCATTGAAGTCTGGACGGCGGCGAATAGCTGCTGAATGCTGCGTCTTTTCTGCTCTCGTGCCCAGTCATACTTTTCGAGCAGTACCGCTTGTAAGCTGCGGATGAATTGCGTTAGCTCCATTCCGCCGACGCTCTTACCGAAAAGGGTACATCCTAAAATCGTATTCACCTGCTCCGCTCGCGCAAGGTAAACGTCGGACTTTGGGTCCTTCATATAAACAGCGTAGCGGCAAATTTCGCTGAATGGAAAACGATTTGTTGCTGCCCAGTCATCGTGACAGGGGTGAATGTAGAGAGCGCAGTCGGTGATGATCGTCCCCTCGGTTGTCAGGCCAAAAAGTGGGATTGTCCCTTTCATATAGGCGACGATCTGTTCGCCGTCAGGAATCTTGTAAGTTGAAATAACCTTATCAAGTTTTTTGATTCCCGCCGTACCGAACGTAAGTTTGGTGTAAGTGTGAGGAAATGAAAAAATCTCGGCTTCAAAAGTGTTCGGCGGCATATCTGTGATTCCCTCCTTGTCAGAAAATCCATCTCAGAAACTGAACCAGTAAAATCACTATCCCAACAGCAATGATGCAGAACAGCACTTTATGCTCTGAAATGAAATCTTCAATATCGTCCAGTTTTTTCAACTTAGACAAAATACCCCCAACCATAATGATTTCATCCAAATATGGAATAGGATCTGGAACGATCGCGTTGATTGCAAACAAAATAAGCTGAACTGCGAGCGGGAGCACAAAGTAAATACTCCCCCCTACAATGGCAACAATGCCGATCAGAATTATATGCAGCAAAATGGTCACCTCGTTTGTTTGATGGAAAAGAAGTCTAAAACAAATCATTACGCCTATGGCACGAGTTTACAGGAATTTTCGATTGACTCTCCATACATGCGGTTTCATACGACCATCTTTGTCCTTGGGTCTACGCGGGCAATACCCTGGCAGCGGGCGGCCCTCGCCTCGTGTTTGCTTAACGGTCTTCCCACACCACGAGCACATATACTCAGTGATCGCTGCTTCTTGTTTTAGAATTGCCATCCTACACCTCTAATTCCTCTTGAATATGGATAATTGCTCGAAGCAATGTTTGGAGATCATCTTCGGTTTCGTGCAGTTGTCCAAATTCCCACTGCTTCGCACGGAAATAAGAGCGCGCTTTCATAATGATTTTTGTCAGGCGGCACATATTGTCATCGCGCTGATAAATGCTTCCGGTTGCAGCATAGTTAGCGCCAAAGCAATTAGGACATGCTGCACGGACGATGCAGGAACGGCATTTATCATCCAAAAGTTCTTTTGGAATCTCCTCACTTGGGAACACTATCTCGTTTGCCTTCTGAGCTTTGTCCTCCCCAACAGACAACGGCATAAAAAACTGACAAGGGTATACGCGGCCATCTACGTCATAAGACCGCATGGAATAACCAGCACCACAGTAGCGAAATGCTTCATCCTGCTCCAAGCCAACATTATAAATGCCCATATTCAGCATGGAGCACGGCTCAACTTCGGGGTGCGCAAGGTAAAATGAAATCAGAGCTTCCAGTTCTCGTGTAAGCACACTCAAGTTTTCAGGATCCGACCAGTCAATCTCATACGCCAGATTACAAGACACTGCAAATCCTTTTTGATGAAGCTCAATCACTCCTTCCGCCAGATGCGGCAGAGTTTCTCTCGAAACGGTCATTTTCACATCCTGTTCAGGGTACATTTCAAGGAAAAAGTCAAGATCAATATCGTCGTAAGAATTTGAACGATTGACATTGTGCATATCCCGCGTTCCGTCAAGGCTCAGTCCACAAATAAAACATCCCACATGTTCACGCAGCCAGTCTTGAACCTCACCATGGACTAATGTACCGTTAGTAGTTGCGAATACAGTGCAAGGGATATCTCCCTTTTTCGAACAAATGTAATCCGTAATTTCTCGTACTAAATCAAATGCGAGAAAAGGCTCTCCTCCGAATAAGTCAAATTCGATTCCCTCAAAATCTGCAAAGTTTTTAAGCTCGTAATCCACGATGCTTTTAGCAGTCTCAACACTCATCCTGCGGTTGCTTTTGTGGTGTTCATAGCAATACGTACACGAAAGGTTGCATGCCTGCGTAAGTGTCAAAGTTACCGTTTTTATTTTTCTTTCTTCCATTTCGCTCTCCCCATAGAAATAAGAGCGGCTCTTGCGCAAGAGCCGCTCTTTGTTTTTCACCTGCTGTGACCTTTGCAGGAACGTGTACAGCCACCCTGGCAGCTCCCCCTACATGTCCCGCTACAACTATTTTTGCAAGTGCCCATACATGCGGAGCAAGCATAATAAATCTGCGGACCGTTAACGGCAGGAACAGGTTGCAATCTCAAGGCGTCCTTTAGTTTTTCAATCATTTCCGAAGTTACCTGAAACATGGTCAAACCTCCCTCCATCAAAATATAAAGTATTTGCTATAGCCCCAATATAGCGTATTTGCGATATAAAATCAAGCATAAATATATCGCGATTAGTGGTCTAACGCAAATGCACACTTCTGGGTAAAATATTACTATCACTTTCCGGAGGTGCAGCATGGATGACTTCAACGTAGCAGCCCGTGTTCAGGATCTTTGCAAGGCTCGCTCTTGGAGTCTTTACCGTCTCGCCAAAGAGGCGGGCATGCCGTATTCATCGCTCAGCACGATCCTATATAAAACAGCCGCACCGTCTATCGCTTCCATCGAAAGGCTCTGCACTGGATTTGGCATCACGCTTGCACAATTCTTCTCTGCTGAAGACGAATACGCGAGGCTAAAAAAGGATGAAAAGGATTGCCTTTCCCACTGGGGGCAGCTGGATCCACTGGAAAAGCAGTTGACGCTCACATACATGCAAGCACTGACTGATGCAAAGGACGCAAGAGAGCCGGAACACTAACGGCAAAAAATAAGACGCAGAACAATGAACAGCACCCCATTTGTTAGACAGTATGATATAATGTCTAACAAATGGGGTGCTTTTAATGCCAAAGGGAATACCAAACAAACGATACACACCGGAGTTTGAGAAGCTGGTCGTGGAAACCATGCCGAAGGAAAAGCTGAGCTACCGTAAAGCAGCAAGACAGTTCGAAATCAGCAGTGACAAGCGTGTTGCCGCTTGGGAAGGGATCTATCTGGAAGAAGGTCCAGAAGGTCTTGCAGTTGAGCGGCGTGGCCGCGGCAGCAAGGGCCATCCGCCAAAACAGCTGCCAAAGGGCGTAGAATAATATCTGCTGGCAGAAGTCCAGCAGCTGCGTGCGGAGGTAGACTACCTAAAAAATCTGCAAACCTTGGTTTTGGAAGACGAGCGACGCCAGCACAAAAAACGCAGGTATCTCATGACAGAACTCCCTAATTTTTTATCATTTCGGTTTACAAATGCGCTCTGAGTGTCCTTATCAGTGAGAGGCAAATTTTCCGACTGGGTTGGCCGCAATCACAATCGTCTCACCTGAACATAAGGAGCGTAGCTACATCTTTAGACCGACAAGCTTTTACTACATCAGCAGAGTTCATTCCTCTGGTTTCTCATCCTCTATCAATACATTGCAAGGAAAACCCGGAATGGCATAGCCAAGCACACTGCCCAGTGGGTAGTGCATCTTGATGTCGAGATCAAAGCACTTTAGCAGGAACAAAACATCATGGCAGCCGCCAACTGCATCGAGTTTCTGTTGATCGCTGAGATGGGTAAAGGCTTGAATTCTCTGATCCAGATCAGAAATCTTCCGGGACATTCTTTTATATAACTGCCAAAGAAGAATGTCACGGTAAAATGTCGGAAAATCATCCAAGACTGTTTCATATACGTGGATCATCTCATGCAGCAACACACTGTCATCATTTGCATATTCCGGGCTGATAATAACATACGCACATTGATAGCTCTCTGGATTTCCAATATACTCTCTTAAACCGTCGGGGTAGCCGGTCTCCGCGGTAGGCCAAATTTGTATAGGTGTGTTGTAACCATCGATAAACGCTCCATGTGCTCCATTATCCAAGGGCGCAACAGAGAACCGTACCCACGACAAGGTGAAATCATGCAGCTCTTCCGGCTGAAAATCGAAGGATTCGCCATCCTCTGTACATTCATCAGCATTGTCAATTACACTCGAGTCAAAAAGCATGTCTGCAAAATGTTCTTCAAACTCCGATGCCCGCTCGCAGAGCGCGACATCTTCTTCTGGCGCAGTGTGCAGCCAGTCTCTAAAATCTTCTGACTGTCCGACATACCGTGAAGGCTGGTTTAGCGCATACAGACCTCTTGTCCTATAAATTGCCATATTGTTTCTCCTTTTCGCTCTCAATATTTCCCCGTCAGCAGATAATTCTGGCATAAATGTGACAAACCATTTTTGCTGCCGAGGCATCTAATCTCTTGCTACAATGCAGGCACCCAAAAGTGGGTGCCTGCATTGTAAGTAGTATGATGCGATGCGCGTCTTTCCGCGCGGGTTTTGCTCACTGCTCGAGCTTCGTCCAGTCGCGGTTCGCGCGCAGGGCGGTCCACTGCTCGTCGCCGTTCTTCTCGGTCGCGGCGCGCTCGTAGGTGTGGCTGTTCGTCGCCTCCTGAATGGCGATGTAGAACCAGTCACCGCTCTTGCAGTCGGGGAAGGTCAGCATCACACGCTCGGACAGCAGGTGATCCTCCTCAGAGGGCACACGCTCGAGTACGCGGTTGATCATCGTCACGGTCTCGGCGCGGGTGATGCTCTGGTTGGGACGGAAGCTACCGTCGGGGTAGCCCTCGATCCAGCCATTGCCTGCCGCGAGCTTGATATAGGCCTCAGCCCAGTGACCGGCGATGTCGCTGAAGCGGTCAGTCGTCTTGTCCAGCTTGGCGAACAGGGCGATGATCTTGGACATCTCGGCGCGGGTGATGGGGGCGTTCGGGCGGAACGTGCCGTCGGGATAACCGCTGACGATACCGGCGTTGCTCAGGGTGGAGATGGCGTTGTTGTACCAGTCGCCGCTCTTGATGTCGGAGTACGCGTTCGTGGTCGCCCAATACTGCTCACGGGTCTTGTCGGTCAGCAGACGGAAGAAGATGGTGCTGGCCTCAGCGCGGGTGATGTAGCCGCCCGGCTGCACCGTGCCGTCGGGATAACCCATGATGTAAGCATAGTGATCCGCAGTATTCAGCGCGGGCTTGCTCGGCGTGGGGGTGGGGATCACGGGAATATAGGGAACGTAGCTGTAGGTGTTGGTGATGGTCAGAGGGGTGTTCTCATCGGCCCCTTCAAACTGCCAGCTTGTGACCTTCAGCGCGTCACCTTGCTTCGCGACTGTGATCGTCAGAGTGTAGGGCTTTTCATCATAGGTCTATAGGATGTTCCGCCCTTGACCTCCTGCACAGCATAAAATAAGCCTTTTCGCTTACTTGTGGTAGCTGCCTTGCTCTTTGTGCAGTCTTATCTTAATGATATTGCATCAAAGGAGAGTATATCAAATTACTGCGTCTTATTTTTATTGATTTTGTTTTATAATATTAGCTCCCCAGTCGGCGATTACAGTCCTGCCTTCTGTTTCGTACTATACTCAACAATGGCCTTTTTGAGGATATCCATGGCGCGCTCGAGCTTGTCGCTTTCGAGGACGTAGGCCATGCGGACTTCGTTTTTGCCCTTCCCGGGCGTCGCGTACATCGAGCCTCCCGGGGCCATCATCACGG
>ERZ772884.688-NODE-688-length-24523-cov-43.808648_pt1 | contig 24523 bp, 20 predicted proteins | sample MGYA00580574_ERZ772884 | MGnify/ENA primary metagenome ERZ772884 (study PRJEB29015, sample SAMEA2737690) | human gut metagenome | biome: human gut; feature: human-associated habitat; material: faeces | place: China | collected 2012 ... | reverse complement strand
CTCATGATAAAGAAAGCTTTATGTTCTCACATATGACGATTAAATCGCACCTTCCATAACATGATGATCACCGGCGATGCGCTGCTGGATTTTGGCGACGGGCATAAAATTAAACGTAGCGCCAAACCGGGCTGGTATATTTATCACAGCCTGCCCGCCAGTCATCAGGCGATATTTTTCCCTGTATCCGGCTTGAAAAAATGGCGTTATGACCTGGAATATAAAGTTTCTTCCGACTACGCGCTGGCAGCCAAAATGTATAAAGCCGGTTATGCATTTAAAAAACTCAATGGCCTGGTGTCTGAATTTTCCATGGGTGGGGTATCTACCACCAATAATATGGAATTGTGTGCTGACGCGAAAAAAGTCCAACGACAAATATTACATGTGCCTGGCTTTTGGGCTGAATTATCCTGGCATTTACGCCAACGTACTACCTCAAAGACGAAAGCCTTATATAACAAAGTCTGAATATAAGGAAAACCAATGCAAGATTTAAGCGGTTTCTCGGTGCCGAAAGGGTTCCGGGGCGGCAACGCTATTAAAGTGCAATTATGGTGGGCAGTACAGGCAACAATATTTGCCTGGTCGCCACAAGTATTGTATCGCTGGAGGGCTTTTTTATTACGTTTATTCGGAGCAAAAATAGGAAAAAACGTAGTTATTCGTCCGTCAGTAAAAATTACCTATCCGTGGAAATTAACCTTAGGTGATTACGCGTGGGTCGGCGATGACGTCAATTTATATACCCTCGGTGAAATAACCATTGGCGCACATTCGGTGATATCGCAAAAAAGTTATTTATGCACCGGTAGCCACGACCATGCAAGTCAACATTTCACCATTAACGCCACGCCTATTGTGATTGGCGAGAAATGCTGGCTGGCAACCGATGTCTTTGTTGCCCCAGGCGTCACAATCGGCGACGGCACCGTCGTGGGTGCACGAAGCAGTGTTTTTAAATCGCTTCCGGCAAATGTGGTTTGCCGGGGGAATCCCGCAGTGGTGATACGCGAACGCGTTGAAACTGAATAAATTCAAAAAATACAGAGGAATAAGACATGTCAAAAGTCGCTCTCATCACCGGTGTAACCGGACAAGACGGTTCTTACCTGGCAGAGTTTCTGCTGGAAAAAGGTTACGAGGTGCATGGTATTAAGCGTCGTGCATCGTCATTCAACACCGAGCGCGTGGATCACATTTATCAGGATCCGCACACCTGCAATCCGAAATTCCATCTGCATTATGGCGACCTGAGTGATACCTCCAACCTGACGCGCATTTTGCGTGAAGTGCAGCCGGATGAAGTGTACAACCTGGGCGCAATGAGCCACGTTGCGGTTTCTTTTGAGTCACCGGAATATACCGCAGACGTCGATGCGATGGGTACGCTGCGCCTGCTCGAGGCGATCCGCTTCCTCGGTCTGGAAAAGAAAACCCGTTTCTATCAGGCTTCTACTTCTGAACTGTACGGTCTCGTGCAGGAAATTCCGCAGAAAGAGACCACGCCGTTCTACCCACGCTCTCCGTATGCGGTCGCCAAACTGTACGCCTACTGGATCACCGTTAACTACCGCGAATCCTACGGCATGTACGCCTGTAACGGTATTCTCTTCAACCATGAATCCCCGCGCCGTGGCGAAACCTTCGTTACCCGCAAAATCACCCGCGCAATCGCCAACATCGCCCAGGGGCTGGAGTCGTGCCTGTACCTCGGCAACATGGATTCCCTGCGTGACTGGGGCCATGCCAAAGACTACGTAAAAATGCAGTGGATGATGCTGCAACAGGAACAACCGGAAGATTTCGTTATTGCCACCGGCGTTCAGTACTCCGTGCGTCAGTTCGTGGAAATGGCGGCGGCACAGTTGGGTATCAAACTGCGCTTTGAAGGCACGGGTGTTGAAGAGAAGGGCATTGTGGTTTCCGTCACCGGGCATGACGCGCCGGGCGTTAAACCGGGTGATGTGATTATCGCCGTTGACCCGCGTTACTTCCGTCCGGCTGAAGTTGAAACGCTGCTCGGCGACCCGACCAAAGCGCACGAAAAACTGGGCTGGAAACCGGAAATCACCCTCAGAGAGATGGTGTCTGAAATGGTGGCTAATGACCTCGAAGCGGCGAAAAAACACTCTCTGCTGAAATCTCACGGCTACGACGTGGCGATCGCGCTGGAGTCATAAGCATGAGTAGACAACGCATTTTTATTGCTGGCCATCGCGGGATGGTCGGTTCCGCCATCAGGCGGCAGCTCGAACAGCGCGGTGATGTGGAGCTGGTATTACGCACCCGCGATGAACTGAACCTGCTGGACAGCCGCGCGGTGCATGATTTCTTTGCCAGCGAAAGCATTGACCAGGTCTATCTGGCGGCGGCGAAAGTGGGCGGTATTGTTGCCAACAACACGTATCCGGCAGATTTCATCTACCAGAACATGATGATTGAGAGCAACATCATTCACGCCGCGCATCAGAACGACGTGAACAAACTGCTGTTTCTCGGATCGTCCTGCATCTACCCGAAACTGGCAAAACAGCCGATGGCAGAAAGCGAGTTGTTGCAGGGCACGCTGGAGCCGACCAACGAGCCTTATGCCATTGCCAAAATCGCCGGGATCAAACTGTGTGAATCTTACAACCGCCAGTACGGACGGGATTACCGCTCAGTCATGCCAACCAACCTGTACGGGCCACACGACAACTTCCACCCGAGTAATTCGCATGTGATCCCAGCATTGCTGCGTCGCTTCCATGAAGCGACGGCACAGAATGCGCCGGACGTGGTGGTGTGGGGCAGCGGTACGCCGATGCGCGAATTTCTACACGTTGATGATATGGCAGCGGCGAGCATTCATGTGATGGAGCTGGCGCATGAAGTCTGGCTGGAGAACACCCAACCGATGCTGTCGCACATTAACGTCGGCACGGGCGTTGACTGCACTATCCGCGAGCTGGCGCAAACCATCGCCAAAGTGGTGGGTTACAAAGGTCGGGTGGTTTTTGATGCCAGTAAACCGGATGGTACGCCGCGCAAACTGCTGGATGTGACGCGGCTGCATCAGCTTGGCTGGTATCACGAAATCTCACTGGAAGCGGGGCTTGCCAGCACTTACCAGTGGTTCCTTGAGAATCAAGACCGTTTTCGGGGGTAATGATGTTTTTACGTCAGGAAGACTTTGCCACGGTAGTGCGCTCCACTCCGCTTGTCTCTCTCGACTTTATTGTCGAGAACAGTCGCGGCGAGTTTCTGCTTGGCAAAAGAACCAACCGCCCGGCGCAGGGTTACTGGTTTGTGCCGGGAGGGCGCGTGCAGAAAGACGAAACGCTGGAAGCCGCATTTGAGCGGCTGACGATGGCGGAACTGGGGCTGCGTCTGCCGATAACAGCAGGCCAGTTTTACGGTGTCTGGCAGCACTTTTATGACGATAACTTCTCCGGCACGGATTTCACCACTCACTATGTGGTGCTCGGTTTTCGCTTCAGAGTATCGGAAGAAGAGCTGTTACTGCCGGATGAGCAGCATGACGATTACCGCTGGCTGACGCCGGACGCGCTGCTCGCCAGTAACGATGTTCACGCTAACAGCCGCGCCTATTTTCTCGCTGAGAAGCGTGCCGGAGTACCCGGATTATGAAAATACTGGTCTACGGCATTAACTACTCGCCGGAGTTAACCGGCATCGGCAAATACACCGGCGAAATGGTGGAATGGCTGGCGGCACAAGGTCATGAGGTGCGGGTCATTACCGCACCGCCTTACTACCCGCAGTGGCAGGTGGGCGAGAACTATTCCGCCTGGCGGTACAAACGGGAAGAGGGGGCCGCCACGGTGTGGCGCTGCCCGCTGTACGTGCCAAAACAGCCGAGCACCCTGAAACGCCTGTTGCATCTCGGCAGTTTTGCCGTCAGCAGTTTCTTTCCGCTGATGGCGCAACGTCGCTGGAAGCCGGATCGCATTATCGGCGTGGTGCCAACGCTGTTTTGCACGCCAGGAATGCGCCTGCTGGCGAAACTGTCTGGTGCGCGTACGGTGCTCCATATTCAGGATTACGAAGTGGACGCCATGCTGGGGCTGGGCCTTGCCGGAAAAGGCAAAGGCGGCAAAGTGGCACAGCTGGCAACGGCGTTCGAACGTAGCGGACTGCATAACGTCGATAACGTCTCCACGATTTCGCGTTCGATGATGAATAAAGCTATCGAAAAAGGCGTGGCGGCGGAAAGCGTCATCTTCTTCCCCAACTGGTCAGAAATTGCCCGTTTTCAGCATGTCGCAGACGCCGATGTTGATGCCCTTCGTAACCAGCTTGGCCTGCCGGATAACAAAAAAATCATTCTTTACTCCGGCAATATTGGTGAAAAGCAGGGGCTGGAAAACGTTATTGAAGCTGCCGATCGCCTGCGCGATGAACCGCTGATTTTTGCCATTGTCGGGCAGGGTGGCGGCAAAGCGCGGCTGGAAAAAATGGCGCAGCAGCGTGGACTGCGCAACATGCAGTTTTTTCCGCTGCAATCGTATGACGCTTTACCCGCACTGCTGAAGATGGGGGATTGCCATCTGGTGGTGCAAAAACGCGGCGCGGCAGATGCCGTATTGCCGTCGAAACTGACCAATATTCTGGCGGTAGGCGGTAACGCGGTGATTACCGCAGAAGCCCACACCGAACTGGGGCAGCTTTGCGAAACCTTTCCGGGCATTGCGGTTTGCGTAGAACCGGAATCGGTCGAGGCGCTGGTGGCGGGGATTTGCCAGGCGCTCCTGCTGCCCAAACACAACACGGTGGCACGTGAATATGCCGAACGCACGCTCGATAAAGAGAACGTGTTACGTCAATTTATAAATGATATTCGGGGATAATTATGGCGCAGTCGAAACTCTATCCAGTTGTGATGGCAGGTGGCTCCGGTAGCCGCTTATGGCCGCTTTCCCGCGTACTTTACCCCAAGCAGTTTTTATGCCTGAAAGGCGATCTCACCATGCTGCAAACCACCATCTGTCGCCTGAACGGCGTGGAGTGCGAAAGCCCGGTGGTGATTTGCAATGAGCAGCACCGCTTTATTGTCGCGGAACAGCTGCGTCAACTAAATAAACTTACCGAGAACATTATTCTCGAACCTGCAGGGCGTAACACTGCACCGGCCATTGCGCTGGCGGCGCTGGCGGCAAAACGTCATAGCCCGGAGAACGACCCATTAATGCTGGTGCTGGCGGCGGATCATGTGATTGCCGATGAAGACGCGTTCCGTGCCGCCGTGCGTAATGCCATGCCGTATGCCGAAGCGGGCAAGCTGGTGACCTTCGGCATTGTGCCGGATCTACCTGAAACCGGATATGGCTATATTCGTCGCGGTGAAGTGTCGGCGGGTGAGCAGGATGCGGTGGCCTTTGAAGTGGCGCAGTTTGTCGAAAAACCGAATCTGGAAACCGCCCAGGCCTATGTGGCAAGTGGCGAATATTACTGGAACAGCGGTATGTTCCTGTTCCGTGCCGGACGCTATCTCGAAGAACTGAAAAAGTATCGCCCGGATATTCTCGATGCCTGTGAAAAAGCGATGAGCGCCGTCGATCCGGATCTCGATTTTATTCGTGTGGATGAAGAGGCGTTTCTCGCCTGTCCGGAAGAGTCGGTGGATTACGCGGTCATGGAACGCACGGCAGATGCCGTTGTGGTGCCGATGGACGCGGGCTGGAGCGATGTCGGTTCCTGGTCTTCATTATGGGAGATCAGCGCCCACACCGCCGAGGGCAACGTTTGCCATGGCGATGTGATTAATCACAAAACTGAAAACAGCTATGTGTACGCCGAATCTGGCCTGGTCACCACCGTCGGGGTGAAAGATTTGGTGGTAGTGCAGACCAAAGATGCAGTGCTGATTGCCGACCGTAATGCGGTGCAGGATGTAAAGAAAGTGGTCGAGCAGATCAAAGCTGATGGTCGCCATGAGCATCGGGTGCATCGCGAAGTGTATCGTCCGTGGGGCAAATATGACTCTATCGACGCGGGCGACCGCTACCAGGTGAAACGCATCACCGTGAAACCGGGTGAAGGCTTGTCGGTACAGATGCATCATCACCGCGCGGAGCACTGGGTGGTGGTCGCGGGAACGGCAAAAGTCACCATTGACGGTGATATCAAACTGCTTGGTGAAAACGAGTCCATTTATATTCCGCTGGGGGCGACGCACTGCCTGGAAAACCCGGGGAAAATTCCGCTCGATTTAATTGAAGTGCGCTCCGGCTCTTATCTCGAAGAGGATGATGTGGTGCGCTTCGCGGATCGCTACGGACGGGTGTAGCAGTTGAATAATCAACCGGAATAAATCTCCGGCAAATAACGACAAAAACAAAATTGGCCGTTTCGGTCAGGGCCAACTATTGCCTGAAAAAGGGTAACGACATGAAAAAATTAACCTGCTTTAAAGCCTATGATATTCGCGGGAAATTAGGCGAAGAACTGAATGAAGATATTGCCTGGCGCATTGGTCGCGCTTATGGCGAATTTCTCAAACCGAAAACCATTGTGTTAGGCGGTGATGTCCGCCTCACCAGCGAAACCCTAAAACTGGCGCTGGCGAAAGGTTTACAGGATGCGGGCGTCGACGTGCTGGATATTGGAATGTCCGGCACCGAAGAGATCTATTTCGCCACGTTCCATCTCGGTGTGGATGGTGGCATCGAAGTTACCGCCAGCCATAACCCGATGGATTACAACGGCATGAAACTGGTGCGCGAAGGGGCTCGTCCGATCAGCGGAGATACCGGACTGCGCGACGTCCAGCGTCTGGCAGAAGCCAACGACTTTCCTCCCGTCGATGAAACCAAACGCGGTCGCTATCAGCAAATCAATCTGCGTGACGCTTACGTTGATCACCTGTTCGGTTATATCAATGTCAAAAACCTTACGCCGCTCAAGCTGGTGATCAACTCCGGGAATGGCGCGGCGGGTCCGGTGGTGGACGCCATTGAAGCCCGCTTTAAAGCCCTCGGCGCACCGGTGGAATTGATCAAAGTGCATAACACGCCGGACGGCAATTTCCCCAACGGTATTCCTAACCCGCTACTGCCGGAATGTCGCGACGATACCCGCAATGCGGTCATTAAACACGGCGCGGATATGGGCATTGCCTTTGATGGCGATTTTGACCGCTGTTTCCTGTTTGACGAAAAAGGGCAGTTTATTGAGGGCTACTACATTGTCGGCCTGCTGGCAGAAGCGTTCCTCGAAAAAAATCCCGGCGCGAAGATCATCCACGATCCACGTCTCTCCTGGAACACCGTTGATGTGGTGACTGCCGCAGGCGGCACCCCGGTAATGTCGAAAACCGGACACGCCTTTATTAAAGAACGTATGCGCAAGGAAGACGCTATCTACGGTGGCGAAATGAGCGCCCACCATTACTTCCGTGATTTCGCTTACTGCGACAGCGGCATGATCCCGTGGCTGCTGGTCGCCGAACTGGTGTGCCTGAAAGGAAAAACGCTGGGCGAACTGGTGCGCGACCGTATGGCGGCTTTTCCGGCAAGCGGTGAGATCAACAGCAAACTGGCGCAACCCGTTGAGGCGATTAACCGCGTGGAACAGCATTTTAGCCGCGAGGCGCTGGCGGTGGATCGTACCGATGGCATCAGCATGACCTTTGCCGACTGGCGCTTTAACCTGCGCTCCTCCAACACCGAACCGGTGGTGCGGTTGAATGTGGAATCGCGCGGCGATGTACCGCTGATGGAAGCGCGAACGCGAACTCTGCTGACGTTGCTGAACGAGTAATGTCGGATCTTCCCTTACCCTACTGCGGGTAAGGGGCTAATAACAGGAACAACGATGACAAATCTAAAAAAGCGCGAGCGAGCGAAAACCAATGCATCGTTAATCTCTATGGTGCAACGCTTTTCAGATATCACCATCATGTTTGCCGGGCTATGGCTGGTTTGCGAAGTCAGCGGACTGTCATTCCTCTACATGCACCTGTTGGTGGCGTTGATTACGCTGGTGGTGTTCCAGATGCTGGGCGGCATCACCGATTTTTATCGCTCATGGCGCGGTGTTCGGGCAGCGACAGAATTTGCCCTGTTGCTACAAAACTGGACGTTAAGCGTGATTTTCAGCGCCGGACTGGTGGCGTTCAACAATGATTTCGACACGCAACTGAAAATCTGGCTGGCGTGGTATGGGCTGACCAGTATCGGACTGGTGGTTTGCCGTTCGTGTATTCGCATTGGGGCGGGCTGGCTGCGTAATCATGGCTATAACAAGCGCATGGTCGCCGTAGCGGGGGATTTAGCCGCCGGACAAATGCTGATGGAGAGCTTCCGTAATCAGCCGTGGTTAGGGTTTGAAGTGGTGGGCGTTTACCACGACCCAAAACCGGGCGGCGTTTCTAACGACTGGGCGGGCAATCTGCAACAGCTGGTTGAGGATGCAAAAGCGGGCAAGATTCACAACGTCTATATCGCGATGCAAATGTGCGACGGCGCACGAGTGAAAAAACTGGTCCATCAACTGGCGGACACCACCTGTTCGGTGCTGCTGATCCCCGATGTCTTTACCTTCAACATTCTCCATTCCCGTATCGAAGAGATGAACGGCGTACCGGTGGTGCCGCTGTATGACACGCCGCTTTCCGGGGTTAACCGCCTGCTAAAACGTGCGGAAGATATTGTGCTGGCGACGCTTATTCTGCTGCTGATCTCCCCGGTGCTGTGCTGTATTGCGCTGGCGGTAAAACTCAGTTCACCAGGACCGGTTATTTTCCGCCAGACTCGCTATGGCATGGATGGCAAGCCGATCAAAGTGTGGAAGTTCCGTTCGATGAAAGTGATGGAGAACGACAAAGTGGTGACCCAGGCGACGCAGAACGATCCGCGCGTCACCAAAGTGGGGAACTTTCTGCGCCGCACCTCGCTGGACGAATTGCCGCAGTTTATCAATGTGCTGACTGGCGGGATGTCGATTGTCGGGCCACGTCCACACGCGGTGGCGCATAACGAACAGTATCGACAGCTCATTGAAGGCTACATGCTGCGCCATAAGGTGAAACCGGGCATTACCGGCTGGGCGCAGATTAACGGCTGGCGCGGCGAAACCGACACGCTGGAGAAAATGGAAAAACGCGTCGAGTTCGACCTTGAGTACATCCGCGAATGGAGCGTCTGGTTCGATATCAAAATCGTTTTCCTGACGGTATTCAAAGGCTTCGTTAACAAAGCGGCATATTGATATGAGCTTACGTGAAAAAACCATCAGCGGCGCGAAGTGGTCGGCGATTGCCACGGTGATCATCATCGGCCTCGGGCTGGTGCAGATGACCGTGCTGGCGCGGATTATCGACAACCACCAGTTCGGTTTGCTTACCGTGTCGCTGGTGATCATCGCGCTGGCAGATACGCTTTCTGACTTCGGTATCGCTAACTCGATTATTCAGCGAAAAGAAATCAGCCACCTTGAACTCACCACGCTGTACTGGCTGAACGTTGGGCTGGGGCTTGTGGTGTGTGTGGCGGTGTTTTTGTTGAGTGATCTCATCGGCGACGTGCTGAATAACCCGGACCTGGCACCGTTGATTAAAACATTGTCGCTGGCGTTTGTGGTGATCCCCCACGGGCAGCAGTTCCGCGCGTTGATGCAAAAAGAGCTGGAGTTCAACAAAATCGGCATGATCGAAACCAGCGCGGTGCTGGCGGGCTTCACTTTTACGGTGGTTAGCGCCCATTTCTGGCCGCTGGCGATGACCGCGATCCTCGGTTATCTGGTCAATAGTGCGGTAAGAACGCTGCTGTTTGGCTACTTTGGTCGAAAAATTTATCGCCCCGGTCTTCATTTCTCGCTGGCGTCGGTGGCACCAAACTTACGTTTTGGTGCCTGGCTGACGGCGGACAGCATCATCAACTATCTCAACACCAACCTTTCAACGCTGGTGCTGGCGCGTATTCTCGGCGCGGGCGTAGCAGGGGGATACAACCTGGCGTACAACGTGGCCGTTGTGCCGCCGATGAAGCTGAACCCAATCATCACCCGCGTGTTGTTTCCGGCATTTGCCAAAATTCAGGACGACACCGAAAAGCTGCGCGTTAACTTCTACAAGCTGCTGTCGGTAGTGGGGATTATCAACTTTCCGGCGCTGCTGGGGCTGATGGTGGTGTCGAATAACTTTGTACCGCTGGTCTTTGGTGAGAAGTGGAACAGCATTATTCCGGTGCTGCAATTGCTGTGTGTGGTGGGGCTGCTGCGCTCAGTGGGGAACCCGATTGGTTCGCTGCTGATGGCGAAAGCGCGGGTCGATATCAGCTTTAAATTCAACGTATTCAAAACCTTTCTGTTTATTCCGGCGATTGTTATTGGTGGGCAGATGGCGGGCGCAATCGGCGTCACGCTTGGCTTCCTGCTGGTGCAGATTATCAACACCATTCTGAGCTATTTCGTGATGATTAAACCGGTGCTCGGTTCCAGTTATCGCCAGTACATCCTGAGTTTATGGCTGCCGTTTTATCTCTCGCTGCCGACGCTGGCGGTCAGTTATGCGCTGGGCATTGTGCTGAAAGGGCAACTGGCGCTGGGGATGCTGCTGGCGGTGCAAATAGCCGCAGGCGTGCTGGCGTTTGTGGTGATGATTGTGCTGTCACGCCATCCGCTGGTAGTGGAAGTGAAGCGTCAGTTTTGTCGCAGCGAAAAAATGAAAATGCTTTTAGGGGCGGGGTGAATGGCTGTTTTCGGTTCCGGCAACGAACACAACAAACATAGCCTCACCTGGCATCAAATTTATGAGGAAAAAATGAAATTACTTATTCTGGGCAACCACACTTGCGGCAATCGCGGCGACAGCGCCATTTTGCGCGGCTTACTTGATGCCATCAACATCCTCAATCCACACGCCGAAGTGGACGTGATGAGTCGCTATCCGGTCAGTTCTTCCTGGCTGCTCAACCGTCCGGTAATGGGCGATCCGCTGTTCCTGCAAATGAAACAACACAACAGCGCGGCGGGCGTGGTTGGGCGCGTTAAAAAAGTTCTCCGTCGCCGCTACCAGCACCAGGTATTGCTCTCACGCGTCACCGACACTGGCAAGCTGCGTAATATCGCCATCGCCCAGGGATTCACCGACTTCGTGCGCCTGCTGTCAGGTTACGACGCCATTATTCAGGTCGGCGGATCGTTTTTTGTCGATCTCTACGGCGTTCCGCAGTTTGAACATGCGCTTTGCACGTTTATGGCGAAAAAGCCGCTGTTTATGATTGGTCACAGCGTCGGCCCGTTCCAGGATGAGCAATTTAACCAACTGGCGAACTACGTTTTTGGTCACTGCGACGCGCTAATCCTGCGCGAATCGGTCAGCCTTGATCTGATGAAACGCAGCAATATCACCACTGCAAAAGTTGAACATGGCGTCGATACCGCGTGGCTGGTCGATCACCACACCGAAGATTTCACCGCCAGTTATGCCGTCCAACACTGGCTGGACGTTGCCGCACAACAGAAAACGGTGGCAATTACCCTGCGCGAACTGGCACCGTTCGACAAACGTCTCGGCACCACTCAACAAGCGTATGAAAAAGCCTTTGCCGGGGTGGTCAATCGCATTCTCGACGAAGGGTATCAGGTGATTGCGCTCTCCACCTGTACGGGCATCGACAGCTATAACAAAGACGACCGCATGGTGGCGCTCAACCTGCGCCAGCACATCAGCGATCCTGCCCGTTATCACGTAGTGATGGATGAACTCAACGATCTGGAAATGGGCAAAATTCTGGCGGCCTGTGAACTCACCGTCGGTACGCGCTTGCACTCTGCCATTATCTCGATGAACTTTGCCACTCCGGCGATTGCCATCAACTATGAACATAAATCCGCCGGGATTATGCAACAACTGGGGCTACCAGAGATGGCAATTGATATCCGTCATTTATTAGACGGCAGCCTGCAAGCGATGGTTGCGGATACCTTAGGCCAGCTTCCTGCGCTGAATACACGACTTAACGAAGCCGTCAGTCGTGAGCGTCAGACAGGAATGCAGATGGTGCAATCTGTGCTTGAGCGCATCGGGGAGGCGAAATGAAGGTCGGCTTCTTCTTATTGAAATTTCCGCTGTCGTCAGAAACCTTCGTCCTCAATCAAATTACCGCGTTTATTGATATGGGCTTTGAGGTGGAGATTGTCGCGCTGCAAAAAGGCGACACCCAGAACACCCACGCGGCATGGACGAAATACAACCTTGCCGCCAGAACCCGCTGGTTACAGGACGAACCTACGGGCAAAGTGGCGAAGCTGCGCCACCGCGCCAGCCAGACCTTACGCGGCATTCATCGTAAAAATACCTGGCAGGCGCTCAACCTCAAACGCTATGGTGCCGAGTCGCGGAACCTGATTTTGTCTGCCATTTGTGGTCAGGTCGCAATACCATTTTATGCCGATGTCTTTATCGCTCATTTTGGCCCGGCGGGGGTAACCGCAGCAAAACTACGCGAACTGGGTGTCATTCGCGGCAAAATTGCCACTATCTTCCACGGCATTGATATTTCCAGTCGGGAAGTGCTCAACCATTACACTCCCGAATATCAACAACTGTTTCGCCGTGGCGAACTGATGCTACCAATAAGCGATCTGTGGGCCGGAAGGCTGCAAAAAATGGGCTGCCCGAGGGAAAAAATCGCCGTATCGCGCATGGGCGTGGACATGACGCGCTTTAGCCCGCGTCCGGTGAAAGCACCTGCAACGCCGCTGGAAATCATTTCCGTCGCACGTTTAACCGAGAAAAAAGGCCTGCATGTGGCGATTGAAGCCTGCCGTCAGTTGAAAGAGCAGGGCGTGGCATTTCGCTATCGCATCCTCGGCATTGGCCCGTGGGAACGACGCCTGCGCACCCTCATCGAACAATATCAACTGGAAGATGTGATAGAGATGCCGGGCTTTAAACCGAGCCATGAAGTGAAAGCGATGCTCGATGACGCGGATGTCTTCCTGTTGCCATCGGTTACAGGTGCGGATGGCGATATGGAAGGTATTCCGGTGGCGCTAATGGAAGCGATGGCGGTTGGCATTCCGGTTGTTTCTACTCTGCACAGCGGAATACCGGAACTGGTGGAGGCCGATAAATCCGGCTGGCTGGTGCCTGAGAACGATGCCTGTGCACTGGCGCAACGACTGGCGGCGTTTAGCCAACTGGACACCGACGAACTTACTACGGTTGTCAAACGTGCGCGCGAAAAAGTCGAACACGATTTTAACCAGCAGGTGATCAATCGAGAACTCGCCAGCTTGCTGCAGGCTTTATAGAGGAGAACGTATGCCATTTAAAAAACTCTCCCGACGCACCTTCCTGACGGCAAGCTCGGCGCTTGCCTTCCTCCATACCCCTTTCGCTCGCGCGCTTCCCGCCCGACAAATCGTTAACATTAACGACTACAACCCACACGACTGGATCGCCTCATTTAAACAAGCCTTCAGCGAAGGGCAAACGGTCGTCGTGCCTGCCGGATTCGTTTGTGAAAATATCAACACCGGCATCTTCATTCCTCCTGGCAAAACGTTACACATCCTTGGAAGCCTGCGCGGCAAAGGCAGAGGGCGTTTTGTCTTACAAGACGGCAGCCAGGTGACAGGGGAGAAGGGCGGCCGTATGCATAACATCACCCTGGATGTGCGCGGTTCTGACTGCATCATCAAAGGGCTGGCGATGAGCGGTTTTGGCCCGGTAACGCAGATTTATATCGGCGGCAAAAATAAACGCGTCATGCGCAACTTGACCATCGATAACCTGACCGTCAGCCACGCTAATTACGCCATTTTACGCCAGGGATTTCATAACCAGATTATCGGTGCCAACATCACCAATTGTAAGTTCAGCGACTTACAGGGCGACGCCATTGAATGGAATGTAGCAATCAATGATCGCGACATTTTGATATCCGACCATGTCATCGAGCGCATCAACTGTACTAACGGCAAAATCAACTGGGGTATTGGCATAGGACTGGCAGGAAGTACTTACGATAATAATTATCCGGAAAACCAGGCAGTGAAAAACTTTGTCGTTGCGAATATCACGGGATCAGATTGTCGGCAACTGATCCATGTTGAAAATGGTAAACATTTTGTTATCCGTAATATCAAAGCTCGTAATATCACGCCGGATTTCAGTAAGAAAGCAGGTATTGATAACGCCACAGTTGCTATTTATGGTTGTGACAACTTTGTGATTGATAATATTGAAATGATTAATAGTGCCGGGATGTTAATCGGCTATGGGGTAATTAAAGGCAAATATCTCTCGATACCGCAGAATTTCCGAGTGAATGATATTCAACTGGATAATACTCATCTTGCTTATAAATTGCGCGGCATCCAAATCTCCGCCGGGAATGCTGTCTCCTTTGTGGCGCTGACTAACATTGAGATGAAGCGTGCGTCGCTGGAGTTACACAACAAACCGCAACATCTTTTTATGCGAAATATCAATGTGATGCAGGAATCCTCAGTTGGACCCGCATTGAGCATGAACTTTGACATGCGCAAAGACGTTCGCGGCGTGTTTATGGCGAAAAAAGAAACACTGCTGTCTCTTGCAAATGTTCATGCGGTGAATGAAAAAGGACAAATCTCCGTCGATATCGACAGGATTAATCACCATATTGTTAATGTGGAGAAGATTAACTTTAGATTGCCAGAACGGAGGGAGTAGATTTGCGACCATTCCTGGAAAAATGGAGCCATACTTAGGAACAATGCTACTGCAATCCACAACGAAGCGGCGTAACATCACAAGTAATTCAGTAATCAATTCAGGGTAATTGATGCTGGCGAAAAAAATCGAACAAGCTATAATTCAGCAACCATTTTACAGGTGGATGAAATAATGACGAATTTAAAAGCAGTTATTCCTGTAGCGGGTCTTGGGATGCATATGTTGCCTGCCACTAAGGCGATTCCCAAAGAGATGCTACCGATCGTCGACAAGCCAATGATTCAGTACATCGTTGACGAGATTGTGGCTGCAGGGATCAAAGAAATCCTCCTGGTAACTCACGCTTCCAAGAACGCGGTCGAAAACCACTTCGACACCTCTTATGAATTAGAATCTCTCCTTGAACAGCGCGTGAAGCGTCAACTGCTGGCGGAAGTACAGTCCATTTGCCCGCCGGGCGTGACAATTATGAACGTGCGTCAGGGCGAACCTTTAGGTTTGGGCCACTCCATTTTATGTGCACGACCTGCCATTGGTGACAATCCATTTGTCGTGGTGCTGCCAGACGTTGTGATCGACGACGCCAGCGCCGACCCGCTGCGCTACAACCTTGCTGCCATGATTGCGCGCTTCAACGAAACGGGCCGCAGCCAGGTGCTGGCAAAACGTATGCCGGGTGACCTCTCTGAATACTCTGTCATCCAGACCAAAGAGCCGCTGGACCGCGAAGGTAAAGTCAGCCGCATTGTTGAATTCATCGAAAAACCGGATCAGCCGCAGACGCTGGACTCAGACATCATGGCCGTTGGTCGCTATGTGCTTTCTGCCGATATTTGGCCGGAACTAGAACGCACTCAACCAGGTGCATGGGGACGTATTCAGCTGACTGATGCCATTGCCGAACTGGCGAAAAAACAGTCCGTTGATGCCATGCTGATGACTGGAGACAGCTACGACTGCGGTAAAAAAATGGGCTATATGCAGGCGTTTGTGAAGTATGGGCTGCGCAACCTAAAAGAAGGGGCGAAGTTCCGTAAAGGGATTGAGAAGCTGTTAAGCGAATAATGAAAATCTGACCGAATGTAACGGTTGATAAGAAAATTATAACGGCAGTGAAGATTCGTGGCGAAAGTAATTTGTTGCGAATATTCCTGCCGTTGTTTTATATAAACAATCAGAATAACAACGAGTTAGCAATAGGATTTTAGTCAAAGTTTTCCAGGATTTTCCTTGTTTCCAGAGCGGATTGGTAAGACAATTAGCGTTTGAATTTTTCGGGTTTAGCGCGAGTGGGTAACGCTCGTCACATCGTAGGCATGCATGCAGTGCTCTGGTAGCTGTAAAGCCAGGGGCGGTAGCGTGCATTAATACCTCTATTAATCAAGCTAAGAGCCGCTTATTTACAGTATGCTCTGAAGTAATATGGAATAAAAAAGTGAAGATACTTGTTACTGGTGGCGCAGGATTTATTGGTTCTGCTGTAGTTCGTCACATTATAAATAATACGCAGGATAGTGTTGTTAATGTCGATAAATTAACGTACGCCGGAAACCTCGAATCACTTGCTGATGTTTCTGATTCTGAACGCTATGTTTTTGAACGTGCGGATGTTTGCGATGCAGCTGCAATGGCGCGGATTTTTGCTCTGCATCAGCCGGATGCAGTGATGCACTTGGCTGCTGAAAGCCATGTGGATCGTTCCATTACAGGCCCTGCGGCATTTATTGAAACCAATATTGTTGGTACTTATGTCCTTTTGGAAGCCGCTCGCAATTACTGGTCTGCTCTTGATAGCGACAAGAAAAATAGCTTCCGTTTTCATCATATTTCTACTGACGAAGTCTATGGCGATTTGCCTCATCCTGACGAAGTAAATAATAAAGAAGAATTACCCCTCTTTACTGAGACGACAGCTTACGCGCCAAGCAGCCCATATTCTGCTTCTAAAGCATCCAGCGATCATTTAGTCCGCGCGTGGAAACGTACCTATGGTTTACCGACCATTGTGACTAACTGTTCGAATAACTACGGCCCTTATCACTTTCCGGAAAAATTGATTCCGCTGGTAATTCTTAATGCTCTGGAAGGTAAGGCATTACCTATTTATGGCAAAGGGGATCAAATTCGTGACTGGCTGTATGTTGAAGATCATGCGCGTGCGTTATATACCGTCGTAACCGAAGGTAAAGCGGGTGAAACTTATAACATTGGTGGACACAACGAAAAGAAAAACATCGATGTAGTGCTCATTATTTGTGATTTGTTGGATGAGATTGTACCGAAAGAGAAATCTTACCGCGAGCAAATTACTTATGTTGCCGATCGTCCGGGACACGATCGCCGTTATGCGATTGATGCTGACAAGATTAGCCGCGAATTGGGTTGGAAACCACAGGAAACGTTTGAGAGCGGGATTCGTAAAACGGTGGAATGGTACCTGGCTAATGCAAAATGGGTCGGAAATGTGAAAAGTGGTGCCTATCAGTCATGGATTGCACAGAACTATGAGGGTCGCCAGTAATGAATATCCTCCTTTTCGGCAAAACAGGGCAGGTAGGTTGGGAACTACAGCGTGCTCTGGCACCTCTGGGTAATTTGATTGCTCTTGATGTCCACTCCACTGATTATTGTGGTGATTTTAGTAACCCTGAAGGGGTGGCTGAAACAGTCAAAAGAATTCGACCTGATGTTATTGTTAATGCTGCGGCTCATACCGCAGTAGATAAGGCTGAGTCAGAACCCGAATTTGCACAATTACTCAATGCAACTAGCGTTGAATCAATTGCAAAAGCGGCTAATGAAGTTGGGGCTTGGGTAATTCATTACTCAACTGACTACGTATTCCCTGGAAATGGTGACATGCCATGGCTGGAGACGGATACAACCGCTCCGCTGAATGTTTATGGTGAAACTAAGTTAGCCGGAGAAAAAGCATTACAAGAACATTGTCCTAAGCACCTTATTTTCCGGACTAGCTGGGTCTATGCAGGCAAAGGAAATAACTTCGCGAAAACGATGTTACGTCTGGCAAAAGAGCGCGAAGAATTAGCGGTTATTAACGATCAGTTTGGTGCACCAACAGGTGCTGAACTGCTGGCTGATTGTACGGCACATGCAATTCGTATGGCACTGAATAAACCAGAAGTCGCAGGTTTGTACCATCTGGTAGCCAGTGGTACCACAACCTGGCACGATTATGCTGCGCTGGTTTTTGAAGAGGCACGAAAAGCAGGTATTCCCCTTGCACTCAACAAGCTCAACGCGGTACCAACAACAGCTTATCCTACACCAGCTCGTCGTCCACATAACTCTCGTCTTAATACAGTAAAATTTCAGCAGAACTTTGCGCTTGTCTTGCCTGACTGGCAGGTTGGCGTGAAACGAATGCTCAACGAATTATTTACGACTACAGCAATTTAATAGTTTTTGCATCTTGTTCGTGATGGTGGAGCAAGATGAATTAAAAGGAATGATGAAATGAAAACGCGTAAAGGTATTATTTTAGCGGGTGGTTCTGGTACTCGTCTTTATCCTGTAACTATGGCTGTCAGTAAACAGCTGTTACCGATTTATGATAAACCGATGATCTATTATCCGTTGTCTACACTGATGTTAGCGGGTATTCGCGATATTCTGATTATCAGTACGCCACAGGATACTCCTCGTTTTCAACAGTTGCTGGGTGATGGCAGCCAGTGGGGCCTGAATCTTCAATACAAAGTGCAACCGAGCCCAGACGGTCTTGCGCAAGCATTTATCATCGGTGAAGAGTTTATCGGTGGTGATGATTGTGCTTTGGTTCTTGGTGATAATATCTTCTACGGTCACGATCTGCCGAAGTTAATGGAAGCAGCTGTTAACAAAGAAAGTGGCGCAACGGTATTTGCTTATCACGTAAATGATCCTGAACGCTACGGTGTCGTTGAGTTTGATAAAAACGGTACGGCAATTAGCCTGGAAGAAAAACCGCTACAGCCAAAAAGTGATTATGCGGTGACTGGGCTTTATTTCTATGATAACGACGTTGTCGAAATGGCGAAAAACCTTAAGCCATCTGCACGTGGTGAACTGGAAATTACCGATATTAACCGTATTTATATGGAACAAGGGCGTTTGTCTGTTGCTATGATGGGCCGTGGTTATGCATGGCTGGACACGGGGACACATCAAAGTCTTATTGAAGCAAGCAACTTCATTGCAACAATTGAAGAGCGTCAGGGACTGAAAGTTTCCTGCCCGGAAGAAATTGCTTACCGTAAAGGGTTTATTGATGCTGAGCAGGTGAAAGTATTGGCTGAACCGTTGAAGAAAAATGCTTATGGTGAGTACCTGCTAAAAATGATTAAAGGTTATTAATAAAATGAACGTAATTAAAACAGAAATTCCAGATGTATTAATTTTCGAGCCGAAAGTTTTTGGTGATGAACGTGGTTTCTTTTTTGAGAGCTTTAACCAGAAGGTTTTTGAGGAAGCTGTAGGCCGCAAAGTTGAATTTGTTCAGGATAACCATTCGAAGTCCAGTAAAGGTGTTTTACGCGGGCTACATTATCAGTTAGACCCTTATGCACAAGGAAAATTGGTGCGCTGCGTAGTTGGTGAAGTTTTTGATGTAGCGGTTGATATTCGTAAATCGTCACCTACATTTGGGAAATGGGTTGGGGTAAATTTGTCTGCTGATAATAAGCGCCAGTTGTGGATCCCGGAAGGGTTTGCGCATGGATTTTTGGTGTTGAGTGAAACGGCTGAGTTTTTGTATAAGACGACAAATTATTATCATCCTGATGCTGAAGGTTCATTACGTTGGAATGATGATGATATTAATATTAATTGGCCATCATCATACGGTATCACTCTATCAAAGAAGGATGAAAATGCACCGTACTTCAACAGAATAATCGGTAATGGAATTTTATGAGTTTATTTAAAAACGCTGGCTGGAATATTTTAGGTCTGGTTATTCCACTTATTATGGCGATCCCCGTTATGGGGATCATGGCTCGTTTATTAGGTGTTGAACGCTTTGGTCTTTTCACTATTGCTTATGCTTTAATGGGATATGCAAGTGTTTTTGATGGCGGAATATCTCGTGCAGTTATTCGGTTTGTATCTATTTATAGAAATGACAATGAAAAAGTTAATGTTATTTTAGGTTCTTCTATATATACGGTAACTGTTTTAAGTATCCTAATAGCATTATTAACTTATTTAGTATCACCAAATTTGGTTGTTTTTTTAAAAGTATCACAGGATATTCGACATGAAGTTGTAATAGCTCTTCAGCTACTGGGGGCATGTATCCCTGCATTACTACTTACACAAGTATGGCGAGCATATCTTGAAGGTGTCGAAAATTTTTCTTCTTTGAACATTCAACAAGTTCTAACAAGTCCTTTCATAATATTATTACCATTAACCACAACATGGTTTTCACAAACTCTTATTTCAGCAGTATTAGGGTTGATTTTGGGACGCTGGATTGTTGCATTTATTAGTTGGAAACTTTGTTCGCGCCATCTTAAAAATTTCAAAAGAACATTTAGTCGAAAAGCTTTGATGGAGCTTATTAGCTTTGGTGGATGGGTAACTCTGAGTAATATTATAGGCCCTTTAATGGGGTTTATTGATCGTTTTGCTGTCTCACATTTCGCTGGCGCTAATGTTGTTGCTTACTATTCAGGGCCGTCTGATATGGTATCTCGACTTACTTTATTTCCTGGGGCTGTTGCCAGGGCTCTATTTCCAAAACTAAGTTTTGAAACTAGAGAAGAGAGCAAAGTTACATATTTTCGATCTCTAATTCTCGTTTTTTGTTTATCTTTTCTTTTAGCATTGCCATTTTTCTTATTTTCAAGCGATATATTAGGTATATGGTTAGGAAATGAGTATAGAGGAGATGCAGCGGTCGTATTTCGCATATTGTTAATTGGATTTGTTTTTAATTCAATAGCACAAATATGTTTTGCTAGAATTCAGTCTGCTGGATTTGCGAAATGGACTGGTATTGTGCATATTATGGAATTCATACCATACTTGGTTCTTTTGTATTTACTGACCGTCAAATATTCTTTTTTTGGAGCTGCGTTCGCCTTTTCATTAAGGTCATTATTGGATTTTATAATTCTATTCCTGGTTGAAAGGATCGGTATCTATAACATGGATAGGATATAATATGAATGTCGTTCAAGCAATGGTTATAATATACCTTTGTTACCTAATTATATGTTTCTTCTTTAGGCTTGAAATAACACATCCAGCAGTTGTACATACGATAATTTGGCTTATAAGCGCGAGCTTAGCTCTTGTTTTTGCTGAAGAAAAATATTTGCCAAATAACTATTATATAGTTATAGCAAACTCAATGTTTTTTATTTTTTCTTTCATTGGTGGAATTGGTGTTTTTAATAAAAATAAAGCTTTTCAGTTAAATATTGATAAAAATTCTTATGTAAATGCTTTACCATTTTGTTTAATAATATCATTTTATTTGATTATACTAATAACCTATAATGTGAATGTTTTATCAAACATATCAGCGTTCCGAGATTATCTGGTTGCTGACGATGGTGCTAATTATGGTTTATTAGGGCGTATCGCAATGTTATCGCTCTTCTCTTCTTGTTTTTTACTTTTGAGAAGTCGAAGGCTTTTTTTACTTAGCGCCGTGTTGTGCATTCCTATAATTATTATACTAAGTGCAAAAACCTTAGTTCTATTGTATTTAATAACGATACTAATTTTAACTCCAAACAGGCTGAAAATATCAAAACTACTAATCTTCTTTAGCATATTTATTCTTTTCTTTATTGGGATAATGAGGCTTCGATATCCAGAAGCATCTTTTAATTTAATTTTATATTATTTATATAATTATATTTCAGGTGGATTTTTGGCTTTTTCACAATTGCCGAATTCATTTAATCAAGTTTTTGGTTTTTATTCTTTCAGAAACTTTTACCTTTGGTTAAATGTGCTCTATCCAGTCGAGATCGCAAACATTCTTCAAGAGTGGGTAAATGTCCCATTTCCTGTCAATGTATATACGTATCTTCGCCCTTATTATATGGATTTTGATTATTTATCATTATTTTTCCCAATTATCTTTGGCTTTTTTTCGGGAAGAATATATATGCAAAAGTATAAAAATAGACGCATTTATTATATTGTATACCCGATAACCTTTTACGCAATAGCAATGCAGCTATTTGATGATCAATATCTTACATGGTTATCAAACTGGATATTGCTTATAATTACAGGCTATATAATGACTTGGGAGGGGGTATGTCGAAAATAGCAGTTTTGATAGTAACGTATAATCCAGTTTTAAGTGTGTTGGATGATCTAATTGGAAAGATAAAAAAAGCTAAATATAATTTAGAAATATTTCTCGTTGATAATGCTAGTGAAAATGCTAATATATTAAAAGCTAAATTTAAGGACGAGCCCAATATATTATTCCTTGATGAAAATTTGGGATTGGCTGGGGCACAAAATGTAGGTCTGAAAAAAATATTACGAACAGACTGTGAAGCAGTCCTTTTTTTTGATCAAGATACTTCCCCTACAGATGTATTTTTTACTAATTTGATAGAGTCTATGTCAAAGTTAGCTCTACAGGGAGAAAAAATTGGTGCTATTGGACCTGTTTTTTACGACTCAAGGACAGGAACCAAATATCCATTTATTCTCTTAAAAAGAATCCGAGCTAAGAAGGTTTTTCCAACAGGTAATGTCCCGCTTAAAGTTTCATTTTTAATAAACTCAGGTATGCTAGTACCAGTAAGCACATTAAAAGATGTTGGGTTAATGAAAGAGGAATTATTTATAGACTATGTCGATATTGAATGGTGCCTCCGAGCTGCAAGTAAAAAGTTTAACTTTTACGCTATTCCCGATGCAACGATGAGTCATGCATTAGGAGATGAGCGTAAATCAATTTTGGGAAGAGAAATTAGCATACACAGCCCTTTGAGACGTTATTATTTAGCAAGAAATTCTATTTATATGCTGCGTTTACCATACGTTCCTTTGGGGTATAAAATAAGAGAAATTTTGTTTTCATTGTTGAGAACAGCGATATTTATATCAACTGTTAATAATAAGAAGGTTTATGTTGATTTTATTCTAAAAGGTTGGTCGGATGGCATTAAAAAAAATTATGGGAAGTATGTTGGAATAAAGTAGATATTTTTTTTGAAACGAATAAACTTGGACAAATTTAATCCCTTTCAATGGAGAAAAAAGTGATTAGTTCGGTTACAGTTACATATAACCCAGATATTGAATGCCTCAGACAGCAACTTTTATCAGTACGTAAGCAGGTTGATTTATGTGTAATTGTTGATAATGGCTCAAACAATATTATTGAGATTAAAAAATTAAATTATGAGTTTGATTTTTATCTTATTCAATTTGATGATAATTATGGTCTCGCATATGCACAAAATAGTGGTATAGAATATGCCATATCTTCTGGTACAGAATATTTATTATTGTTGGATCAAGATAGTATCTTGAAAGATGAATTTTCTAAGAACATGAAGCATATATATATAAAATATAATGTTGGGATTTTAGGACCTTCATTTTATGATCCTCAAAACAATAAAATTTATTTTGGGACTTGTTATAAAGGACCTTTTATTAGCCGTAAGTCTATCGGTGAGGTTACCGATGTTACTTTTGTCATTGCATCGGGCTCCTTTTTTTCATCAGATGTTTATAAAAAAATTGGAGGAATGAAATCTGAACTTTTTGTGGATTATATTGATGTTGAATGGTCTCTTAGAGCAAAAAATATGGGATACAGAGTGTGTATGACTAACAGGGCTTTAATGGCTCATACAATTGGTGATTCCAGAATTACAATTTTTGGGCGGACAATATCGGTGCATAGCCCCATAAGACGTTATTATTTAGTTAGAAATAGTTTCTATATGCTAAGGTTGCACTATGTGCCTATTGGATATAAAGTTCGCGAAATTTTCTTTAATTGTTTACGATCAATAATTTCTCTAATAATAAGTGACAAAAAGGGTAATGTAATAACTAAACTAGGTCAAGGAATATATGACGGTATTCGTGGGAAATATGGTGATTATAAAGATAGATAATATTAATTCATCCGTTGCGTCACAATTAAATTAGAATTCATGTACAAATTAATACAAAGGAAAAGTAATACTTAAAGTATATTCAACACTAAATAATTCACTTTTCCTATCATGGAAAGATCATCGGTGTGCTGTAGGCACAAAGATGCAAAACGGGACGTTTTGCATGTAATAAGCATAAGCTTGTAAAGAGATGGTGGCAGGCAGGGAAAGATCATCAGAAGTTCACTTTTTGTACTAAATAATTCGCATTTTATGTTTAAAAATTGAGATATTCCTTATTACCTAAAGCTGTTTTTTATTGCTTATACATGATCAAATACTCCTTACATAATTAAGGAGAACAAAATGGAACTTAAAAAGTTGATGGAACATATTTCTATTATCCCCGATTACAGACAAGCCTGGAAAGTAGAACATAAATTGACAGATATTCTACTGTTGACTATTTGCGCCGTCATTTCTGGTGCAGAAGGCTGGGAAGATATAGAGGATTTTGGTGAAACACATCTCGATTTTTTGAAGCAATATGGTGATTTTGAAAATGGTATTCCTGTCCACGATACCATTGCCAGAGTTGTATCCTGTATCAGTCCTGCAAAGTTTCACGAGTGCTTTATTAACTGGATGCGTGACTGCCATTCCTCAAATGATAAAGACGTTATTGCAATTGATGGAAAAACGCTCCGGCACTCTTATGACAAGAGTCGCCGCAAGGGAGCGATTCATGTCATTAGTG
>ERZ772884.678-NODE-678-length-24701-cov-3.644567_pt1 | contig 24701 bp, 22 predicted proteins | sample MGYA00580574_ERZ772884 | MGnify/ENA primary metagenome ERZ772884 (study PRJEB29015, sample SAMEA2737690) | human gut metagenome | biome: human gut; feature: human-associated habitat; material: faeces | place: China | collected 2012 ... | reverse complement strand
TCACAAAACAAGTCTCATATGAACTCCATGCCCTTCAGGCAATTAAAATCTTTTTAAAGATTTTAATTGGAGTTCAGTATGAATCGTCTAAATAATCTGTGATAGTAATAATGAACAAAACGTAAATATCGGTTTTGTATGTTGTTACAAATTATGTATTGAGGGGAAATAACTTACTATTTCTTCGTTGGCTTGTTCAAACAAGTGTGATATAAAGATGCCAGAAGGAACTTGTTCAAACAAGTTCAAAATGAAAATATACAGGAGGAACCACAATCATGGGCAAGTACACCCAGGATGCCGCCAAGCTGCTGGAGCTGGTTGGTGGCAAGGAAAACATCGCAGCAGTCAGCCACTGCATGACCAGAATGCGCTTCGTTCTGAATGATCCCGCACTGGCAAACATCGAAGCCATCGAGGCTATCCCTTCCGTTAAGGGCAGCTTCACCCAGGCTGGCCAGTTCCAGGTCATCATTGGCAACACTGTTGCTGACTTCTACAATGACTTCACCGCCATTTCCGGCATCGAAGGCGTCAGCAAAGACGAGGCTAAGTCCGCAGCCAAGCAGAATCAGAATGCGCTGCAGCGCATCATGACCGCTCTGGCAGAGATCTTCGCTCCCCTGATCCCCGCAATTATTACCGGCGGTCTGATCCTCGGCTTCCGTAACGTTATCGACAGCCTGTACATCTTCGAAGGCGGCACCGCTACTCTGGTTCAGCTGAGCCAGTTCTGGGCAGGCGTTGACCAGTTCCTGTGGCTCATCGGCGAAGCCGTCTTCCACATGCTGCCTGTCGGTATCTGCTGGTCCATCACCAAGAAGATGGGTACCAACCAGATGCTGGGCATCGTTCTGGGTCTGACTCTGGTTTCCGGCCAGCTGCTGAATGCATATGCTGTGAATGCTGGCGCCGTTATTCCCCAGTGGGACTTCGGCTTTGTTCAGGTGGATATGATCGGCTACCAGGCTCAGGTTATCCCCGCCATGCTGGCAGGTTTCACTCTGGTCTATCTGGAAAAGTTCTTCCGTAAGGTCACGCCTGCTGTCATCTCCATGATTATGGTTCCCTTCTGCAGCCTGCTGCTGGCTGTCATGGCTGCTCACTTCGTTCTGGGCCCCATCGGCTGGACCATCGGTTCCTGGATCTCCAACTTCGTCTATGCCGGCATCACCGGTTCCCTGCGTCTGCTGTTCGGCGCTGTATTCGGCTTCTTCTATGCACCCCTGGTCATCACCGGTCTGCACCACATGTCCAACGCCATCGACACCCAGCTGTGCGCTGACTTCGGCGGCACCATGCTGTGGCCCATGATCGCTCTATCCAACATCGCTCAGGGTTCCGCCGTTCTGGGCATGATCTACCTGCAGCGCAAGAACGCCCGTGCTCAGGAAGTCAACATTCCCTCCTGCATCTCCTGCTACCTGGGTGTTACCGAGCCCGCCATGTTCGGTGTCAACCTGAAGTACAACTTCCCCTTCATCTGCGCCATGATCGGTTCCGGTATCGCCGGTGCCTTCTCCGTCATGACCTCCTCCACCGCAAACTCCATCGGTGTCGGCGGTCTGCCCGGCATCCTGTCCATGCAGCCCCAGTCCATGGGTACCTTCGCCATCGCCATGCTGATCGCCATCGCAGTGCCCTTCGTACTGACTGTCATCATCGGCAAGCGCAAGAACATCGCCTGATTTGCCTCTTAAAATAGGTTCCGGGAAAGACTTCGGTTTTTCCCGGATACCCGTATCAACGGAGACTTCTCATGGGAAATTTTAAGAACAAAGTTGTGTATCAAGTCTACCTCAAAAGCTTTTGCGACTCCAACGGAGACGGCGAAGGCGATCTGAAGGGCATTACCTCCAAGCTGGACTACCTGCAGGAGCTGGGTGTGGAACTGCTGTGGAGCACTCCCTTCTTCCCCAGCCCCCAGCGTGACAATGGCTATGACGTTTCCGACTACTGCGCAGTGGATCCCCGGTTCGGTACCATGGAGGAACTGGAAGAGCTCATCGCCGAAGCTGATAAGAGAAACATCGGCCTCATGTTCGATATGGTCTTCAACCACACCTCCACCGAGCACGAGTGGTTCCAGAAGGCTCTGGCCGGTGACGAAAAGTACCAGAACTACTACATCTTCAAGGACGGCACCCCCGATAAAATCCCCACCAACTGGGCGTCCAAGTTCGGCGGCCCTGCCTGGGAATATGTGCCCTCTCTGGGAAAATGGTATCTGCACCTGTTCGATGTAACTCAGGCAGATCTGAACTGGGAAAATCCCGAAGTCCGTGAGGAACTGAAGAATGTTCTGCGGTTCTGGAAGACCAAGGGCATTAAGGGTTTCCGCTTCGATGTGGTAAACCTGATCTCCAAGCCTGAGATTTTTGAAAATGACTATATCGGTGATGGCCGTCGTTTTTATACTGACGGACGTCATGTCCACGAATTCCTGAAGGAAATGGTTCGTGATGCAGGCATTGCAGATATGACCACCGTCGGTGAGATGTCCTCCACCAGCCTGGACAACTGTGTCCGCTACACCGCTCCCAAGGAACAGGAGCTGAGCATGGTCTTCAGCTTCCATCATCTGAAGGTTGACTACAAGGATGGCGATAAGTGGAGCCTAATGGCCGCCGACCTGATGAAGCTGAAGGATCTCTTCTGCACCTGGCAGGAGGGAATGCAGGCAGAGGACGGCTGGAATGCCGTATTCTGGTGCAACCATGACCAGCCCCGGGCCGTCAGCCGCTTCGGCAACGAGGACAAGTACTGGAAGGAATCCGCCAAGATGCTGGCTGCCGCCATCCATCTGATGCGAGGTACTCCCTACATCTATCAGGGTGAAGAGATTGGCATGACCAACCCTCACTATACCTCCATTGACCAGTACCGGGATGTGGAAAGCCTGAACTACTACCGGATCCTCATGGAAAACGGCAAGACCTCCGAAGAGGCTCTGCAGGTCCTGGCAGAGCGCAGCCGCGACAATGGCCGTACTCCCATGCAGTGGGACGACAGCCACGCCGCCGGTTTCACCACCGGTACTCCCTGGATCTATCCTCCTGAAAACTACCGTCAGATCAACGCTGCCGCACAGATGAATGATGAGACTTCTGTCCGTGCTTTCTACAAGAAGCTGGTTCAGCTGCGTAAGGAGATGGAAGTTATCTCCGAAGGCAAGATTGAATTCCTGATGAAGGAAGACGAGAGCGTTCTGGCTTACCGCCGTTATACCGATTCCCAGGAGATGCTGGTGATGTGTAACCTTACCAGTGAAGAAGCCCCTGTAACCCTGCCCCAGGGCTGGGAAAATACCGATGTTCTGATCGCAAACTGGGACAATGCCACCGCCCTCACTGATCTGACTCTGCGGCCTTACGAGTGCTTGGCTCTGATCAAGTAATATAGAAAGAAGGAAATAATATGGGTCTTTTTGATAAACTGTTTGGTAAGAAAGAAGAAACCTTTGATCCCAATCATATTTTTGCTCCTATGGCTGGTCAGACCGTGCCTGTAGCAGAAGTTCCCGATCCTACTTTTGCCCAGGGTATGCTGGGTGAAGGCATTGCCATTATCCCTGCTGACGGCAAGGTATATGCTCCCTGCAATGCTACCGTAGATACTATGTTTGAATGGTAGCTGAAAACGGCGCTGAGATTCTGATCCATGTGGGTCTGGAAACTGTTGGCCTGGGCGGCAAGTGCTTCAAAGTTCATGTGAAGAATGGTCAGAAGGTCAAGAAGGGCCAGCTGATGTTCGAAGCAGATCTGGAAGGAATCAAGGCTGCCGGTCTGAATACCATTACCCCTGTCCTGGTTTGCAATGTCGATGACTTTGCTTCCCTGAACGGTCACACCGGCAATGCTGTTACCAATGATGACGTTGTCATCGAACTGAGCAAGTAATTGAATATAATAACGATTTAGGAGGCTAATAATATGAAGCAGTTTGAATATACCATCAATGATCCTCTGGGCATCCACGCCCGTCCCGCTGGCATGCTGGTCAAGGAAGCAAAGGCTTTTGCTGATACTGTAGTAACCATCACCAAGAATGGTACCACTGTGAAGGCCGGTCAGCTGATGAAGCTCATGAGTCTGGGTGTAAAGCAGGGCGATGTTGTTACTGTAGCCGCAGAAGGTGCTAATGAAGATGCCGCAATTGCCGCTCTGACTGCCTTCTTTAGCAACAATCTGTAAGCAATCAAATCCTTTTGCCACGGGAAGCGCTGAAATTATAACACTCCTTAAACAAAACACTCCTTCTTCGGCGCTTCCCAACTTTTTTCCACATATAGAAAGGATACTGAACTATGATTACAATCCAAGGTAAAGGTGTATCCAAGGGCATTGCAAAAGGCCTCCTCTATTTCTTCCAGCGTTCTGACACCACGGTTACGTTGAAAGTTGTCTCTGATATTGAGGCCGAAAAAGCCCGCCTGGCTGTTGCTCAGGAACAGTCCATCCGGCAGCTGAATGCCTTGGCAGAAAAGTGCCAGGAAGATGCCGGTGAGGAGATGGCAGTCCTCTTTGAAACCCATGCCATGTTTGTGGAAGATGAAGACTTTGTAGAGTGTATTACATCTCTGATTGATGAAGAATCCTGTAATGCAGAATATGCCGTGGAACAGGCAGGCATCCAGTTCGCTGCCATGTTTGCTGCTATGGATGATGCATATATGCAGGCTCGTGCTGCGGACATCAAGGATGTGGCCAAGCGGATTCTGAATAATCTGTTGGGTGTAGTGGATGGTGGCATTGACTCCGAGGAGCCGGTTATTCTGGCTGCTGACGATCTGACTCCTTCTGAAACCCTGCAGCTGGACAAGTCCAAGATTCTGGGATTTGTCACCATGGGTGGTTCCGGTAACTCTCATACTGCTATTTTGGCCCGTACTATGGGTATCCCTGCTATCTGCGGTGCTGGTGAAGCTCTGGCAGAAGGCTACAATGGCCGTGTCGGTTACATTGACGGTGAAACCGGACAGCTGATTATTGACCCCGATGCGATGACCCAGGCTGCTCTGAAAGAAAAATATGAAAAACAGCAGGAAACAAAGAAACTGCTGGAAACCATGAAGGGTCAGGAAGACATCACTCTGGACGGCAAGAAGATGCTGCTGTATTGCAATATCGGTTCTCCCGAGGATGTGGCTGCCGTTCTGGCAAACGATGGTCAGGGTATCGGTCTGTTCCGCAGTGAGTTCCTTTACTTAAGTGCTTCCGATTACCCCACTGAGGATGAGCAGTTCGAGGCGTACCGTAGTGTTGCTACTGCCATGAACGGCAAGCGTGTTGTGATTCGTACTCTGGATATCGGTGCAGACAAGCAGGTGGATTATTTCGATATGAAGGAAGAAGAAAATCCTGCCCTGGGTGTTCGCGCTATTCGTATCTGTCTGAATCGTCCTGAGGTATTCCGCACCCAGTTGCGCGCTCTGTACCGGGCATCTGTTTACGGTAAAATTGCCATTATGTTCCCCATGATTACTTCTGTCTGGGAAGTCAAGGAATGTAAGCGTGCCTGCATGAGCGTTATGAAAGAACTGGAAGCCGAGGGTATTCCCTATAACAAGGATACTGAGCTGGGCATTATGATCGAGACTCCTTCCTCTGTATTTGTGGCCGAGAAACTTGCCAAACTGGTGGACTTCTTCTCTGTTGGCACCAACGATCTGACTCAGTATACCCTGGCCTGCGACCGTCAGGCAAACGATCTGGGTAAGTTTTATGATCCTCATCATCCCGCTCTGCTCCGTGCCATCAAAATGGCTGCCGATGCTGCCCATAAGGCTGGCATCTGGATCGGTATCTGCGGCGAGCTGGGTGCTGACATTTCCATGCTGCCTACCTTCCTGACTATGGGTATCGATGAACTGTCTGTATCTCCCTCTGCCGTGCTGCCTGTTCGTGCAGCCATCCGCCAGAGCATTGCTCAAACTTGCACGCTGGAGATGCTGGAGTGCTGATGCATGCTTGAAATACTTAAAGCCAATGTGTTAATTGCATATCAACAGCTGGAGCAGTATCAGCTGGATCGCTACGGTAGAGGTGTTGTGTCTGCAATATACAGCAATTACATCACCGAAAAGCTCAGCCAGTTCAGCTGCTTTCTTTCCGCGAGAAGTCAAATTGCCTTTCCGCGTTAAGGCTGTTGCTTCAATGTCACATAGATCATAATAGATGTCCACCAGCGTTTCGTCGGGCAAATCCAGAAAGCTGGTTTTCGAGTAGCCAAACTCACGCTCAATGAATTCATATTGTGAGCTGGTGAGAGATCATGCTACATTATAGATGGGAGATCTCGTAATCATGGGTATGTCTCCTTGAATATGGTTGAAATAGTAAAAGGGCGTCGTAAAACACGACGCCCCTCGAAGAGAGTATTGGATTATGGGATCTGAGCTTTCAGAATTTGTCTGTACTTCGCATAATGGGTGCTCAATGCTGTCCGATACGAAGAACAAAGAACTGCTGACCAGAAGTGAAGGACTGGTCGCCCTCCGGGATGCCTATGTGTTCGAGTTTCTGGATTCAGCAGGGCATCCTCACCAAATCCACCAAGACCCGCTTGGAGGAACTGGAAGCTACGAAGGAAGATTTGGAAATCAAGATCGCCAACGAAAAAATCGCCAAGCCCAGAATCAGCCCGGAATTCGTTACCTTCTGGCTGCACAAATTCCGCAAGCTGGATGTACGCCAACAGTCCCACCGCAAAATGCTGATCGACGCCTTTGTGAATGCCATCTATCTGTACGATGATAAACTGGTTCTCACCTTCAATTATAAGGACGGCACCAGAACCATCACTCTGGACGATGTGAAAGAAGCCACCCAAAAAGCAAATACCGGTTCGGATTTGGATTGCCGTGGTGCACCATTTTTTCAACGGACACTCGGAGATTAAATGCTCTGAGTGTCCTTTTTTTGCTCCAAAATGCCAATAATTGCATTGGCAGAATTGATTTTGGAATTCTCGTCCAGATGCGTGTAAATATTGGCGGTTGTTCCGATAGTGCTGTGACCAAGCCACGCCTGAATTTCCTTCATGGGGACACCTTGGGCAAACAGAAGCGTTGCACAGCTATGCCCTTACGGTATAATTACGACAAACCGGGAAAGCCCTGAAATACCAACGGTTTTTGGGATTCTGCCACCTGATTCTTCGTTCTTTTCCGACCCGAAAAATCAAGCAGAATGAGAGTCATATCGGCGCAGGCAGACTTCCAAGCTGCGGGACGTGTCTTGTAACAAAGAATTTCCCGTGGTACAGTTTGCAAAATGACTGTATCACGGGATTCTTTTAAGTGCATGTCGACTTTCGTCAGCAACCGCAGACGCTCACCCGACCGGCTCTTTGCTAGGCTTACCCAAGCTGTTGCCGTATCGACGGTTGCTGACTGCAGCTGATAAGCATAACATCTTTTTCCACACTGCGTTGATAGCGATTTCTGATTTCCTGCTGATAGGTGTGTATGCTGCCTCGCCAGATCACCTCGACCAGCGAAACTGAGCAGTCGTTCCGCTGAAATTGGGCGATGGCGCCGCTCGGATTGAATGTTGACAGACTTTGGTATCGTAAATTTGCTTTTAGCCATATCAGAGGATAGTGCAACGCTGAGATCCGACATGAGCGCCGCATATGGAGTTTGGCAGGAGAGAGATGTCGTCAGCATCGCGCTCTTTTTTGTTGCCCTATCCCAATCGCTCTTGCATCATTTAGAATGATCATCTAATACAATATCTATTTCGTCCTATTCCTGAGTGTAATTGCGCAATCCCGGCTCAATTCAGAATCAACGCTGAATGCTGCCTTTTCGATTTCCGCAATCTCGCAGCAATCAATTGTCATATCTCCAACTTGCAAAACTTTCCAGTATCTATCGACCTTTCGCACGGGGCTGGTGATCTGGTGGTACTCCTGCGCATAATCGCAGTAGTACACTACGGTTGCTGCATTGCCGGATTCCAGGCCCGTAAGCTGTGCATTGATTTCCGCAATGGCATCCTCGGAAAGAATACGCCTTGGCGTGGGGATTTTCTCCCTTTCCCTAAATACTAAAGGCAGTGCTTAGCCAGACTGGATCATTGAATGTAGCTTTTACTATCCCGCTAGATCTGCGCGAAATAGCAGAGAACAGTCATACATGTGAGTTGCGTCAGCCGCACATATGCACATTTTCCATATCACATATTCCAGCATTTATAGAGGCTTTCAGAAATTTTCTTGGACGATTCTTTCAAGGCAGGGAGATACTCCAATAATTCATCGGTGTTCTGAACACCAACAAATCCGCTGAAGGATAATGATGCGATAATTGTCCCTTCGTTGTCCCGAACCGGTACTGCAATACAACTGCCATTTTCAGAGGATTCTCTGTCATCAAAAGCGTATCCTGTGGTGGATACATACCGAAGTGCCTGCCAGAACTGTTCAGAGCTGGTAATTGTATGGCTGGTCAATGGCACCATATCGCAGGCGCTGATTATCTGTTCCACTAATCTGACAGGAAGCTCAGAAAGCAACACTTTGCCGCCAGCACAGGCGTAAAAGGGAAGGTTGGAATGCAGAGGTGCGATATACTCAACCAGCTTGCCAGTGCGGGATTGCTGTATGATGGTGCAGTGAATGCCTTCGCGTACCATCAGATTCATCGCCTGCCCATACTTTGCGGTATAGTCTTTCATAATAAAGCTGGCGACATCGCTCAGCGCGATATACAGATTGTTTTTTTCTGTGACGAAGCTGATCTTTTGCCCTGGTATATAACGGTCATCACTGAGCTGGAATACCCATCCCGATACCTCCAGCGTTTTCAGAATACGGAAGGCAGTTGATGGGCTTAAATCACATCTCTTGGCAATTTCGTTGACTCCCAGACGTTCTTTACTGGTGCGGAGCAAATCCAGTACAGTCAAAGCTCGCTCAACCATTTTAATAATCTCTACCTGCTGGTCATTCTGTTCTTTCACAAGAATCCCTCCCGTTGCAACCGTATGTGTACATTCACGAGGACGAAAATAGCGTAAAACAGGGGAAATTACCCTATTATTAAGGTGCTTTTCTTCAAGTATACCGTTGCTTGACGCTTTTGTCAATAGCGGGCTTGCAGTAAAATAGAATTATCCTCAATAAAAAGAAAAATGGAGTGGGCATTTCAAAAAATGACGCCGAGTATAATGGAATATGAGACGCTACTTTGATGAAAATAGCAAAATTTCCATAAATAATAGTGCGAATTGCACAAATATCAGAAGTGGAAGAAAAATGGTATTGACTTTTACGACTTACCGTGATAAAAATAAATTGGAATAGATATTCCGAGCCAAAACAAAAGAAGCTAATTGAAGGAGAATGCATCATGGATAGAGAAAAACTTACTGGTATTTACATTCCGGTAGTAACCCCTTTCAATAGGGACGAGTCCATCAACTTCCAAGGAATCAAGGAAGTGACCAAGTTCCTAGCTGAGAACGGCGTCACCGGTATCATCCCATCTGGCTCCACCGGCGAAATGATTGCAATGACCAAAGAGGAACAGATTGCTGTCAACAAGGCTTATATCGAGGCAGGCCATGACAATGGCATCAAGGTTGTTGCTTCTACTGGCGCTTACCGCACCGGCGATGTCGTAGAAATGTCTAAAGCTGCAGAGGCCGATGGAGCGGACGGCATCATGGCGGTTACTCCTTGGTACATGGGCCCCAACAAGCAAGAGTTGTACGACCACTATAAAACCATCCACGATGCCATCAACATTCCTGTGATGATGTACCACAATCCCTATTATTCCACTGTACTGCTGGACGACCGCTTCATCGCGAAGATGTACAACGAAGGATGCATTGATGCTATCAAGGAGCGTCAGGCAGACGTGTTCCGTCAGCAGAATCTGCGCCGTCTGACTGATGACAACTTTGCTATTTTCTATGGCTATGACGTCTGCGCCGTGGAAACCCAGTCCACCTGGTCTGATGGCTGGGTCGTGGGCACCGGCAATCTGTTCCCCAAGGAGAACAGCACGGTTTATAAACTGGCTGCTGCCAAAAAAACAGCCGAAGCGATGAAAGCGCAGGAAGAACTGATCTGGCCGTACCTGCCGCTGTTCACCGAGGCCGACTCCAACGGTGATGTTCTGTGGCTACAGATGATTAAGGAAGGCCTAAGAATGCGCGGTGTTGACGCTGGTTACTGCCGTAAGCCTGTAATCAGTGAGCTCCCCGAGGAAGATCTGGTTCGCTTGAAGGCAGCACTTAGACACTATGGCTATATTGCGTAGTATTTGATGTGAATTACCGTAATTCAGTTACGATAAATCAATATTATAAAAGAAGGAAGGCATAAAAATGAAAAGAACTTTTGCGTTTATTCTCTCCTTGGTGATAGTACTTAGCTTGTGCGCCTGCGCGGGGACTAGCTCTCCTGTGGAAACCAAGCCAAAAGCTGAGGCTCCGGTAACGCAGTCACCTGCGTCGGCGACTGAGGACGCATCCAACGATGTATCTGGGACAATTACTATGGCGGTAACCTACTCGGATACCAACTTGGAACGGTTTAAGGAAATCATCGATGGGTTTGAAAGTGAAAGCAACGTAACGGTCGAACTCATCACACCTGCCAGCGAATATGAGTCCACCCTAAAGACTATGATGGCGTCGAATACACTGCCTGATGTTTTTATGACGCATGGCTGGTCTCTGCTCAGATATAGCGAGTATCTTCAGCCTGTCAATAGCCAGCCCTGGTTTGACACGATGGACAAATCTCTCGAACCTCTGATGGCGGATGGAGATGGAAACATTTACGCACTTTGTGTTTCCACCAGTGTATCCGGTGTGTATTTCAATGCAGATGCTCTGAAAAAAGCAGGCATCGATGATCCCTATTCCATCAGAACTTGGTCTGATTTTGAAGCTGCTTGTGATAAGGTCAAGGCGGCAGGGATGACTCCCATTGCCGTTGGTGGCGGTTCCGGCAGCAGCCAGTTCTCATCTATTTTTGGTGGCATTGCACCAACCCTGTGGACTGATGTGGGCGCCAAGTACGACTTAAAGGATGAACTGACTGGTGGCACCTTTGACGGTAATACGTATGTTACCGAGATGTATGAGATGATTGCTGGCTGGCTGGCAAAGGGCTACTTTAATGAAGACTGCTTGACGCTGGACTTTGACGGAGCCCAAAGAATGCTCGGCAGCGGAGACGCCGCATTTGCGCTGAGAGGCCCGCTCACCATTGCACATGAGGCATTCCCGGACGCTAACCTGGGTATACTTCCTGCATTGGCCTCCCTAGATTCGGGAAAGCCCTCTTTCCGACTGGGAGAAGGAAATGCCTTCGGCGTATGGAAGGATACTGAGAATGCGAATGCGTGCTGGGCATTGCTTGCCTATCTGGCACAGCCTGAAGTTGCTGAGAAGATCTGCGCACTCGGAACGGATATCCCGGCTATCAAGGGTGCGGAGCCGACTGATGCGTTCGGATATGGCGTATATAATGCAGCGCTCAAGGCATATGGAGATGACATCCAGTTTGACAATCTGTTTGACAGAAAGTATCTTCCCTCTGGCATGTGGTCCATTATCGGATCCTCTTTAAGCATGGTGTTTGATAATCCGGACGATATTCAGTCCGCAGTAGATGTGTTTAATGAAGGATATGCCGAGAAATACGCCGAAGCACACGGCTAATTGCATTTAACAGATTATAGCCACAATCTCCGGTAAATGGGGGTTGTGGCTATAACCCCCATTTGTTTTATCGGGCAAGGTGATGATGTTTACATGAAAAAAAGAAAAAACTCAATGAACTTAATGTATATGCCGGCGCTGTTGCTCATGCTGGCTTTTATCATTTATCCGCTGATAAGAGGCTTCGTGTACTCATTTTTCAAGTGGAACGGGTATTCGCAGAACATGACGTTTGTGGGCCTAAAAAACTATTTTAGCATGTTCCGTGATAATTTTTTTAACATTGCATTTTGGAATACAATTCTGTATGCATTCTTCAGCACATTGATGCAAGAAGTGCTGGGACTTGCCTTTGCTTTGCTCGTTAATTCAAAGTTCCGCGGGAGAACACTGGTGAGAACAGTTATTTATATGCCGGTGGTTATTTCTGCACTGCTAATCGGATATATGATGACATCCTTCTTTCAGTACCATTATGGCGTTATTAATGATATTCTTCAGTGGTTTGGAATGGAGCCTGTGGATTGGCTCAGAGATCCAGCCAGGGGCATAGTAATCATTATTCTAGTGACGGGATGGCATTATACCGGAAGCTCGATGATTATTTTTATGGCAGGTCTTCAGAATATTCCGGATATGTATATTGAAGCCGCGAAACTGGACGGCTGCAGCGGTTGGACAATGTTCCGACGTATTACGCTCCCTTTGCTTAGTCCAGCTGTCGCGTCAACAGTAACGCTGAATATGATTGGTGGCCTAAAAATCTACGATTCCATCATTTCCCTTACAAACGGGGGACCTGTTCAAAAAACCAATTCACTGTCTACATTTATAACGTATACGTACTTTACCTCAGAAAAAGCTGGATATGCTTCTGCAATTGGCATTTTTCAGTTCGTGTTCATATTCGCTGTGTCCTTCTTCATTAATAGATACTTTGCAAAAAAGGAGGTACAGTATTGATGAAGCGAAAAGAGAAGAACGGCTGGAAGTATGTTGCTAGTTTGATCATTATTGTTATCTACCTTCTTCCGATATATGTTCTGATAGTAATGTCTTTCAAAGAAAAGACAGATTTCTCAAGCAAGCTTGCGCTTCCGGAGTATTTGTACCTGGAGAATTACCGGAAAGCGCTTATCGAAAGTGGTTTTTTATCGGCGCTTTGGAATACCTTCGTTATCGTGGCAGCCACAGTTGCCATTGTGGTGATTCTTGGCTGTATGGCCGCATACCCCTTGGCCAGAAACAGATCAAGAACGAACGATTTTGTCAAATCGGTTTGCATGGGAATCATGATGATACCCAGCGTCTCTATTCTGGTTGGATTGTATACTGAAATGGTTGCGCTTAAGGGTATCAATAAACTTTGGTCGGTAATTATAATCGGTGCGGCATCTGGGCTTCCAACGGCCATTTTACTTTACACAAGTTTTATGACTTCTATCCCCCAAGAATTAGATGAAGCGGCAGCCTTGGATGGTGCAAGTCACCTCACTGCTTTTTGGAAAATTATACTGCCTCAGTTGAAGCCTGTTACTGCGACTATCGTTATCCAACAGGGCGTTGGAGCGTGGAATAATTTTCTGTATCCGTCCTATTTCCTGCAAAAGCCGGAGAAGTATACGTTGGTTCTTCTGGTTCGCCAGTTTTTCGGCGCAAACGATTCCGGCGGGAATATGAATACAGCAGCTGCTGTAGCTGTATTAAGTACTCTTCCAATAATCATTCTATATCTTTGCTGCCAGAAATACTTTGTTCAGAGTCAGATAGACAGCGCAAACAAATAAAAACAGAGGTTCGGAGTCGACCACAGAACTGTTCACCTATGACGATGGTACAGAGGACTAGGTTCATCATCTTGAGGCGGCAATCACTGGATTCCTGCCTTTTTGTACACCGCAGCGAATGGAAAATGGCAACTGAGTATTGGGCAGTGAACTCCTGTGGGAGGATGCTGTTGTTGCGATAAGCAGTGGCGAGAATATGCTTCGATGGAGGCCGATTGCAATTCCCAACACCCGGGATCATCGGTTGCTTTACCCCGAAACTGCGATTGTGCGCCAGAAGGATAGACTGCGTAAATTTTTAGGCCAAGACGGATTGGCTCGGTCAACGATGACGATGCAATATATTATCTATTCACAGGGCAAGGAAGATTGTGCGCTTTCCAACATACCGGTTGAAGCACTGCATTCCTGCCGGAAGAATCATGGGGAAGGCAGTACAGGTAGCGATTTCCTAAACTAGCTTATGAGCGTCTGGAAACTCCGGTCAGAAAGCAGCAATAAGGAACTGTACGGTGCCAGGAAAGCCTGGCACCGTATTTTGCTAGAGAATATTGATAAAATAGGAGAGTGCGTTTTGCAATGCGGCACTATGAAAACCCATTAATAACCAGTGAAAACCGGCTGCCACAGCGCCCATATTATATTCCAGAGGGAAAATCAGAATACCTGCTGCTGAACGGGGAATGGAAATTTGCGTTTTTTCCCCGGGACATCGATGTGCTAACGAGTATTACACAGTGGGACACCATTCCGGTGCCCTCTTGCTGGCAGCTACAGGGATATGATCATCCTAATTACAGCAACATAAACTATCCCTACCCCTGTGATCCACCCTATCTGCCGGACGATAACCCCTGCGGTGTATATGAGCGAGAATTTGTTTTGAGAAGCGCATGGGGCCGTGTCTATTTTGTGCTGGAGGGCGTCTGCTCCTGCGCCTATGTCTCTGTAAATGGCAGCTATGTGGGATTTACGCAAGGAAGCCATTTGCAGGCGGAGTTTGACATTACGCCGTTCATAAGGGCAGGGGTGAACTCGCTTCGGGTAAAGGTGTTAAAATGGTGCTGCGGGAGCTACCTGGAAGATCAAGATTTTATCCGGTTTAACGGCATTTTCCGGGACTGCTATCTTCTTCAGCGGCCCGATGGACACATCGTAGATGTGGATGTTACCACAGAAGGAAACCGGATTCTTGTTCATGTGGATCATGATGCGGACATTGCGGTGTATGACCAGGATGAAAAATGCTTAGGAGTTAAGGCAGCATCCACGGATGCATCTTTTGAGATTGACAGCCCAGTTCTCTGGAATGCAGAGAAACCTTACCTGTATACCGTGAAACTGGAACGGAACGGAGAAATAATCACCCAGAAAGTTGGCTTTCGAACTATTCGTGTTTCGGATAAATGTGAACTGCTGATTAACGGCTCTCCGGTGAAGCTCCATGGCGTCAATCACCACGATACGGATCCCCATAAGGGGTGGTGTCAGACAAAGGAAGATCTCCGCAGAGATCTGGAATTGATGAAAAAGCTGAACATCAACTGTGTTCGGACTTCTCATTACCCACCTAGTCCTGTTTTTATTGAGTTTTGCGACGTGCTAGGGCTTTATGTGATTCTTGAAACGGATATTGAGACCCACGGATTCCTGCGCCGCTATGCCAATGTAAGCTCCCATTTCGATATCGAGAGTGGGGACTGGCCGGGGACGAACCCGATATGGCACAAGGAGCACATGGAACGAATGGAGCGGGCAGTCAGCCGGGACAAAAACCATTGCAGTATCATCATGTGGTCTACCGGTAACGAAAGCGGGCATGGCCCTAACCACATTGCCATGCTGCAGTGGCTGAAGGAACGAAATGACGGTCGGCTACGGCACTGTGAGGATGCTTGTCGAAAGGGAGATTACCGCAATATAGATGTGATTTCCAATATGTATCATGATCTTCGGACGGTATCCCAAATGGCGGAGGATCCCGATATTCACCTGCCTATTATGCTCTGCGAATATGCCCACGCCATGGGTAACGGCCCTGGAGATGTGTGGAATTACAACGAGGTGTTCGATCACTATCCTAATGTGATCGGCGGATGTGTTTGGGAGTGGGCCGACCATACGGTTGTTGTGGATGGAGTTCAGAAGTATGGCGGAGATTTCCCAGGGGAACTAACCCATGACTGGAATTTCTGCTGTGACGGTATGGTGTTCTCCAACCGGAGTCTGAAATCGGGTTCCTATGAGGTCAAGGCAGCTTACCAACCCATGAGGACACAGTACGTCAATGGCACCTTGATCGTTACAAACCGCTATGATTTTACAAATTTTTCAGAGTGTGAGATGGAGTATACCATCGAGGCAGATGGTGCTGTTATCGATGAAAAACGGCTGAACATGGAACTTGCGCCCCATGAATCAAAACAGATTCCGATTTTTACCCCGAAACAAGAATACCATTACGGTCTTTATTTGACCAGCAGGCTGTATCATAGTGGGGAACTAGTAGCTGCATGCCAGCACAAACTGGGGGATGGAAAAATGCCTGCCGGTGAAATGATTGCTGCTGCGACAGATGATAAAGTTTATGAAGTCATCTTCTCCGGCAAGGGATTCCGATATGTGTTTTCAAAGCAATTCGGGGCCTTTACCTCCTTAGTCATCGACGGTAAGGAGCAGATTGCAGAGCCGGTCCGGCTGACAGCGTGGCGGGCGCCCACCGACAATGACCGCAATATCAAGCTGTTCTGGGGCAGCTACAATAGCTGGCAGGGAGAAAATCTCGACAAGCTGTTCTCCAAAGTGTATAACTGTCAAATCTCCGAGGGCTGCGTCCGAGTGGAGGGTTCCCTGGCGGGAGTTTCCAGGAAACCCTTCTTCCATTACACATTGGAAGTGTCTGTGAATGCAGATGGAAGAGTCTCTGTCAGTCTGGATGGTAAAGTGCGGGAGAATGTGACATACCTTCCTCGGCTCGGCTTTGAGATCACCTTGACGGGGAAAAATATGCCCTTCCGGTATTACGGCTGCGGCCCGCTGGAAAGCTACTGTGATATGCGCCATGGTAGTACTGTGGGACTGTACGAGAGCAGTGCTGAAAAGGAGTATGTTCCTTATGTCCGCCCCCAGGAGCATGGCAATCATGTGGATGTGAAGCTGCTGGAGATTGGTAAGCTGCGGTTTGAAAGCGGGAATGCGTTCGAATGTAACGTGTCTTCCTATTCAGTAGATGCCATTGACAGGGCTGAACACACGGACGAATTGGTTTGCGATGGAAAAACCCATCTGAGAATTGACTATAAAGTGTCAGGAATTGGCTCAAATTCTTGTGGCCCAGAGTTGCTAGATCAGTATAGACTGTCGGATAAACAAATTGGCTTTTGTTTTGTTATTTCCCCTTTGTACAAGACAATAGAATAGGGCCAGTCCAATATGCTTCTGCCATTCATCGCAATAATAAAAGAAAAACAGACATCAGCTACAACAGGCATCAACTACAGAAGAAACAGCAAGAAATATCTGGAGTGGACTTCAAGCGCAGGGGTGAAAAACATGAAAACAGAGAAAGCCTTTTTACAGCTCAGCAATGGAGACCGGCAGGAATCCCAGATAGAAGTGACCGAAATAGTCGAGGAAGGGGTACATGCTGTCTTTATTGACGGATTGTCTAGCCATACACTGGACGCCGAATTCGGCGCGGGAATTGAATTGCGTGTGGATAGCATGAAAAGCTGGATGGCAGATTACCGTCACACCGAATACTGGTGCTATCCGGCTTTCGGCACCGATTTTTCCAACGTTCCGGAAGAAACCCAGGGCCTGATTTATGAGAAAGCGGACGGTAGCTTTGGCGTGATTTTGCCGGTGGTATCCGACCAGTATAAATTTCTTCCTGAGCTTCAATAAGGACAGTGACCTCTATGTGGGTGTCCAGCAGGGAGATAATGGACAGAGCATGGTTCTGGGCGGCATGGATGAAAACGGAAACGAGGTATTCAATCTCCTGTCTGAACTCTGCTTGGAAGCCAGCAAGAACCTTCTGATGATCGATCCCAAGATCAATCTGCGGGTCAGCAAGAATACCCTGCTGCGGGTCTACGAGCTGGGAAGCGAACTGACGAAAGCCGGACTGGGCTTCTCCCAGTATTCCAATGACGATGTGGTGATTGAGGGCCTGGTCAAGCAGGGGTATGCTCTGGAGGATGCCAGGGATTATGTGGTGGCTGCCTGCTGGGAATTCATTATTCCCAAGGTAGGCGCGGACGTTGCCAACATTGGCGCGCTGTCCTTTCCGAAAGTGATCGATGTCTGTCTGCATCGGTATCTGACTGAGAGCGAAACCTTTGATGATTTCCTGGAAAAGGTGAAAGAGGAAATCAACACGGAATGTGACAGAATCTGCGGAAATATCCAAGACCTTTGGTTTGTTCCATCTCCGTTCATGAACCTTATGATGGCCAGCGGAATCTATGAGGGCGGCAAATATAATAACTTTGGCATTCACGGAACCGGTATCGCCACAGCAGCGGACTCCCTGGCAGTGATCCGAAAATACATCTACGATGAAAAACGGTTCACGAAAGAGAAACTGATCGAAGCAGCGGATTCTGATTTCTCCCGGCACAGCGAACTGCTGCCGATCCTCCGGTATGAAGCGCCGAAGCTTGGTAACAACGAAGACCCGCCGGATTCCATGACGGTGATGCTTTTGCACACGTTTGCCGAAAGCCTGAAGGGCAGAGTAAACTGCCGCGGCGGGGTCTACCGGGCGGGTACCGGGTCTGCCATGTATTATCTGTGGCACGCAAACGAAATCGGAGCATCCCCGGACGGAAGAAGAAAGGGAGAACCCTTTGGCACAAACTTCTCTCCCAGTCTGTTTGCCAGAATCAACGGCCCCCTTTCCGTCATCTCGTCCTTTACGAAGCCTGATTTCCGGGAAGCCATCAATGGCGGGCCTCTGACAATGGAATTTTCTGCGTCCATAGAGCCCATCCGGATTGGGCGGTGAAGAAGGAAGGCGTAGAACCTTGTCGATCCCGATATCAATTGGTGCTGGACTTTACGAGAAAAGAAGTTGTAGACTATGTGTTTTTTGTGGTCAGCAAGCTTCTCCAAGAATATGACATTTCTTATATAAAGTGGGATAAGAACCGGGACTTGACAGAAAATTTCACCGCGAATCTTCCGCCGGACAGACAGGGAGAATTCCTGCATCGGTATATGTTGGGCGTATATGATCTTGCGGAGCGGATAACGACTGCTTTTCCTAATGTTTTCATAGAAGGCTGTGCAGGTGGCGGAGGCCGGTTCGATGGCGGAATGCTGTATTACTTCTCGCAGAGCTGGACCAGTGATGACACCGATGCGGCAGAGCGCGCGAAAATTCAATGGGGCACATCGATTGCTTATCCGGTCAGCGCCATGAGTTGTCATGTTTCAATCTGTCCCAATCATCAGGTTGGGAGAATAACGCCCTTTGAAACGCGAGGGACTATCGCGTCCCTCGGTGCAACAGGTTATGAACTTGATCTATCCAAATTGTCAGAAACAGAAAAAAGCCAAGTCAAGTCCCAGATTGCCAATTACAAAAGAATTGAAAGCCTGGTGCTTCGGGGAGATTTGTATCGGTTAAGCAGTCCGTTTGAAAGCAATTACTTCGTTGAGATGTTGGTTAGCAAAGATAGGGCAAATGCATTCCGGAGTATAGATGCATTGCAGCAAGTCATACATAGCGTTTATGTGTAGTAAATTGTACGCTTTCTGCCCGTTTGCTCCGGGGAAGTACGAATCGGGGCCATTGGGATTTGCTGCAATCTGCAAATCAGAGCCGTCAACTGCAAGCAGCCGAAGACCACGGTATCTTGAATCTTCATCAACTTTTGCTGTAAAGTGCTGAAACAGGCAATCAAACGCTTCGGGTAGAATCTTGGCTCTGCGCTGTATGAATGCTGAGGATGTGCCAATGGACGGGTCTAGTCCAAAGAAATCCATGATTTCCTGATTCAGCGTTCCGCCTCGGAAAGCCAAAATGGAAGATATCACTTTTTGAAAAGGAAACTTTCTATTTCTCGTGTTATCCTTTCCTGGACGAGTCGAGAAAAGCCACTTACAATCGGTCATAGCCTGAATTGTGCCGTTTAGAGCTTGTTTTACTGCATCTGGTTTCATAGAAAAGCCTCCTTGTAGTTTGGTGTGTCGGAACACGCTTCTAACTACAAGGGCCATTTTGCTAACCGCAGTTAGCAAAACGGCCGTACGAAGTGATGCTTTTGTCAAGCCCTGTTTTGAATTATTACAAAAAATCTTGAATTATTACAAAAAATCCTCCTACCATCTCATTTATGAGGGTAGGAGGATTCGTCAGCTTAACTTACTGACATTGTCTTTTTCAGAAGTCTTTCTTTTTTGCAGCCCAATATTACGTATGATTGTCAAGCGCTTCACCGATTATATGTATTTTTCTAATGAAAAACTTGAAATACGAATATGTTTACGCTCTACTGTATATGATATACATAGTTTCTCTCCTGTATTGTCATACTGAACAAACGGATAAAAACAGCTTCCTTTCATATCGGCTTGCAACAAAATCGTACTGTTTTCAAGGTTGTTTCTGTCAATTTTAAGTATACCGATATGATTTCGATCTGTGGGGGCGTGAAATAAATACAATTCATTTCTGAAGAAAATGAAATCCGAACGGGACTGACTGTCACCCACCAATACGGGCTTATCCCAAGTTTTTGACAGTAAATTGTAGCAAGTCAAAATCCCGTAATCTGAACCCCACTTATTTCGGTTATCCCCCGGAATCGTATTCCCGTCTTCGTCAATACTTGCTTGCCACTGTCTTACAAAATAGTATGCCTTATCATTTAAAACATAAACTGCGTTTTCCCAAAGAGTATCGTTTCGAAAAGAACCCTCACCTTCATCGGGTTGCGCAACATATTCCCATGTAATCAAGTCGGTACTCTTAATTATACAGTTAAAATTGCCGCTGTATGCACCAGTATAATAATACGTAAGTCCGTTTTCGGTTCGGGTTGTTAATTTTTGCATAATACCGATATCTGAGCGCATTTCTTTATAGCCTATACCATTACAGGCAAGAGCGTTCTTTATACCAGATGTGCTGAAATCATTTACTGTATCGTATACTTTAAAACGATTGACTTTAATTTCACCTAGTTTTTCGGTTTTAATGTTAAAAATACGGTATAAACGGTAATATTGGTCGTCTATAAGAGCCGTCCACAAAACATATATATTATCAGACTCATCATTTTTTTGCATAAGAATCGTGTCATAAACTTGTACAACTGTATGACCTAACAAATCGTCTCCGACGGACATTATATCAATTATGGTCTTTTCATTCATTGCTTTTACCGGTGCGTAAGCAAGGCGAGCTGTTTGAAAGTTCGGATTTTCTTTGTCAGAAGAGGTATTTGCATAATAGGACACAAATATTTTTTCATCAGCATAACAAAATGTCGATACATGACACATCTTATCTCCGCTTTTTTCAAAATCTCCGATAACAGACCCATTTATTTCGTTTGAAAACGATATTGCTTTTTCGCTGTTATCGATAATTGCTTCTATAGTGGCGTACTTGGTTTTGTCCATCTTTTCACATGGATATACTATATGTTTGTTATCAGTCGTAATATCGGATGTGAAAATATCGTTTTTACCAATTAGCATTGCTTTTAGCTTCCTTTCTCGATTTGTCCTTATTCAATAAAATAATTGATTACAGCAGGGAGGATAGAAATGAAAGATATGTTTCATCGAATACGCACAACCAAGATCTAGAAATGATACAATTCTGTCAACAGCGTATTCTTTAGTCACAATGAAACCGTAACAAAAGCCGATGCGATTAGCAGAAGAAGATTAATGTATGACTTCATCATGATTATTCCAAGAGGCAGGTTAACCAAAATGAAGCTACGGCAATATCACTGCATCCACTATTTTGATTAATGAGAACCAAGTCGCTGGATATTTCAATAAAGTATGGTATTACAGATTTGTCTATGGTATAAGTAATTAACTCAAACTTCGCACCCCATTTCAGGCATAGAAGTGTCCATTAACCCCTCGAAATCGAGGAAACGCTTCATGTCATCAGGCAAACCCGTAAGGAAATCCAGCGCACAAATTTCCTCTTTCTGGGTAATAAATCCCTCCAGTAGTTTTTGAAGAAAAAGTTGCAATTTCTCAAAAGCAGCAGCAAAGGAGATGTCCGCTATTTCATCCGCTGCCAAGCAGAACAGCGGCTCGGAAGATCGCAGATCGCCGTCCTCCCGGACGCCCACTGCCAGAAACATATACCGCATAAATACAATGGCGGTCTGCGCGCACATGGCATCGTAGGACAGGGAGCGGCATTCCTTCGTCAGTCTCAGGACGGACTTGCAGGTCTTAAAAAACACCTCAATATCCCATCGCTTGCCGTAAAGCTGAATCACCTCGTCTTCGGTCAGAGAGGTATCGGTACTCAGTAGCACAAGGTAGTCCTTACGGTTGCTGCGGTTGCGCACGAAAATCAGTTACGCGGGAATCGGCACGGCATCCTCATCCCCTCCGTAAATCTCTACCGGCACACTCAGAAGATACCGGGAGCGGCCGCACCGGTGCTTGCAGCTGCGGAAGATATCCTTGCAAGAGCACATCTTCCCTTGAAAATGGTAACGGATTTTGCTGCTCTTTTTCACCATGGCAACCACATCCAGTTCCAGTTCCTTCATGGAACGGATCACCTTGGGGGAGAAAAACCAGCTGTCAAACAGCACATAATTCGCCTGGATTCCTGCTTTGATTGCGTCAGAAATCAGCTGTGGTATTACCTCTGTTGCCTTTTTCGTGGCACATTTCCGCGCTTTTGCGCCGTTGGAGTTGGAATCAATCTCACGGCTTCCATTGATGCGGCTGTCCTCCTTTTCCGAGGACAGGAGGCAGGAATTGACCGGCAGGAAGGTCACACCGTCAGACCATCCCAGGGTCAGCATACGGAAGCCACGGGTAAAGCGGTGACTGGCGTGGTCATAGACCTTTGCCAACAGCTCCACCTTTTTGGAACCTTTGCGCGCGTAAATGGAATCATCCACGATGAATGCGTTTCTCCGACCCTCGGAAGTCAGCGGTGCGATGGCTTCGGTAATAATTCTGGCAGACAGCAGAGTGGTAAAGCGCTTCCAGTTAATATGGGTGGAGTTTTTCAGACGGTAAACCGCGTCCTTCCGGAATTCCGGGGCCTTTTCCGACTGCATATCCAGAAACATACTGCGGTTGCGGAAGACCAGACAAAACAAGTATTGAATCAGCGTAACAACAGAAAATCCCTGTTCCTTGTAAGCGTTGCACTTCTTCAAAATGCCGCCGATCTGATACTGTCTGAAGAATTTCTGGATTCTGGAAGAAAAACGCTTTTCATTTTCAACATCAAATGCTATACTGTTCATAGTGCAGACCCCTTGTATGTGTTTGGTATTTTGTGGTGATTACATTATACCATACATTGGGTCTGTACTGCTTTTTTATTTCGGACTTTCGATTAAAAAGTTTGGATTTCTAGGGGTGCGAAGTTTGAGTAATTAACATTCTAAAAAATATCTGCGCACAATCTATTCAGTTTTTGCGCTCTCTTTGCTGATATATACAAAGCTGAAAAACGTTGCGCCTATTCCAAAGATCCAAACCGTAGTTTTTTATCCTCACATCCACAACATGTTCTTGAAAAGGAATTTATTTCATATTATAATAATATTATATTGCAAACCACATTTGATTCAATAACATATATCGGCTTTTTATAACACTATCTTGTATTTTCGAGAGGAGAAATAATATGGTAAATTTTCGTCATGAAGACTATTCTCAAATAAAGGGATATCTTCCCTGCGTTGTAAATTATGATATTATTAGAACAAAAAACAAATTAAGCAATATCGCAAATTGGCATCAAAATTTTGAAATACAGTTATGTTGCGAAGGGTCAGGATTCATAATAATAGACAGCGTCAAGGCAGAAATAGGTGCAGGTGATATAGTTGTGGTAAATTGCAATACTATTCATTTCACTGGGACAGACGACTATATAAAATATCATTGTATAATTGTGGATACTGATTTTTTCGCCAATGCTGGCATTGATTGCACTGACATTCAATTTGAAAACACTTTTAAAAACCCATTAATTCAAAATTGTATTATTGATACTGTTCAAACATATAAAAATCCCGATGATATTTGCTATAAAGCAAAATTACAATACTTAATTCTGAAGTTATTAATTGAAATTAGATCATACCATACCAGAAGTTTTCCTGGGTTAAAAAATAATATAAAGTATTTCGAAGAGGTAAAAGAAACAATCCTGTATATCCAAAAAAACTATGATAAAAGAATTACTTTGGAAGAATTATCTAAAGAAATATATATTGATAAATACAGTTTATCAAAAAAATTTAAAGAATTTACCGGAATTACAATTGTAAATTATATAAACAATTATCGTTGTAAAATGGCATTGTTACTGATACAAAACGGAGAGCAAATTAATAATGCCGCAAGGCTTTGCGGATTTAATAATATTTCATTTTTTACAAATACGTTTAAAAAGTACACCGGAAATTTGCCCTCATTTTATAAAAAGAAAAAAGGAAAAACATCTATGGCTGCGGGCATCTCTTGTCCGCATGGCACGTCCATTTGGAATGCTTAGAAAACAAATATACCAGTTCGGCAACTCTGATATGTGATTGGGCAGCGTTGGGTAAATGTAGGCATCCTGCCCTGCTGCCACACAGTAATAATTCCATCCGAGCCTGCGTTCATCCACATTGCGTGGGATAAACATGCGGTTGTTATGAGCAATATTATAGGCTGTATCATAGTGTCCTACTAATGGTTTTCCGTTTCAAAATCGGCACCTCCGTTATCTATCAGATTTCTACCAACTGCATATTTTCCTACTGATAGAAAAGGAAGGGCCGGCAGTGTATTCCGGATACAAAATGCGAAAAACAGTTGATATTCCTGCGTTTTCTGGAATGACAGGATTCCATTGGCTTCCCTTGTATTCCATGGGCGTCCAGATACACTTCTGGACGCAAAATCCATCGCCAGCGACGGTGTACCGGTTCAAGTCCGGTCACCGGCACCATGGCGAGTGTTCTTACAGCATTTGAAAGGCTGTTAAGAACACTCGCTTTTT
>ERZ772884.670-NODE-670-length-24822-cov-8.225017_pt1 | contig 24822 bp, 18 predicted proteins | sample MGYA00580574_ERZ772884 | MGnify/ENA primary metagenome ERZ772884 (study PRJEB29015, sample SAMEA2737690) | human gut metagenome | biome: human gut; feature: human-associated habitat; material: faeces | place: China | collected 2012 ... | reverse complement strand
TAGATAATCTTTTAACGGAATATCCCAATTGAAATAGGGCTGTGGCAAAATAATTGACCATTTTGTCACAGCCCCTTTTATTTTATCCTTATCAGAACCATTCGTTGATCCAGTTGCGTTCTCTTGGAAGCATGGCTACGGCGAGGTCCACCGCTTTTTCTGCTGCTTCATCGTCAGAGAGAAGGATCTTCGCTCTTTCTGCTTCGACGAGTTCGGAGAGGTCGGCTGCGCCCATGAAGAGTTCGGCGAGGCTTCCTGCGTCGATGCTGAATACGGGATCGGGGACGGAGCCCAGGCGGAGGCCTGAGATGTCTTCGATGTGGCATTTCAGATCGTAGAAGACGTCTTCCTTCAGGGCATGGATCCTGCCGTCCTCGGCGCGGAGGACGTAGATGCCGCTGTTTTCAGGAAGGAAGGAATCGATGAGCTGGAATGCGATTTCTCCCTTGATTTCCTTGCTGCAGGGAAGGCCGTCAAAGGCGATGACAGGGTCGATGACGCGTCCGAGCATGAAGGGGAATGTGCGGTTCTTGATATATGTATGCTCGGCGCCGTCCTGCCAGTAACGGAAGGAGTGGTCGTCAAGCGGTTCGTACCATACGCAGGTATCGACGGAGCCCTGATGCCCTGCCATGAAGGCATAGAGCGCTTTGCGTCCTGCTTCGTTCTTGAATGCCATTTCAGAGGCGATCATTTTTCTGTCGTCCAGGGTGTAGAAAAGGTATCCGGATGGGCCTTTTCTGTCATAGGTGACAGCGATATAGCCTTCAAGAAGCTGTGCATCGATGTGCTTTTCCCAGGATTTTTCATCCCTGTAAGCCCAGCCGTTTCTCTTCTTTGTGTATTCTCTGTAAATCGAAGCGAGGTCTTTCCAGTCATTGGAGCTCGTGAGAGTCCGGCAGGATTCGGCTCTTCTTCCCAGAGCTGCGAGCCTTTCAGGTGCTGCGCTTCTTTCCCACTGGTGGGCATAGAAGCCAAATCCCATCGGCAGGTAGAAGGAAGCAGCCGACGGCATCAGGATGACGAAGGGCTTGTCCTCTTTCAGTACGAGGTGGAATTCGCCGCGGATGAGTTCCTTGGCGTACCCTCTCATGCGCGCTGCCGGGTGGGTCGCAACGCCGACGATGTAGTCGACGGGATAGCGGAGCCCTCTGATGGAAAGGTCATAAGGACGGCGGTGCAGGTCGCATGCGATGCTGCCCTGGTTCTCGCCTACGAGGATTTCCTCCGGCTTGGCAAGCTCTTTGAAGTACCATTGAAAGAACGGATCTGTCGGCGGTTCGAAGCAGTAGCCCCAGAGCGCCTTTACATCAGACTCGTCGGAGAGTGTAGATTTGCGGATTTTCATCTTTCCTCCTTGTCAACAGGTCAGTCAGATGATTTCTTCAGCACGACATCAAACTTTTCAGTCAGATGATCCGGGTTGTAGCCCATCTTCGCCTCACGCAGGCCTTCGATGCCCAGGTCTTCTTCGCGGTTGACGAATTCCGTGTCGGCAAATTCATGGATCAGGAAATCCCTGTTGATCGCCTGATATAATCCCCTGATATTCGGATTTGCCTTTTCAAAAATAATATGCGCCATTCTTTCATTGACAAGGTCGCCATTGGTGAAGGCTTCCACCTTGCCGTAAATACGAATGATCGCGCCTTTGACGCCCAGTTCATCCCAGTTGTCAAAGCAGATCTTCATGGCTTCCTCTTCTTCCTCGATGTCGCCATGACGTTCGAACCATTCATGGATGCCCGCTTTCGCATCTTCCATGTTTTCCTTCGTGATCGATTCGTAGGTGTAATCCCCGCCGTACTGACGGAGGAATGCATTCAGGTGATTCTTCTTCATGCGGAGCTTCTTGCCCGGCAGGCTGATCATGTCAGCGGTACGGTACACGTACTCCTCATTGTCTCTGTCTTCGATAAAATCATACTTGCCCGGCAGCAGTCTTTCGATCTGTTCCGTCACCCAGCGGGATGCGGACTTCAGGCGGAAAGGCATGCCCAGCTTATCGAGTTCTTCATGAATCAGGTCAAGGCCATGCTTGAATTCCTCTTCTTCCTTGGCAAATGGCGGAAGGAAGAAAAGGTCCTTGCCATGTCCTGCACGGATGAAAAGAATATTATCCTGAACAGCCCAGGACGTGTCGTGCGCCTTCTGCCAGATGAAAAGCGTATTGAATGTGCAGTCGATCTGCTCATAATGGTGAATGCGGAAGAATCCGTCGATCATTTTCTTATCTTCTATGCGAAACGGATGAAATTCTATGATGCCCATCTCCTTATAAATTTGTTCTGTATACATTGTTTCGTATATATTTAAATTTTTGAATACTATCTGTTTCTATTCTACCACATATAGCAAGGAAAGGAAAAAAGAAGGCCAGGAAATACGAATGGATGCGGCGCCGAATGCAGTGCAAAAAGCCCGCGCCAAGACAGCACGAGCTTCTCACATTGCATGAATTATGCTTTTATTTATTCAAAGAAAACAGTCATCAGCCTGTTAATGGCATCCTGATCATCAGCGCCCATTGTTTCACGTGCAGAATGCATTCCGAGAACCGTAACACCAATATCCATTGTACGGATTGGAAGATTTGCCGAAAGCAGAGTTCCAAGTGTGAATCCGCCGGCAATATCGGAACGATTCAGGAATACCTGGCAGGGAATATTGTGCCCGCTGCACAGGGACTTAGCAATGGCAATCGCCTCCGCATCGCCTGCATAAGACTGAGAGCAGGCAATTTTAAGTGTCACGCCGCCATTTAGAACTGGGAAATTTGTAATATCGTTTTTCTCAGGTACATTGGGATGCAGCGCATGTGCCACATCCAGGGAGAAGAAGAATGCCTTCCCCAAATCCGCCAGATATTGTTCTGTCGTAAAGCACTGATTCAGATAGATCCTTTCCAGAATATCCGGCAGAACCATTGACGCAGCACCCTGTTTGGATTTGCTGCCTACTTCTTCATTATCAAAAAGTGCAACTGCATGAAGACCATCTTTCTTGCTTCCGTTGATGATGCCATTCAGGCAGGCCATTACGGATGTCAGATTATCCAGACGGGATCCTGAAATAAATTCATTATGAATGCCCACGAGGCATGGCGGATCGCAGGGATACACAGTCAGCTCATAAGAAAAGATATCTTCAACCGGCAGCTTGAACTCGCTTCCAAGGAAGTTCATGAAGAATGGTTCAGACAAACGATTCCCGTCAAGCATTGTAATCAAAGGAAGCATGTCTTTCTGCTGATTGAAGGATTCCCCATCATTCATCTGACGATTCATATGAATGGCCAGATGCGGAATTACCATCAGCGGACGGCGTGCATCTACGAAAACGGTCTTAGGATGATAAGGATCATTCGACTTCAGAACAATCTTTCCTGCAAGAGAAAGCGGCCTGTCTATCCAGGTGCTTCTGATCATACCGCCATATACTTCTACATTGAGTTTGCCATAGTTTCTTGTGGTCGTTTCCGCATTCGGTTTGATCCTGAGACAGGGAGAATCTGTATGAGCGGCTCCCAGGTGAAGACGGCTTCTTAAATTTTTACCAAAATGGAATGCAACCAGTGTGGAGCCATAAACCTTGACAAAATAATCTGTCCCGGGTTCCAGCTTCCAATCCTGATCCAATTCCAGCTCTTCAAATCCATTTTCTTTCAAAATTTCTGCGCTCTTAATCACCGTCTGATAAGGGGATGTCGCCTCAGATAAAAATTTAAGAGGATCAATGAAATGATAATTTTCCATGTCAGAGCTCCTTTCCTTCGTTATATAGTTCTGCAATAAAACGTGCTGCCACTGTGCGCCCGAGAATGGCAGGAATATCTACGGCTTCATGAAGCGCCTGCTTCATAGCCTCTGAATAGCCAATGCAGTCAAGGACAATCATGTCTGCGCCTTTATCTTTCAGACGTTTTGCGGCCTCTGGAACTTTGTCCGCTTCCGTATACGGAGATACTGCCTCGACAAGAACATTCTTCACTCCATTTTCTTTCCATCTCTGGATGGACTGTGGGAACTGGCTTTCATCAGGTGTCAATACGCCCAGTGTCTTTTCACCAATAACCGCTTCCGCAAAGTATTGAAGAAGTACCTGCGGATAGAAAAGTGGCACTTTGGATTCGAAATGAGGAAATTGTCCTGTGCAGAGCATAAGGATAGCTTCCATGCCTTCCTCATTCAGCTCTGTGATGATCTTCTGGATACGAGGCAGAATATGCTTTTCAGCCATTTTGACCGAAGTCCCGTCCTTAAGGCGGGATACAAGAACATAATCGCCCTCTTCCGGTTCAATTGCTTTCAATTCCTCTTTCGTCATTCCATCAAGAGCGCCTCTTTGAACAAGGGTAATTCCTCTGAGAAGCGGCTCTATATCCGGGGTCACATCTACGCGGGGTGCCTGCCCGACTGTAATTGCGCCAATCTTTTTCATGAGAACTCCTTTCACGGGCAGAACCACCGGGAGATGCTCCCGGTGGTCGTCCATATTTTATGATAAAATTACTGATTTCCTCTTGTCTGAAGAACTTTCATGGATCCATAAAGTTTCTGGATCATTTCGAACTCATCCTTATCATAGAAGCTGCACTTCCCTGCCGTAAATTCCTTAGCAGCTTCGACGCAGAATTGAACAACTTCAGCGACGTCAACTTCGTGAGTTGCTCCTGTTGCACATCCCGGTACAGAAGATTCCGTCGTGATTGCCACACCTACGACCGGAGCATCCGTCCCGCAGCAGGGCTGAAGAATGCTGTTCATATGATAGAGCCCATTGCCATATGGTGTTATATCCTGCGTTGTCAGAGCCAGCACGCATGGGAGTTCTCCGGTAGAAGTCTGCTGGATCTGCAGGAGATCTTCGCTGATATGCAGAATATAGCCGGCTTTGACGGTAGGAGTCAGCGCGAATCCTCTCTTATTGAGAATTCTGTTTCCCTTTGTCGTATCAACAGAAAGAATAGCGTCCATGTCCGGATCAACGGTCAATTTGACGTTTGTTGCCATATCAACAGGGGATCCCATAAAAGGAACCGGATCATGCGGCATTGTAGGAGCGGTCGGGCAAATATGAGTGGATACAATAACATCCCCATCGATCTGATCGCCTTTTCCGACCATATCAATCAGCTTAATGGCAGTTGCAACGGCAGAAAGTGCACCGTCACCGTCAGATACAAATCCGATTCTCTCTGGTCTTGCGCCGATTCCGCCGAGCTGGCCGATAATGCCAAGTGTCGGAGCTTTGCCACCGTTTAATTTCCCGTTTCTACCCGGAATAACGAGGCGGATAAAATCAGTCGGACCTTTTCCTTCATCAACGCGAGTGTATGTGGCGTCCAGGATTCCTTTGCTTTTTGCATATTCAGTAACAACTTCACCATTAACGTGGATGTCATCTAAAATTTCATAAACGTCTAAAACCTGTTTTAAAGCCATTATTTTACCTCCCCAAAAAATTCATCTGTATTATTTCTTAAGGCTTACACGAACCAAAGAATTGAAGAAGCCATAGAGTGCATCGCCCGCGATACAGCCGGCTGCCATGACGGTGACCGGTATCATTGCTTCCTCACCCTTAGTCTTAATGATAATCAAGCGGACCAGGAGTCCGGCAACAACGGTCAGTCCGGCTATCGGGCTGACAATCAGGAGCCCTGTCGCCATCATGATTCCCATCTGCCTTGCAGAACCGCCAAAGAACTGAAGCAGTGCACCAGGAATAGCCCAAAGAAGAAGATTCTTGACAATTCCCGGATCAATGCCTGCATTGATTGTTGCCACGAAAACATTAGCAACCGGCGGGAATAAGCTCTGCGAGAAATACATATCATGTGTCAAGGCAACGGTAATAGCACTGACACCAAACCCAACGAAAGCAGAAATGAACTGTTCACGGCGTCCTTCCATTTCAAATGCAGGATCCTTGCCAAATCCACGAAGAATCCAGCCTGTACGGAAATCGAAGCCGCCGTCGGCAAATGCCGGACCGCCGCTGGAAATGAACCCTACAAGAATTGCCAGAGCAACAGGCGGGAATCCAAGAAGAATTCCGATAATCAGGAAAATAAGGGATGTTGCAAAAGCAGGGAACCATCCGGAATGCATTGCAGAAAGACCGATAATAAATTCAGCCAGGATGCAGGCAACAGCAGCATACAGGATCCAAAGACAGAGATATGGAAGAGACATGCCTGTATAAAGACCTGCTACAAAAGACAGAAGAATTGCAGAAAGAATATAGAGAACGAACCCGCGGATAATGCTGTGTTCAACTGCATTATCGCTTCTTGTGTACTGATAGGGTTCCACATCATCTTCTACTGCTTTCTTGCCTTTCTTCTCCAGGAATACCATCAGGATCTGGAATGCAGCGACGAGGCCGGCACCAATCATGAATCCATGCGGCATGTAGAGCGCATTGAGATCAATCCCGAAGAACATCTTGGAATAGCCGCGGAGCAGAAGGCCAATGGCAAACATCAGCATAGCCCACATATTGGCAATCATGGTGATTCCAAGTGCTGACATAGGAATCTTGAAGAAAGAGCCGACAATGCCGGCACCAATGCCCCACATAAGAAGCATTGCCTGCTTTCCGCCTTTATTTCCTGCCTTAATGGCCTCAGCAGCTGCGATACCTGCCGGCCATGCAGCCTTGCCGGGAAATGCCTTGGAGTCGAAGAGCCAGTACAGCATGCACATATCAATGGACATCCCCAGAACCGCACCCATCAGCATCGGCCATACAAGTTCAGCATGTCCCAGCAGATAAGGAATGGCGATTGGCAGCAAGAGTGAATTCGCTGCGCCGAAAGTCGCACTGGATATAGCAGTCTGCACTAAATTCTGTCGATGCATATCCTTGAATTTCATGAAAGCACCGATAGGAATCCTAGAAACAATCAGCGAGATCAATACCCCGATAATTGCTGTGTTCGGCGTTACGCCCAAAGATGTGATGATTTGCAGGCCTATGATTGCCCCAAAAAATGAGAGGAGCACGTTCATAGTCAGCACGCCGGGCTCTAGGGCACTCGGATGCTTTTCCTGCACGGTCTGTACGCTCATATACTGCCTCCTGAACCATAAAAAATAAGGTACCCTCAGTCTGTCTCAGGAACAAAGGATTCCCATTACATGACCTTAGTGTACCTTAAAACCTTCTTTTCATCCTAGATTGAGATGAATAAAGAATAGTTCAGTTTTTGTGCAAACTGCACAATTATGACCTTTTACTATAATAATTCATGAGCTTTTAAAAGAAGCCAGAGAAGCGTCTTCGTCTCAGCGCTGTCCATCGGCTGTCCAATCAGCTTTTCTATCTGCTTAAGCCTGTACTGCATCGTATTCCGGTGAATGAAGAGCTTCTCCGCAGCTTCAGACACATTGCTGTCACAAGCAAGATAAGTCCGGAGTGTCAGAAGATATTCATCCTTTTTCTTTGACCGAAGAACCGGGGCAAGGAGCGAGTTGGATAAAGAGATCGAATCGATTTTTTCAAGAATCAGGTACAATTCCGCATCTTTCTGGCGGATTGTATGCCCTTCTCCATAAATTTTCCTTGAAAGTGTAATAAGGTGCTGAGCAGTTTTATAAGCATGTGGAATTTCCATGATATTTTTGACATCATTACTGATTGCACATGTTGCAGTCACTCCATTCCCCAGCTTTCCCAGCTTCTCACGAATAATCCGAAGAATCTTATCCCAGTCCATAGAGATGTCGTCACCCGATGGGCAGAGAAGAATAATCTTATCGTTTTGCTGGGCAGTCAGGAAGTTGAGCCCAATATGCCCATAGACACGTACGGTATCCTGCACGATATGATAGAAACTTCTTCGGAACATCATAGATTCTCTTTCCGTCAGCTTGTTCCTTAAAAGGTAGGCCGAGTATCTGTCAATATCAATTATGCAAACACACTTTTCACCCTCCAGGGAAAAACCGAATTCCGCTGCACGCGCAGAGACCAGGTCCCAGTTTACAGGTTTTCCACTGATTAAATCATCAAGAAGATCACGCCTCTCATTCCAATGAGATTCTGTTGCCAGCTCATAATTGATTCGCTGAAGAGCCGCCAGAACTTTAGCATGCTCGATGGCGATCATTTCTTTCTCTGTCAAAGGAATCAATGATTTTACAGCGATATACCCATAATTGGATGACTTTATCATAATCGGAAAGACCTTGAATTTATCCATGGAAGACAGAGCTTCCTTGCTCAGATTATGCGGATAAATATGGACTTCCTTTCCCAGTATGCCGGATAATTCTTCTGCGATTCTCTCAATGCTGTTTGTTTCCAGGGCTACTTTCGTCAGCTTCTTATATACATCATCTGAATATGCAAGCTCTTCCGCCTGCAAATTAATAATCCCTGTCATAATGGGATGCGTGATGTCGATATACGGAATCTCATCCGGGAGTGCAATGAGCGGAAAGTCCAGTCGGTTGCAGAGTTCAATCATTTCAGACGGCACCTTGCCTATATACCTTCCAAATTTGATAGCAAGTCCTGCTGCATCATCTGCCCACGCCTGACGGGCCAGCCGGAGCTGTGCATCCAGATCTTCCCGAATGGTATACCCAGTCGTAATAATGAGCTCATTCTTGCGAATCCACTTATATGCATCCGGTGTCTCCATGATATCCACATACTGAATCACACGATCCTCACCATTAAGACCTGCCACAACTTTTGCGCTTTTCAGATTATCCAAAGCCAGTGCATCTTTAACCGTGAATGCCATCGGCCCGCCTCCTTCCTTTTCTATTCATTTTCAATGCTTTCCTGCTTATTGTCAATCAAATTCCCTGTCCATTCTTACAGTGGTTCCCCTTTGGGTACTTCTTGCTTTTATATCTATTTAAGGTTTATATTTAGGTCAGAATCTTTATATTTTTCCATTGGAGGGATTTCTATGAAGACTATTGAAACGAAGCATGCTCCGGCTGCGCTGGGACCGTATTCTCAGGCTAAGAAGGTCGGAAATCTTGTATTTTTATCCGGTCAGATCGGAATCAATCCGGAAACGGGAAAGCTTGCTGAGGGTCTGGAGGCTCAGGCTGAGCAGGTTTGCGCAAATATCGAGGCTGTGCTGAAGAAGGCCGGCGCCGATATGGAAGCTGTCGTGAAGACGACTTGTTTCCTGACGGATATGGAAAATTTCGCAGCTTTCAATGAAATTTACGGGAAGCATTTCATCAGCAAGCCCGCCAGAAGCTGTGTGTCTGTCCTGGCTCTCCCTGCCGGGGCGCTTTGTGAAGTGGAAGTCATCGCTCACGTCAAATAAGGAGGATTTCTTATGGATTTCAAGACGCTTTGCACCGGATGCCGTACGTACCGCCGTTTCACGCAGGAAAAGATCGCTCCGGAAGTATTGGATGAATTGATGGACAATGTCCGCATTGCGAACAGCGCGATGAACGGGCAGGTGCTCCGTTATGTGCTGGTGAAGGATCCGGATCTTGTTGCCAAGATGCAGCCGATGATCCACTGGGCCGCTGCTCTTCCAAAGGAGCTCGGCATGCCGAAGGTAGGCGAACAGCCGACGGCTTTCGTCCTTATCTGCAAGGAAGGCCGCGGCAATCCGTGGGCTGATGTGGATGTGGGCATCGCAGCAAGGACGATTACGCTGAATGCGTACAGCTACGGCATCGGCTCGGCTATGCTGGGTGCTGTCGAATTCCCGAAGATGACGGAGCTCTTGGGCGTTCCGGAAGACTGGAATCCGCGTCTCCTGATTGCTCTGGGATACCCGGGCTGCAAGAGCACGATCGTCGACGTTCCTGAGAATGGTTCGATCAAGTATTATCTGGATGAAAACAAGGACTACTGCGTCCCGAAACGTCCGCTTGATGAAATCTGCATCAAGAAATAAGGAAATAGAAAAGGACTGCGGAAATACAGTTTCGTGTATTTCTGCAGTCCCTTTTGGGTGGGGGGGAAAACCGTTCTTCTGATAAAACCATACAACCGAGCTATGCTCGTGGAACCTTTTCATATTTTAAAAACCAATGAATACTGCACCCCTTTCTCCGGCAACTTTAGAAAATGCATTCTTTAAAAACCTTCACAACCAGCCTGCGGCTGAGGAACTACATCTCATCCACCACAAAAGTGGTCCCCCTTCTCCTGACGGAGCAAGGGCAAAGGCATTCTTCCCCGCTGGGGCAGGTCAAAACCTTCCGCACCGGCGCTTACCTATGTTATCAGTAGTGATTTAAATACGAACCGTAAATGAAAACGGTAAGGTGTTCGTTCAATAATATCCATCAGAATCGAAAAAACCTGCCTCGGAACAAGGATGACGCATACGCTCACGAAGTGACAGAAAGGAGTGCAGTTCCCGAGCGCAGCGAGGTTGTATGGTTTTCATCGAACGAAGTTCGGTTTAAGGGTGTCAGAGCTCGCCCCGTAGGAGGAGCTGGCGCGCATGCGCCTGAGGAGGTTCATCTCCACGAGCGAAGCGAGGTCGTATGGTTTTTCCTCCTTGTATGGTTTTATTATGCTTTTCTCAGCCGCAGGCTGGTTGTCCGGTTTTCCCATCTTTTCTCACGCTTTCCATCTTCCCCCCTCCCTCCGTCCAAAAATTTCCTCATGCTATAATGAAAGGGAATTGAGTATTGGAATGGATTTAAATAGAAAGAAGGACTTTATGTTTATACTTGGATGCCATTTATCCGTCACGGGCGGGTATCTTTCCATGGGGAAGACAGCCACTTCGATCGGCGGAAATACGTTTCAGTTCTTCCCGCGAAACCCGCGCGGAAGCCAGTCTGCTCCTGTGAAGGAAGCGGATGCGCTGGCTTTGAAGGCGTGGATGCAGGAGCATGATTTCGGGCCGATTCTCTGCCATGGGGCTTACACGATGAACGGCTGCTCGACGAAGGAGTCGGTGCGTGAGTTTGCTCGCACGGCGCTTCGTGAGGACCTGGCCAAAGCGGCGCACCTGCCGAACTGCCTTTACAATTTCCATCCGGGCTCCCACCTGAAGCAGGGCGCAGAAGTTGCGATTCCCATGATTGCAGACATGCTGAATTACGCCATGGATCAGGAAGAGCTGCCGCCATTTGTCCTGCTTGAAACGATGGCAGGGAAGGGGACGGAAGTCGGACGCACGTTTGAGGAGCTGGCCGCGATTATCGACAAGGTTGAGCGCAAGGACCGCATGGGCGTGTGCCTTGATACCTGCCACGTCTATGACGGCGGCTACGACATCGCAGGAGATACCGACGGCGTTCTCGCCCATTTCGATGAAGTCATCGGGCTTTCCCGCCTGAAGGCTATTCACCTGAATGACGACAAGAATCCGATGGGAAGCCACAAGGACCGCCATGAAAAAATCGGCGAAGGGACAATCGGTCTCGAAGGGATGGAAAGGATCATCAATCATCCGCTTCTCAGAAATCTTCCCTTCTACCTTGAAACACCGAATGATCTGGAAGGCTACAAGCGTGAAATCGCGCTTTTGAGAAGCCTTCGGAAGGAGGACGCATGAAATTCATTCACACAGCCGACTGGCACCTGGGGAAGCTTCTGAAGGAACACTCTATGACAGAAGATCAGGCATGGCTCCTGGAAAACCGTTTCCTGCCCATCGTCGACGAAGAAAAGCCGGACGTGATCCTTCTGGCCGGGGACGTCTATGACCGCTCATTTCCTCCGGAAGATGCCGTCGAGCTCTTTGACCGCATGACTGAGGAAATCGTCGGAAAGAGAGGGATTCCCTTCATCGTCATCAGCGGGAATCACGACAGCGCCGAGCGCCTCGCCGTGGCAAGCCGTCTTCTCCGCTCGCAGGGGCTCTACATCTTCGGGCCGCTCGACAGGCTCTCTCCCGTCATCCTGAAGGATGAATGGGGTCCCGTCGCATTTCTTCCGATGCCGTATTCCGAACCCGCCCGCGTGCGCGTCATGATGAACAAGCTCGGCATGGAAGAGGCGGAAAAGGTGAAGACGTACGAAGAGGCAGAAAAAATTCTTTCCTCCCGCATGCTCTCCCTCCTTCCTGATGAAGGAGAAGGCATGAGGAAAATCGCCCTTGCCCACGTCTATGCAGCAGGCGGCATGTCATCGGAATCGGAAAGACCGCTCTCGATTGGCGGCTACGACCAGATTCCTGATGAAGTCTTTGCGCCTTACGACTACACCGCACTCGGCCACCTCCACCGTCCGCAGAAGACGAAGAGGGATTCCGAGAAGATCCAGTACAGCGGAAGCCTCATACGCTACTCCTTCGACGAAGTGCGTCAGAAGAAGGGCATCATCGTAGGGACGATTGACGGAGAAGGAAATGTATCCACCACGTTCCGCGAAATGCTGCCCCTCCATCAGGTACGCGAAATCCAGGGTTCTTTTGCAGACATCATGGCTAAGGAAGGCTCGGAAGACTACCTGCAGATCGTATTGACCGACTCCGAACCTGTCATCGACGCCATGCCAAAGCTTCGGGAGAAGTACCCGAATGCCCTTGGCGTCGAGCAGGACATGGGATACAAGGACGATGACGGCGAAAGAAGGATCCGCCTCGAATCCATGAGCGACGAAGACATTTTCCGCGCCTTCGTCAGCCATTTCCGTGAGCAGGAACTGACAGAAGAAGAAGAAAAGCTTTCTCAGGAAGTCTGGGAAGAGGTATACAGGAAGGAAAACGCAAAATGAAACCTTTGAAACTGACGATGCGTGCCTTCGGTCCCTATGCGGGCGAGACCGTCATCGACTTCGAAAAACTGCAGGGACGCCATCTCTTCCTGATCTGCGGCCCGACCGGAGCCGGGAAGACGACGATCCTGGATGCCATGTGCTATGCCCTTTACGGCAAGACAAGCGGCGACCGGACAGGCGAGAAAATGAGAAGCGACTATGCCGACTCCTCGGAAAGGACAGAAGTCATTTTCGATTTCATGCTGGGGGATAAGACATACCGCGCAACGAGAAGCCCGGCGCAGATGGTTGATAAGAAACGCGGCAGCGGACAGACACTGGCTGCCATGCAGGCGTCCCTTTCCGAAATGGAAGACGGCAAGGAAATCAATACATTGCGCACAGGCATTGAAGAAGCCGCAGGGAAACTCATCGGGCTCAATGCCGACCAGTTCTGCCAGGTCATCCTCCTTCCGCAGGGCGATTTCAGAAAACTCCTCGTGGCAAAGGCCGATGAAAGAGAAGCCATCCTGAAGCAGCTCTTCAAGACACAGCGTTTCTCGGAATTCAAGGACAGGCTGAAAGACAGGCTCGATGCAAAAGTCCGTGAGAAAATGGAAAAGCAGACAAGAGAAGACCAGATTCTCAGCACCGCCGGCGCCGCAGACGAAAAGCAGCTCGCCTCGATCGTGGAAGAAGCGGAGAAATCACTGCAGGAGGCGGTGGAGACGACCCGGAAGCAGGAAAAGGAAAGCAATGAATTCCGTGAAGTCTACCAGAAGGAAACTGCCCTGATGGGCCATTTCACCGAGCTTGATAAAGCATTGAAGCAGGATGCAGCCCTCAAGAATGAAGAAGGACGCATGAAGGAAATGGAAGCATCCCTTTCCCTGATCCGGAGCGCACGGGAGCTTGCGCCTTACTTCGACCAGCTGGATGGCATCACCCGGGAAGGCAGGCAGGAGGCACAGAAACTCAAGACAGCCAAAGCGGATATGGAAACGTATGCAAGGCTGAATGAAACGCTTGAAAAACGCATCCAAGAACTCGATGCCATGAAAGAAAAGCGCGAAGAAGAGCGTAAAACGGCCCTTAAAATGCAGGACCTGGTGCCCAAGGCAAAGTTGTACGGGGCAGCCGTCCAGGCGCTCAAAAACGCGAAAAACGCATTATCCAGAGCAGAAGAGGAAACAAAGCGCCTCCAGGCTGCCGCCGAAGCGGCGAGAAAGGCAAGGGATGAGCAGAAGGAGAAGGCAGATGCTGTCAGGAAATCCTATATCGAAGGACAGGCATTCCTTCTGGCGGAAGAACTGGAAGACGGCGTGCCATGTCCCGTCTGCGGCGCCATCCACCATCCGGCCCCGGCCCGCGGCGGAGACCATGTAGCAAAGGCAGAAGACGTCGAACGTGCGCAGAAGGAATACGAAAGAGCATCAGCTGCTTATGACAGAGCCAATGATGCCAAAGAAAAGCACAGCACAGGAGCCTATGCGAAAGCCGTGAGCGATCACGCGAAAGCCGATGCCCAGATGAAGACGCTTGAGGAAATTCCTGAAGCATACAGGGATCCCAAATATCTGGAAGCAGAAAGCACGCGGCTTCTGACGGATATCAGGAAGTGGGAACAGGACAAGGAAACGGCGGCCGCCCAGCTGAGGAAAGCAGGAGCCGACCTCTCTGCCAGCCAGGCCGCATGCAGGAATGCCGAAGAGCGCAGAGAAGAGCTCGTGAAGAAATACAGGGAAACAGAATCCGTCCTGAAGGGAGCTTCCGATCAGGCCGGATTCAAGAGTCTCGACGAATGCAAGGAATGGTACAAGAAGAAAGACACGGAAGAAAGCGTCCGGAAGACACTGGAACAGTATCGCGCGGACAGAAAGAGCACGGAAGAACGGATCAAAGCAGAAGAGCAGGCAACCGCAGGGAAGGAGCGTCCTGACATGCAGGCGCTGAATGAAAAGTCCAAAGCGCTGCAGGACCAGCTCAAGAAAGCCTCCGAAAGAGCAGCCGCCCTCAAGGAACGCACAGAAACGCTCCAAAAGGCCGTCTCAGACGCCAGAGCCATCGAGAAGGAACTGGAAGACCTCCGCAAGGAGGAAGGCCTTATAAGAGGCCTTTATGACCTCACAAGCGGAAAGAAGACAAGGATCACCCTGGAAAGATACGTCCTTGGCACACTTCTTGACGACGTAGCCAATGCCGCGAACCTCCGCCTCCTTTCCATGAGCCGGAGAAGATACTCCCTCCACCGCATGACAGACGAAAGCGGACTGGGGAAGGGCGGACTGTCGCTTGAAGTCTCCGACAGCTTCACAGGACGTTCCCGCCCGGCCAATACACTTTCCGGCGGCGAAACCTTCCTGGCATCCCTCTCCCTGGCCCTTGGCCTTGCTGACGTCGTCCAGTCAAGACAGGGCGGCGTCCGTCTTGATACCATGTTCATCGACGAAGGCTTCGGTACCCTCGACCCCGACTCCCTGAACAGCGCCATGAATACACTCATCGACCTCCAGAACACAGGCCGCATGGTAGGCATCATCTCCCACGTCCCAGAACTCGAAGAACGCATAGACGCACGACTGCGCGTCACACCCGCCGAAAAAGGCAGCAAAGCAGAATTCGAGATCATCGACTGAGGAAATAAGGATAAAGGAATATATAGGCAAAAGGAGCTGTAGAAATCCGCTAAAATGTTGCTTTTTCCTTTTCTCGAACGAAGTTCGGTTTAAGGGGGTCAGAGCTCGCCCCGTAGGGGGAGCTGGCGACGGAGTCGCCTGAGGAGGTTCATTTCCTTCGAGCGCAGCGAGGTTGTATGGTTCTAATTCTCTCAATCAAATAACTCTCACTAAGGACTGTCGAAATGCCTGCACATTTTGACAGCCCCTTTTTTATTCCGAAATCTATATCCATAAGTTCATAAAACTTATCTATATTCTCCCAAGGCCGGCGTGCCGCTCATATATGACCGATAGTCAAAAATATAAAAATGCTGAAATTGACTTATGGTCGGTCATGCGGGAGTTAATGGGAATGATTGTGATAACTCAGTATAAAACTGATTCTGTCGAATGTTTTACAAATAATCAAAAGTCTCATGCATATCATAAAGGTTTATCAATAGTTTAAACTTGATTTAACTTTGCGTCCGTGTTAAGCTAACCACAGACATGAAGGAAGCCTCAAGGTCATGTCCCTTGGAAAAGCAAAGATGAAAGACAGCAGAGGAAACACGGTCACTCGCGCAAGGTCCTAGTCGGAGCTCTTCCGAGGAAAAATAGAGGCACGCATAATTCTCTATATTTTCTATTAAAGGAGCGATGAAACATGAAAAAGGTTCTCGCAATTGCTGCAGTAGCAGCACTCACAGCTGGCGTATCCGCATACGCTGCAAATCCATTCTCTGATGTAACCCCGAACGACTGGGCTTACCAGGCAGTCGTAGACCTCTCCGACCAGGGTGTCGTAGAAGGCTATCCGGATGGCACCTTCAAGGGCGAAAGAAACATCACCCGTTATGAAATGGCTCAGATCATTGCCCGCATGCTCGCTAAGGAAGATCAGCTGAACGCTGAACAGAGAGCAACCCTGGACAAACTCGCTGGCGAATATGCTGACGAACTCGCAAACCTGGGCGTTCGCGTATCCAACCTTGAAAAGAAAGTTGGCAACCTGTACTGGTCCGGCGATGCTCGTATGCGTTATCAGGACAAAGCAACTGGCGATGACTCCTGGAACGGCCGTATGAGAATCAACGTAAAGGGTCAGGTCAATGACTCCACTTACGTACAGGGCCGCCTGAACGCAACCATGGACTTCAAAGAAAGTGAAGATGATTCTGATGTACAGTTTGATCAGCTGTTTGCAAACCATGACTTCGGAAGCGTTGCAACCGTTCGTCTCGGCCGTCAGCCGGTAGCATTTGGTGACCAGGGCGGCTGGCTGTATGGTGATACCTTCGGCGCTGATGCTGCTCAGGTAACATTCCATGCAGGACAGAAAGTTGACCTGACCGCTGGTTATGGCCGCTTCAATACCTCTGACTATGATAGCGTTGAAGATCAGGATGCATTCTATGCACGCGGCGCAGCTGACCTGAACGTTGCTAAACTCGGCGTTGACTACATTAAGTTCACAGGTGACAAGGAAGCTGATACAGCTGCCGGCTATGAACTGATGGGCGCAAACCTGACCATTCCGGTTCAGGACTTCCGCGTATTCGGTGAATACTGGAAGAACACCACCTATGAAAACGGCAATGATACTGCTTGGAACGCAGGTATCGGCTATGGCAAACTGAACCTGAAGAAACCGGGCTCCTTCGCTATCGATGTAGCTTACAACGATGTTGACGAAGGCGTATACTTCGGCGGCACAGGCCTCCAGACTGATGCTCTGAAGTATCTGACAAAGCATGATGCAACCAACGTAACATTCTGGAATGCAATGGCTGATGTAACCCTCCAGAAGAACGTATTCCTCCATGGTGAATATGCATTCGACGTTAGCGCTGATAACGCTGATATGAATGATAAGGATGCTTGGACCGTATCCCTCAACTACAAGTTCTAATACAGAACCTGGCAGCAGTGAAATTAAAGGAGACTTCCTTCGGGAGGTCTCTTTTTAGTGGGAAATGTTTGCAGAAAGTATAGAAACAGATTATCGTATTTATAGAAGTTCTTCATAAGTTGCAAAAGAAGAATATAGGTGGACAATCTGACAAAATGTGCCAAAATGTGAATGGAAAATCTGCTGACTTTCGGTCATATGGCGGTAAACGCGAATCATTTGCATAATTTAAAATTAGGAAATTTCACTCAAAAATGGAAGCTTTAAGGGAATGAGAGGATTTGTTTAAACTTGATTTAACTTTTCTCATGTGTTACTCTCAACCTAGACATGAAACAAGTCTTCCGATTCATGTCACTTAAGATCGAAGAAGAAAAACACGCAGAGGAAACACGGTCACTCGAGCCACGTTTTTCATCCAAGCTCTTAGGGAAAAAGGAAGACATTCCACATTTTTCTTTATAAGGAGCGAAGAACATGAAAAAAATTCTCGCACTCGCTGCTGTAGCAGCACTCACCGCTGGCGTATCCGCATACGCTGCAAATCCTTTCTCTGATGTAACCCCATCCGACTGGGCTTACCAGGCAGTAGTAGACCTGTCCGAACAGGGCGTTGTTGAAGGCTATCCGGATGGCACCTTCAAGGGCGAAAGAAACATCACCCGTTATGAAATGGCTCAGATCATTGCCCGCATGCTCGCTAAGGAAGATCAGCTGAACGCTGAACAGAGAGCAACCCTGGACAAACTCGCTGGCGAATATGCTGACGAACTCGCAAACCTGGGCGTTCGCGTATCCAACCTCGAAAAGAAAGTTGGCAACCTGTACTGGTCCGGCGATGCTCGTATGCGTTACCAGGATAATGCTATTGATGCAGCTGATAAGTGGGATGGCCGTATGAGAATCAACGTAAAGGGTCAGGTCAATGACTCCACTTACGTTCAGGGTCAGCTCACTAGCACCATGGATTTCAAGAGCAACAAAGAAGATGAAACCAAAGTTACTTTCACACAGCTGTTTGCAAACCATGACTTCGGTACCGCTGCAACCGTTCGTCTCGGCCGTCAGCCGATCGCTTTCGGTGACCAGGGTGGCTGGCTGTATGGCGATTCCAACGGCTATGATGGAGCTCAGGTAGCATTCCATCTCGGAAAGAAAGTTGACGTAACCACAGGTTATGGCCGTTTCAACGCTTCCGATCTGGATGCAGTTAAGACTGCTGACGCATTCTTCGCTCGTGGCGCAGCTGACATCAACGTTGCTAACGTCGGCGTTGACTACATCAAATTTGTAGGCGACAAAGCTGATGGCGACTATGCTGGCAATGAACTGATCGGCGCTAACCTGACCATTCCGGTTTCCGACTTCCGCGTATTCGGTGAATACTGGAAGAACACCACAGCTGACGACAACGATACCGCTTGGAACGCTGGCCTCGGCTATGGCAAACTGAACCTGAAGAAACCAGGCTCCTTCAAACTCGATGTAGCTTACAACGATGTTGATGAAAACGTATTCTTCGGCGGCACAGGCCTCCAGACCAACGTTCTGTCCTACCTGACCAAAGATACAGCTACCAACGTAACATTCTGGAACGCTATCGCTGAAGTTGCTCTTCAGAAGAACGTTTATCTCCATGGTGAATATGCATTTGACGTATCCACTGAAGGCAACACCAAATCTGAAGAAGACGCTTGGACAGTATCCCTCAACTACAAATTCTAATTTCTTATCGAAGAAACTGGAATCAAAGAAAGGAAACCTCTTTCGAGGTTTCCTTTTTTTATTTCCTGACATGGAAACACCGGACCATGGATCCTGGCAGCAACTTCAGCACTTCCGGCCGTAAAAGCAATGACTTCATTCGATGGATAATACAGGGGGCATGCTGATTTGCTCATCATCATTTCACTCTTTTAACAGAGTAAAATCTATCAAATTCTGCTTTGTTTTTTCCCTTTAGGCAAAAAACAGGGGGTGTAACTAAACTATGCCTCAAATGGCAGGTCGAGGCTAAAAAGGGCCTTTAAAGTGATTTTAGGAAAATTCATCTTCATGGAGGAAGTCTGAACTCGTGATTTTTCTTAAAATTGATGCTTTAAGACAGCCTTTTGAAGAGTGGATTTTCATTTAAAAGGGGGTTCTGCGCAGAAATGGGCCTGGAAGATGGTATCCTCCCGGGAACAGGAAAATCTCGGAAAGGTATTCAAATGACAGATTGGACAGGATTGCATATGTAAAAATTTTATAGTATTCTGAATGCAGAACATACGCCCTGCGTATGGCATGGAAGAGCGAAGCGCGGTGAATACGGAGGCCATTCCCCTGCTTCATGACTCCGTTTCAAGAACATTCATTTTTTAAGGAGCAGGAATATGAAAAAAATTCTCGCACTCGCTGCCATGGCAGCACTCACCGCTGGCGTATCTGCATACGCTGCCAACTTGTTCTCTGATGTAACTCCGAATGACTGGGCTTACCAGGCAGTCGCAGACCTGTCTGAACAGGGCGTCGTTGAAGGCTATCCGGATGGCACCTTCAAGGGCGAAAGAAACATCACCCGTTACGAACTGGCTCAGATCATTGCCCGCATGCTCGCTAAGGAAGATCAACTGAATGCTGAGCAGAGAGGCACTCTCGATAGACTTGCCGGCGAATATGCTGACGAACTCGCCAATCTGGGTGTCCGTGTTTCCAATCTTGAAAAGAAGGTAGGAAACCTTTCCTTCTCCGGCGATGGCCGTATGCGTTACCAGAACAAGGACGCAGGCGCCGCTGATAAGTGGGACGGCCGTATCCGCCTGAATGTAAAAGGACAGGTCAATGATTCCACCTACGTACAGGGCCGCCTTGATGCAGAAATGAATTTCAAGACGAGCGATGATACGAATGTCATTTTCGATCAGCTCTTCGTCAATCATGACTTCGGCGATGCTGTCACAGTCAGACTGGGCCGTCAGCCGGTTGTCATCGGCGACCAGAGCGGCTGGCTCTACGGCTTCCCATACGGCTATGACGGAGCTCAGGCTATGTTCCATCAGGGCCGCGTCAATCTGACTGCCGGCTATGGCCGCTTCAATAAGTCCGATTACACCGATGGTGTAAAAGATCAGGATGCATTCTTTGCCAAAGGTGACTTCGACTTCTCCGCTGCCAAGCTGAACCTGAACTATTTGAAATTCACCGGAGACAAGAAGGCAGACACCTTCGCCGGTTATGAAATCGCAGGCGCTGGCCTTACGATTCCTGTCGGAGATTTCCGCGTATTCGGCGAATACTGGAAGGATACAAACTGGAAGAACGGTTATGACACCGCATGGAATGCAGGCCTTGGCTATGGCAAGCTGAACGTGAAGAAACCGGGCTCCTTCGCCGCTGACGTAGCATACAACAGCGTCGATCAGGGCATTTACTTCGGTGGCACCGGCTATCAGACAAACGTCCTCTCTTACCTCACCGACTCTGGCACAAACGCTGATCGCGTGAAATACTGGAACGCCATCGCTGACGTCACCCTCCAGAAGAACGTCTACCTCCACGGCGAATACGCCTTCGACGTCAAGACAAACGGAGGAGACCACTCCGCGGCCGACGAAGACGCATGGACACTCTCCCTCAACTACGTATTCTAAAAGGAATTCAGAATTGGAAATACATAAAATTTAGAAAAGAAGCCTCCTTCGCAGGGGCTTCTTTTCTTATCGAAAAATCTAACATTCTGTTCTCAAAAAATGCATCATTTTTGCCTCTACTGCCCTGAATCAGAAACGCAGGAGAAACTTATTTCTTCCTGTTATATGTGAAATAGAAAATAATTGTAAAAATATAAGAAATATTGGATATATTATGAATATTGTAAGACTGACCAACGCCTTAATGCATGTTAAAGAAAATTTCTTGAACAAGCAGAATTTACCGGTACTTTCGGACGTTTCACAGTAGTGACCTATGGTCAACTGAACAAAGATGTCAAATTTGTTTGCATGAGTAAATATTTTGTAGTATCTTTAAAAAATACCATATGTTGTCTCACATATGGTGGGAAGGAAAAGACAGCGCAGAGGAAACTCGGCCACTCGCGGGCTTCTTTACTTCCTTATAAGAGACATACCTTATTTCTTATATTTCTTTTAAGGAGCGAAGAATATGAAAAAGATCCTCGCAATCGCTGCTGTTGCAGCACTTTCCGCTGGCGTATCCGCATACGCTGCAAATCCATTCTCTGATGTAACCCCGAACGACTGGGCTTACCAGGCAGTCGTAGACCTCTCCGACCAGGGTGTCGTAGAAGGCTATCCGGATGGCACCTTCAAGGGCGAAAGAAACATCACCCGTTATGAAATGGCTCAGATTATTGCCCGCATGCTCGCTAAAGAAGATCAGCTGAATGCTGAACAGAGAGCAACCCTCGGCAAACTCGCTGGCGAATATGCTGACGAACTCGCAAACCTGGGCGTTCGCGTTGCTAACCTCGAAAAGAAAGTCGGAAACCTCTCCTTCTCCGGCAACGCTCGTATGCGTATGAATCAGAACTATGCAGCAAATGATGACGGCGTTCTGACAGGAAAAGCTAAGGACAGCTGGAATGGCCGTATGCAGCTCAACATCAAGGGCCAGGTCAATGACAGCACCTACGTTCTTGGACGTCTCCGCTACGACATGAACTTCAAGAACACCAATGAAGATCCGGCTTACCTTGATCAGCTGATTGTTCACCATGATTTCGGCGACAAAGCTTCCGTAAACATCGGCAAGATTGACCTGACTCTTGGCCAGACTGGTCTTGAATATGATGATGAATTCAAAGGCGCTATTGCTACCATCGGCAGCGAAAAACTCGCTCTCGACGTAGGCTATGGCCGTTTCACCGGCGGCGTTCTCGGAACTGCAACTGAAACCGACGGAACCAACAACAGAGAGGCAGGCATTGCTCGTCTGTACGGCGCATCCGGCATCGCTTCCTACGATGTAGAATACATCGACGGCCATGATGACGCAGATGCCCGCATCTGGGGCGCTGGTCTGACATTGAACGTCGTTGATCAGTTCCGCGTATTCGGTGACTTCTACAAGAATACTGAATATGCTGGCAATCCACAGACCTGGACTGCAGGCCTCGGCTACGGCTCCGTTGATCTGAAGAAACCGGGAACCTTCCAGATCGCTGGACAGTATGTCCGTGCTGAAAGAGGATCCTTCATGGACGATGTTACTTATGACGTTTCCCCGGCATCCGTTGTTGCTGATGACAGCGATGTCAACACAGCTAAGTACTGGCTTGCTACCGGCGATGTCGTACTCGCTAAGAACATCCGTCTCCATGGTGAATACGCATTCGACGTCAAGACCGACAAGGGCGGCGACTACGACGATCTCGCATCCGTATCCCTCAACTACTCCTTCTAATCAAGGGTATAAGAAAAACGAAAAAGAAGCTCTTCGGGGCTTCTTTTTTTGTTGGGATAGACACTTATTGGCTGTTTCATAAATAAATGTCATTATTTTTGTGGAAATTATAATAAAAGATGTATTGAAATAAATATCGATTGTATTGAATATTTCTATTTACGGTGATATACTATGAATACAGCCGTAGAGAAACGGAAAGTGACCATCGAACAGTATGAAAGGTTTTATTTCCGCGTATAGAAAGGCTGAAGAAATTTCCTTCTCCGGTTCACCGTCCAATCGTAAAATGACCGGCGGAGCACTTATAGGAAAGGCAGGAATATCCTGCATCTTACCGAAAGGAAGGTAATTTTATGGCAAAAGCAGACATTCAGCAGCAGTATGGTCTTTTCATCAACGGTGAATTCGTTCCCGCATCTGATGGAGCTACATTTGACGCACACAACCCGGCTAACGGGGAACATCTCGCATATTTCGCAGAAGCAACCAAGGAAGACGTAGACGCAGCTGTCAAGGCAGCAAGAGCAGCTCTTCCGGAATGGTCCAAGACTTCTCCGATCGAAAGACAGAATATTCTTCTGAAGATCGCTGATATCATCGACGCAAACCTCGATCATCTCGCACTGGTGGAAACACTGGACAACGGCAAGCCGATCCGTGAAACCACAGCAGCAGATATTCCGCTGGGTTCTGATCATTTCCGTTACTTCGCAGGATGCCTGAGAGCTTGGGAAGGTTCTGCCACCATGCTCGACAACAACACTCTGTCCCTGATTCTCCATGAACCAGTCGGCGTTGTTGGTCAGGTCATTCCGTGGAACTTCCCGTTCACCATGGCTTGCTGGAAACTCGCTCCTGCACTGGCAGCAGGCAACACCATCGTTATTAAACCGTCCTCCCATACATCCCTGTCCCTGATGGAACTCGTCCGTCTGATCCAGGGTGTCCTCCCGAAGGGCGTTCTGAACGTTGTCACCGGCAAGGGTTCCAAATCCGGCCAGTGGCTGCTCGATCATCCGGATATCGACAAACTCGCATTCACCGGCTCCACTGAAGTCGGCCGCGGCGTATACCAGGCTGCATGCGACAAGCTGATTCCAGTCACCCTGGAACTCGGCGGCAAATCCGCAAACATCGTATTCGACGACGCTGACCTGAAGCAGGCTGTCGACGGCGCATGCAAAGGCATCCTCTTCAACCAGGGCCAGGTATGCTGCGCAGGCTCCCGCCTCTTCGTTCAGGAAGGCATTTTCGATGAATTCATCAAACATCTGAAAGCAACCTTCGAAGGCGTCAAAGTAGGCGACCCGACCGATCCGACCACCCAGCTGGGCGCTCAGATCTACAAAGCACAGCAGGATAAAGTCCTCAGCTACATCAAGATCGGCCTCGAAGAAGGCGCAACCCTCGTAACCGGCGGCGAACGCTACACCGAAAACGGCTGCGACAAAGGCTTCTTCATGAAACCGACTATCCTGATCGCAGGAAACAATGACTGCCGCGTATGCCAGGAAGAAATCTTCGGACCAGTTGTCGTTGTACAGAAATTCAAGACAGCTGACGAAGTCATTGCTCTGGCAAACGACAGCGTATACGGCCTCGGCGGCGCAGTATTCAGCAAGAACATCGACACCGCTCTGAAAGTAGCACGTGCTGTACGCACCGGACGTATGTGGGTCAACACCTACAACGACCTCCCGGCAGGCGCACCATTCGGCGGCTACAAACAGTCCGGCATCGGCAGAGAAACCCACAAGGTTATGCTCGAACACTACAGCCAGACAAAGAATATCCTGATCAACCTCAGAGAAGGCGTCAGCGGTATGTACGACATTAAATAATCCCTGAACATCAGCGGATCAAATAAAAAAGAAGGATCTTCCCAACCGAAGGTCCTTCTTTTTTGCGTGAGTTTAGCAGAGCGAAAGGCCAAGATAGGCCCTTGACCTTGCCCTGGAAGGGAAGGGCGTATGGTAGGGATAGGATTAAGAAAGGTTTCAAACAAATCAGATTAAAAATCTTTTCTTTATTCCTCTTGAGACCTGCCTCGGAGAGGAAGGATGTCACGGAGTGACAGAAAGGAGTGCAGTTCCTTCGAGCGAAGCGAGGATGTATGGTGTTTTTTCGAACGAAGTGAGGTTTAAGGGTGTTAACCTTGCTCCGAAAGGAGAAGGTGGCGCCGAAGGCGAC
>ERZ772884.650-NODE-650-length-25353-cov-3.829591_pt1 | contig 25353 bp, 21 predicted proteins | sample MGYA00580574_ERZ772884 | MGnify/ENA primary metagenome ERZ772884 (study PRJEB29015, sample SAMEA2737690) | human gut metagenome | biome: human gut; feature: human-associated habitat; material: faeces | place: China | collected 2012 ... | reverse complement strand
TGAGCTGTACGCCGAGGACGAGGACAACACGCTCCGCGATACGATCGCGCGCGCGAAGCACGACAGAGACCGCGCCTCGGAGGCGCTTCTCGCGGCGCAGCAGCGTGCCGGACAGGACACGGAGAAAGAGGACGCGCTCGGCACACTGCGCACGGTCGGCGCGCAGTGGGACAGTCTGGACGCGAGAGAGAAACAGTCGCTTGTCCGCGCTTGCGTGGACAGGATCGTGCTCCGAAATGACCGCATCGAAATATTTTACGCCATCGAGGGCGCGGAACGCTCGGAGGTCCGCGCCGGATAGCTGTTTTTCCCCTTTGAACGTTCATGCCGATGATCATTGGGGAAATCCGCCGCTACCTGCGCGACAACAGCACGCTGCGCGTCTCGCGAAGTCTGCGCGACACGGCATACCGTGCTCTTCAGGCCAAGGAGGCCTTCGTGCGCGAGCACCAGCGCGAGCCGGATATTGTCGAGCTTGCCCGGGCGATGAACGTGCCCAAGGAGGAGGTCGTTTTCGCGCTCGACGCCATCCTCGACCCGGTCTCGCTGTTCGAGCCGGTTTTTCATGACGGCGCCGACACGGTCTGCGTCATGGACCAGGTCGGCGACACGCGCAATACGGACGACCATTGGCTCGCCGCCATCGCCCTGCGCGAGGCCATCGACAGTCTGGATGACCGCGAAAAGCGCATCATCCGCCTGCGCTTTTTCGAGGGCCGCACCCAGATGGAGGTCGCTCGTGAGATACACCTTTCGCCAAACAAAAGGAAACAAGAAAAAGGGCAGAAAGCGGGGAAAACAGCCGCCGTCACGGCTTGAACCGCCCGGATTTCCATGGTATATTATAGATAAGGATGTGACGTTATGTCCGACCTGGATTTCGAGCGCAAGCACGCAGAGGATTTGCAGCGGCTGCGCGGTTTTCGTCTGCTGGATGATGATTTCATGAACAAGGTGTTTGAGGACAAGGCCTGTGCCGAGTTCCTGCTCCAGATCATTTTGCAGCGTACCGATCTTCGCGTGCAGCGCGTACATGGTCAGCACGATATTAAGAATTTGCAGGGGCGCTCCGTGCGGCTGGATATTCTGGCCGTTGACGAAGCAGACCGCGTTTACAATATCGAGGTGCAGCGCAGCGATAAAGGCGCTGGTGTCAAGCGCGCCCGCTACAACAGCAGCCTGATCGACGCCAATGTGACCGAGCCCGGCGATGAATATGAGAAGCTGAACGAAACCTATGTCATTTTCATCACGGAGCATGATGTACTGGACGGCAGCCACCCAATCTATCACATTGACCGAACGGTCAGAGAAACCGGCGCATTGTTCGGGGACGAGTCGCATATCCTGTATGTAAACGCCCAGATCAAAGGCGATACGGCTCTGGGGCAGCTCATGCACGACTTTTCCTGCACCAGCGCCGAAGAGATGCACTATCAAATTCTGGCGGACAGAGTTCGCTATTTCAAAGAAGATACGGAAGGAGTTGCGACTATGTGCAAGGCTATGGAAGATATGAGAAATGAAGCGGCGCGTGAAGCCGATAAAGCCAGAATGGTCAGGATTGCGCGGCGTATGTTGAACTCCGGCAAATATACCTATGAAGATATTGCCGATGCGCTGGAAATCAGTGTTGACGAAGTCAAGACTCTGACTGAGAGCAGGCCAGCTTAATCTCTCCCGCTGAAAATTGCAGCTGAATAACAGCAAAAAATCCCTCCGGCTCCACCCTGTTCGAGTGGTTTCGGAGGGATTTTCAGTTCTGTCAGATCATCCGTTTTACGGGCGATGGTGTGTCCCTGTCATTCTGTTTCACTGCATACAGCATCGCCATACCAGTCGGGAATCTGGTTCCCATATTGTTCCTGCATCATCTGTGCGAGCGCCATGATACATTTTTTGTTTGTCGGTCTGCTGTGAAATCTCAGAATCGTATTTTGAGGATCGCCCTTCACCCGGCGCAGGCCGCCGCCATTCCATGCCGACGTGATCGCGTGCCGCACCGAACGCTCCACCGCGTGCACCGTTGTGCCGTACATGGCGGCAACGCTCGGATATACACATTTTGTCACTCCGACCTGTGCCGCAGGCTCGAGCAGCAGCTCAATCACCGCATCACGCAGATAATTGTACCCCGAAACGTGCGGCGGGATGCCGAGATTAAAGATATATGGCGTTAAGCGAAATTCAATTTCTCTCGCAGCAATCGTGCGCAGATTTTCCGCATACAGCCCAGTTCCCCGCTCAATTCTATTCTTCATCTTATACACGACCTTCCTTTTGATTCTGTATTTCCAGCTTACCTCCTGCCTATACAAAAGTTATATCATAAGATTTCAAAGGAATAAAGTATGATTTTTTCGTGTAATATCCATTATTTCCCTATCGCGTCGAAATTCCGTATTCCAGACAGCATTTTATACAAATAATTTCCCGAATTTTGCATCTCCGCGTTAAGATACCGTTAAGGAAATCGTCCGAACACGGCAAGTGCCGTTTTGCCACATTTTCCCTATTTCAAAAAAGTGCTTGCTGATTTTTCGCCCCTGTGACAGATTTCCGCGCGTCCGTCCCCTCCATCCCCTGAAAATCTGCTGATTTTTCACATCAGAATTTTCACCAGAGTGTTTCGAAAATTTCATGAAAATCAACAAAGCCGGAGTAAACCAACATATCCCCAGCAGATAAGGCATTATCGTACAATCAGCTATATAAATATTCATTATTTTTTCGCAAGGTTCTCTACAGAACTGTGCTCGAACGACTACGCAGAGTGCGAGCACGGCTTGCGTATCGTGAAGCCGCAGGATGTCATGAAGCGTCTCGGCAGGCGCACTGTGAGGCATTTTCGCTGTGCATTTTTCTGCACAAAAGCGCATTGACCGCTCGGGTGGACTCCGAAACGGTCAATGACTACTTTAAGTTTTGATCAATTAGGGGCTGACTGCGGTAGCAGCGTCCCTCTCTATTTTTTATTATACTGTATCAATACGACACGGCCGGAACTTTTTGCATTGATAGCGTCTCAATCAAAGCTTATATCCGAGCTTGCGGTACTGCTCCAGACGCTTATGCGCCCGGACGCACTGTTTCTTTCTCTTGCGATCCTTCGCGCCACCCGCGATGCAGCACAGCACCAGAACGGCGGTAATCAGCAGCGCAATCGGGAAAAACATCGTCACAACAAGGCCGATAACGGCGATCAATACCGTTCCCATCGCGAGTTTGGAGACCTCTTCTTTTGCCGCAGGCAGGTCTGCCTCCAGTGCCAGTTCGTCGTGCAGCCGCTTGCTTATCAGCCGGTCCAGCTCGGATACCATGACCGCCTTGTCCTGGTCGGAGTAAGCTCCATCAAGTACGCGCTGACGCAGGCCCATGTATTCCTGTTCGGTCGAGCAGAGCGTATACATCGCTTCGATCTGGCTGATTGCGCTGCTCTGCGCATCCTGCGTAATCTTGATGGAGGGCGCTGCTGCCGGGGTTGGAGTCGGAGCCGAGATTGGTGCTGCCGCAGGCTCCGGCTTATCCGTTTCTGCCTGAACAGCAGACGCTTTAGGCACTTTAGCGCTGAAATACTCTGCCGTATCGATCTTATGTCCGCAGAAGCTGCAAAAGCCGAACGGTTTCTCATCATTCAGCTTGATCGACTTTCCGCAGGCCGGACAGGTTGCATCTTTGATTGCCATTGTAATTCTCCTCTGTTTACATCATTTTCTCGCCGCATTCCATACAGAACATGGCGCTTATATCGTTTTCCGCACCACACGAAGCGCAGTACCGGAAGAGCGGCTCACCGCAGCTTCCGCAGAACCGTGCGCCCTCTTCTACTGCCTCGCCGCAGGACGGGCAAAACCGAACCGACGATGCAGACGGCGATGCAGGCAGCGCAGGCTCTTCCTGCGGAGGCTCGCAGAGCGCTTCCGCAATCACGCCGCCAAGCAGCACATGCACGATATTGCCGACCAGCTGTGCGAACTCGCCGAGATGATGCGGACCGATCTCTTCCGCCGGAAGAACGACCGTACTGCTCAGCTGAAGATACGGTTCAGCTAACGTGGCATGCACTGTCATTTCCGTAATCTCATTCAGCGCAAGCCGTTCACACGCATCGCCGTCCAGCCGGTACACCGCCCGGTCGGTAAAGAAAGCCGTGAGTTTCTGTGCGTCCTCCGGCGCGTCCCGATAAAGCACCATCGGGATTTCAGGCGGCTCCTGCTGTTCCGCAATGCTGCGCATCCTCTTCCAGACATCTTCTCCGGTCTGCCACCGCGACATCGGATTAGGGAGCACCTGCTGTACCTGCCCCGGGAATGGGTTGCTGCACAGCACGGCATCCTTCAGCAGCTGCATTCGCTCCGCAATCCGGTCTCGGCGTTCGGTATCGATCTGCGGCAGTTCCGCCGCGAATCGGCTGAGCAGACGTTTGCAGCTAAGTGCACCCGAAAACGGCGGCAGTCTGCAAATCGACGCTTCCTGGAGAAATGCTTGCAGCATTTCCTTGAATTGCGGCACGTTTCCGAGGTCTTCCAGTGAAAACTGCGCTCTCCGTGTGCGCGTGTGCAGCTCCATCATGGTACTGGACGGAAATTCGACCTCAATTCTGTCTCCGTACAGCGGGAAATGGACAAAATGCGCCTGCTCGTTCTCGAATGTGGCGATGTGCAGCATGGTGTCAGTCAGACACAGCACCTGCCTTGTCATGCTGTACAGCAGCATTCTTTCGACCGTCATATCGCAGATCATATTGATAAACTTTTCGCTCTCCGGGTCAAGCTCGGCATTCGAGTCCTCATCGTACTCGCTGTCGATATTGACGAGGGATTCCCCAAGTTCTGCACTGCCGAAAATCTTCCGGTACTGCCGCGTCATCTCCTCCTGGAACGAACCCTGCTTCGCCTGTAAAATGACCACCTGATCCTCTACCCGCTCGACCTGTTCGCGCACCAGAGGATGCGTGACCGAAATTTCCTTCAGCGCTTCGGCGCACTTTCGTGCCGCACCAATGTCTGACAGGTACGGATAGTCATCCAGAACAGCAGATACCTGCCTCCATTCCATGCGAACAAGGTCCGCTTCCTCTTTCGTCGGCAGAAGAACGCCCAGTGCGGTGCGCTCCTGTTCATCCTTCAGCCGGAGCAGCTCTTGCAGCTTCGCCTGGGCCTTGTTTTTTTCGCTCAGCCAGTCGTTATCATCCGCTGCGTGATAGCGTTCCGCCAGCTCGTCAAGCGCCTGTATTTTCTTCTGTACTGCGATGATCGTATCGCTCGGCATGTCCGCAATATAGGAAAGCTGTGCTTCAATGACCGCCGCCCTCTGCTTCAGATATTCTTCCCGCAAATGCAGATATTCGGACAGCGACTGTAATTCTTTATCGTCCTCCGGATGCAGTCGATACAGTTCTCCATATATGCTGGGCTTGTACGGATAAAGCTGCACGCATTTTATCAGATAGTCGAAATACTGTTCGTCCGAAAGCTGTCCCTTCCGGTGCTGCGCCGCCGCATTTTTGAACGTCGCGTTTGCTTTCTCCTCATCATAATCCGGCATTTCAACATGCAGTTCATACCCGACGGTTTCTAAAACCTCACAAAAGATGCGCTGGCAGCGGAGATAAAACGCCTTCTTCAGCATTCCGCTCTTCTGCACATGCTGAAAGACCTGGCGTTTCGTGCCTGCGATCTGAGCCCAGTCTCCGGCCGCGGCAAACGAGTCGCCGACACCATGAATCAGTCCGCTGCCTGCGTTCAGCATACCGGCCATCACGGCGCCTTTGATCGCACCCGAGAAGCCAAATCCGCCGCCCTGCCAGCGACCCCGGCTTGCCTTTTTCGCAGCGCGGTACTGTGCCTGCTGCTCACGAGCCTGCTCAATCTGCTCCCGTGCCTCGTACAGTTCCTTCATGCAGGGTTCGTAAATCAGATCGTTCTCGTATTCTCCGTAAAAGCTCACCGGCGTATAGGACAGAACACCAGCACTCGGCAGAATGCCCACGGACGATATCACAAGGTTCCGTATGCGGCTGTCCGCTCCCCCAGGCAGATATCGAAAGATGTCTTCAAACGAAGAAATATTAGACGAGTAAAACCGGTCGAAATCTTTCACCGTCTCGTTATATCGCGGCCAGAATTGCTGTTCGATTGCATTATAGATATCCTGCGCATGTGAAAAACGGATTTCCCTTCCGTGTACCGTAAACGCATGCTCCTTGTACTCCATCGGCAGTCCCCCCCTCAGTTGTCTTTATTATACACCCAAAGTTCTCTTATTTCCACCCTAATAGTTTATTCTTTGCAGGAACTATCCGGGGTACACTAAATGAAAAGAGTTGACGGAGGAACAGAATGGACTGGGTAGCGATTGGCGGACGAATCCGCAAGCAGCGCGAGTATTTAGGACTGACGCGCGAGCAGTTTGCTGAAAAACTGGATATCACGCCGAAATTCTGTTCAGATATTGAGCTCGGCGTCAAGGGTATGTCTGTCCCGACGCTGTGCCGTATCGCCTCGACGCTCAGCCTGTCCACCGACTATATCCTGTTCGGAAAGCAGGAAAAGAAGGATAAATTCTGGGCATTCAAGGCGCTTGCCCCGATGATCGAGAGCGTAACACCGAGTCAGCTTCCATATCTGGAAAACGTGCTGAAAACGGTTATCAGCGCCATGAATCATAAAGAGGATTAATAAAAAGGCAAACGGGAAGGATCATACTCGATGAATATGGTCCTTCCCGTTTCAGCTTTTTATATGTGCAGTCATCCTGCTGTACATGTTTTGCATAAAAGCGCGATGACCGTTCGGATTAGGCCCCGAACGGTCATCGACTAAAAATCGATACTTAACAAGGGTTCTGACTGCGGTAGCAGCGCCCCTCTATATTTTTATTATAACGTGCGCTCCGGCTTTGTCAAGGCAACAGAGCCGGAGCTTTTTTGCTCGATGTGTCCCCTGATTTCAGTCCCGCGCTCTCTCGAAGAACCGGGCGGCGATAGCATCGAGCTGCGCTGCGATTTTCGAGAAATCGCGGCTGAGATCTAGCGTGACTGCGCCGATATGGTTTCCGCCCATGTTGTACATGCAGTCCGGCAGGGGTTCTTCCTGTGTTTTCGCGTACACGAGCAGACCCGACACATTTCCGGTATGCTGCCTGTCCGCATTGCTGACGTAGGCGTAAATCTGGTACAAATGCGCCGACCGCAGAGACAGTTTATCAAAATTTCTCTGCATGATCTGGCCGTAGTATTTCGCGTCGATGATAAGGATTTTCTCGCCCTGCCGCAGAAGCACATCGGTTTTCATGACCGGGAGCAGCCGCAGCGACTGCGCATCGTGCGTCCCGGTCAAATTCCACGGCACCTGCGATGCCTTGATCTCCGACAGATACGAATGATGCCGCCGATAATATTCCAGAATGAACTTTTCGTACAGCCGCTCCATGTGCGCATCGTCGAACATCGCAAGTTTGTGCGAGCCGTTTTCCGTCGTCTGAAGCATGCCGTCCAGCACCAGCTGGCACAGTCCCATCAGCAGCTCATAATTCTGATTATCGCGGCGATACTGAAGCCGCGTCCACGCAATGGCCGCAGGCTGCACGACCGCCACACCGTCCAGAAACCGCAGCACTCGGCGCACCGCGGCCTTGTGCGTATCCGAAACCGTGCTGTCGCGCAGAAGAAGGGTCAGCGTGGTTTTCAGAATGCGGTTGAACAGATTATCCTCAGACAGCTCGTCAAACTCGCACGCCATGACCGGGCTGCACTGCGTTCGGCAGCGCACGGTCTCCGGCAGGTCGATCTTTCCGCGCAGCACCGGCAGCATATCGCGCTGCGTCACGTATTCCCGATGCAGACCCTGCTTGAGCTGCTGCGCGGAGGCTTTCGCTAAAATTGCTGCAAGCAGATCCTGCGCGGAGGCGAAGTCCTCGACGGCAACGCTTTTCCAACCGTCCTGCCGCAGCGCCCGAAAGGCATAGCTGAGCATGTAATAGACGTTCTTGATGAAAATGCCCTTGTCATTCGTCATTCAGTACACCACGCAGACGCTCTTCCCATTTCTGCACCTTTTCCGGCTCGTCGAACCAGTATTCGCGCAGCATCGGCAGAATATCGTACTCCACCGTCATGTACATCCATTCCTCCGTGCAGGTCTGCGGCGTGCGGCCGCAGAAGTAGCTGTGTCCGATACAGAAGCCGCGGCCGAGCGAAACATCCCCGGCAATCTCGCGGTTGAGCGACTTGATCTGCTCGATGAGCGCGTCAAACAGCACGTTATCGAGACGCTTCTGATAAGCTCGGAAGCCTTCCGAGCCGAACGCCGGGCGCATATCGTAGAACTTGAAGCGGCGGCGCAGCGCATAGTCCATGATGGCCAGACTGCGGTCTGCCGTGTTCATCATGCCGATCAGATAGAGATTTTTCGGCACAGAGAACGGCTCGCCGTTGTATGCAAGCGAGATTTCGGTTCCTCGGTAATCCTTTTCGAGCAGCATGAGCAGCTCACCGAAAATCCTGCTCAGATTGCCGCGGTTGATCTCGTCGATGATGAAGAAATATTCTTTGTCCGGGTGCTCCTGCGCCTCGCGGCAGAAATTGTAGAAAATGCCCTTGGTCAACTTGAAGCCGCTGCCGTCCGGACGGTAGCCCATCACGAAATCCTCGTAGGAATAGTTCTGATGGAACTGCACCAGCTTGACCCGGCTACCGTCCTTGCGCCCCATCATGGCATACGCAAGTCTGCGCGCGGCGAACGTTTTGCCGACGCCCGGCGCGCCCTGCAAAATCATATTTTTATTCTCACGGAGCAGCGCAGAAAGAATGTCGAACTCCCGCTCGTTCATGTATACTTCGCGGACAAACTCCGTCTTGCCGTATGTTTTGTCCGGCTTTGCCGAAGCTGTTTTCAGCTCGTACAGCGTCATGCCGAAATACGGCACGAGCAGCAGCTTTTCAAACAGTCCGCGGTTTTCTTCATCGTCCGGCACACGCACGCACGTTGTGTTCGCATTCGGTGTCCACCACTTTAGCTTGTCCTTGTAAGGGAGCGCTGTGCTTTTGCTTTTCGCGATGACGCGGTACGGCCGTTCGTACCAGCCGCCGCCCATTTCCGGGTTTTCGATTGCTTCATCGCTCGTAAACTGTCCCAGAAGCTGCACACTGCTGGCGTAGCAGAGATAAAAGAAATCGCCCTTTTTGATCTCCAGCCGGAACGCCTCGCCCTGTGTCTGACCAGAGGTTCCAAGCGCTTTGGTTTCGCCGTGGACGACCACAACGCCGTGCTCCATAAAGATTTTCTTGTTGCCGCTCGAGGGGCCGGTCGCGTCTGTCCCCTCGCTGATTTTCCAGATGGACGGCGCAGCGCTGTCAGCCGGAATATCGTTCGCCGGCGGCGCGGACTTTTCCTTGCGGTAAACCTGACTCAGATAATAGCAGAAGTCGATGGTCACGGTGTTCAGATATTCACTCGCGTTGGCTGCATCGGGGATTGTATCTGCGAACAGCTTCGACAACTCAGCATCGGCGCACAGCTCCCCGCGGATTTCATCGTACAGGCAATAACACTGCACGACGTTCTCAGCAGCACCGTTCCCATTCGGCTGAAAGTCGGCTTCCAGCGTCACGGCAACATCGTGACAGACCGTATACTTGTAAACGTAATACTTTTCCGGATAGCGCAGCCACAGATAGGTGCTGATCGCGTTAGCGTGCTGATAATGGCTGTTCCATGTACCGTCATCGTGCACGGCACGGATTTTTTCGGCAGCGGCCTCAAAATCGGTGATACGCTGCGCCAGATCCTGCGTGTCGTCGTACAAGTCGCGGAACATCTGCCGCACCGTCTCGCCCTCAGCTCTCGCCATGGCGATCAGCATGCCGCCTGCGAAGAAATGTGCGGCGTTCAGCAGACTGCCTGTCTTCGCCAAAGCCTGCGACAGCATGTCCGCAAAATCCGTCGCGTCAATGTCCCAGTGCTCCCGAAAGCACTTGACCGCTTCCCATTTGCAGCTTACGCCGTCGTCGGTTGAGTTTCTCCAGTGCGTCGGAAAATATGTTTTGTATTTCTCTATGACCGGCTTCAGCTTGTCTCTGTTGATCATGCTCCCCCTCCTTCGCCTTCCCGCGCAGCGGCCGCGCCGCCGTGACCCCATAAGTTTATTATAGGCGGTTTTGGCAGGGACGGCAAGGGGCCGTGTAGAGAGAAAAGCCCGACTGCGGTAGACAATCGCTTATTTGATTTCACTCAATAATCTACTAATTCGCTAAAGTATTATGTTCTTGTGCCAATTTAACCCTTAGCGACAATTACACCGCCAGTCTTCCAGATTCTGTTCTCTGGCACAACACCGCGCACGCAGGACACCGGATATACATTGCTGTTGCGACCGATAATCGTACCCGGATTGAGTACGCTATTGCAGCCTACCTCCACGTAATCGCCAAGAATTGCACCGATTTTTTTGCGTCCGGTCTCAATGCGTTCCTCTCCGTTGCGAATGACTACAAGCGATTTGTCTGACTTTACGTTTGATGTGATCGAGCCTGCACCCATGTGGCTCTTATAGCCAAGAATGGAGTCACCTACGTAGTTGTAATGCGGCACCTGCACATTGTCGAACAGAATGACGTTCTTCAGCTCCACCGAATTACCGACAACGCAGTTTGCGCCTACAAGCGCAGAGCCTCGGATAAACGCACAGTGACGAACCTCCGTCTCCGGGCCGATGATACATGGTGCCCCGAGATAAGCGCTCAAGAATACCTTCGCCGTCTTGTGTACCCAGACGCCCTCTGTGCGCTGTTCGTACTCGTCGGCGGGTAATTTCTTGCCGAGGTCTAAAATCATCTGCTTAATGCCTTCTAAGGCTTCCCACGGGTAGCGAAAAGTCGAGAGGTAGTCGGCGGCTTGAGTGTGGGCGAGATCAAAAAGCGAAGTAACCTCTAAATTCATATATTATCTCCTTCATTATATTATTTATAAGCACTGCAAGTACTGTCCATAAAGCGTCATTCCGAGCTCTTGTCCGGCTTCGTGCACCTGTTCTTCTGTCAGCCAGCCCTGGTTAAAGGCCAGCTCTTCCAGGCAGCCAACATAGCGTCCGGTCTCGGCTTGAATGGTTCGAATAGTCTGGCCTGCATCCATCAGGCTGTCTGCTGTACCGGCGTCCAGCCACACGACGTCCCGCTCGAGCGGGAGTACCTGCAACTGGTCACGATGCAGATATTCCAGATTTACGTCTGTGATTTCCAGTTCGCCGTGCTGCGATGGTGTAAGGTTTGCCGCAATTTCCATCGCCTGGTTGTCATAAAAGTAAATGCCGGGGATTATGTAATTGCTTTTCGGATGGCGCGGCTTCTCTTCAATCGAAATAGCCCGTCCATCCTCGTCAAACTCCACTACGCCAAACGGCCGCGGATTTTCAACCCAGTAGCCGAACACCGTTGCACCGTTCTGTTGCTGTGCGCCCTTACAGAGCACTTCACGCAGCGTATCACTGTGGAAGATGTTATCGCCCAGCACAAGGCATACCGAGTCGTCTCCCACGAACTCGCGGCCGATGAGCAGTGCGTCCGCGATACCACGCGCGACAGGCTGTTCTGCATAGCAAATACTGATGCCGAACTGGCTTCCATTGCCGAGCAGTGCGCGGAAGGTATCCGTTTCGTTCGGCGGAACGATCACCATGACATCGGAAATGCCCGCTTGCATGAGAATTGCAAGCGGGTAGTAAATCATGGGCTTGTCGTAAACCGGCAGCAAAGGCTTGCTCATCGGTTTTGTCATCGGGTAAAGGCGCGTGCCTTTGCCTGCGGCTAAGATTAGACCTTTCATACTTTTTTCCTCTCTATCCATTATTTATAGACAAATATTTTCCGTGCTGCATAATTCCAAAACAATACGAGAATCGATGCAACAATTTTCGCTATTCGGTAATCTAAGCCAACCCAATCTGTTCCTGCAAAAAGTAACGCTTCTGTAAGCAACAGCCCTATTATCGAAATTGCCAACACCGAAATCAGTTCTCGCACATCGATTTTCGAAGATGCGGTAGATTGAAATATCATCCAACGCGATACAAGGAAGTTGAACGCGAAACCCACAATGAATGAAATAATCCCTGCCAGCAGATACTGCATTCCAAGCCATCCCAGAATGCAGTAAACACCGAAATCAACTACGAATGCACCACCGCCCACAAAGCCATAGCGAAATAACTGAAGCCATCCGTTATTCGTTGGCGCATATAGTAACCCAGACCAATCGCGTTCCCATAGCAGGCGGAACATCTCCGTTATGCCCTTATTTTTCATCGCTTCCCATGCCTTGCAGAATCGTCATTTGCAGCTCAAAATTCTGTCGGCTCTTCTTACTCTGCGTATCAAGAATTAAACCGCAGACGAATGTTTGCAAGGAAAACAACGCCATAAAGCAGGCAGCAATAAAAGTTGGCAGCCGCGGGACCAAACCTGTCTGATGATACTCATTCAGAACAGGCCAAAGCAGCAGCAACGCAATAATCATCAATACCGCTGCGCAGATACCAAAAAAAGGAAGCGGTTTGTAATCCTTAAAAAGACGGCCAATCGTCTTAAGAACTTTAAACCCATCCGAAAACGTGTTTAGCTTCGACACACTGCCCTCAGGCCGATCTCGATAATCTACAGGGACAGAAATCAATGCCAGATTCTTGTCCAATGCATGTATGGTCATCTCGGTTTCAATTTCAAATCCCTTAGAAAGAACCGGGAAGCTTTTAACGAATAATCTGCTGAATGCGCGATAGCCGGTCATAATATCGGTAACGTTGCCGCCAAAAATGCTGTTTACCAGCTTGCGCACCAACACATTACCCGTGTTGTGGAATGGACGCTTATTTTCTGTAAAGTATGTAGACGACAGACGATCGCCGATAACCATATCATATCCGTCATCCAACACCTTGCCTACCATATCCCGCGCATTCTCCGCCGGATATGTGTCATCACCATCGATCATCAGATAGCAATCCGCTTCAATATCACGAAACATAGAGCGAATAACATTACCCTTACCCTGTCGATGCTCATAGCGCACTTCCGCGCCTGCTGCACGCGCAATTTTATCCGTACCATCGCTCGAATTGTTATCGTAAACGTAAATCGTTGCTTCCGGCAAAACTGCGCGATAGTCTGCTATAACCTTTGCAATCGTTGCACTTTCGTTGTAGCAGGGTATTAATACTGCGATTTTATCCAACTATTTTCCTTCTTTCAATTTTATATCTTCAGGACTCTGTTCCATACATTGTTTTTTCGGCAGTGTAATTGTAAGAAATACCAAAGCTATAACACCCAGTTGGATGAAGTATACATACCTAAAACTTTGGTGATAAAGCACGAGTACGGATCCTGCAATATTTCCTACTATCGGCATCGCTGCCCACCATAGTCTATTCTTATGATTTTTCCACCAGTACAGGATAAGCACGAATAGAGCAATCAAATATGCTCCTGGTCTCCATAGGAGGATATCAGCTATTCCGTTTATTGGCGTGTCCATAGTGTGATGGTATATCTTCACAATCCAATTTTTTTCGTATAATTGTGCACCATTACTCAAATCCATTTTTTCATTAAATAACAAAGCAATTTCATCGTTGACCGGATTGATGAAATCAAAGCTTATCGCGTTGAAGCTATCTTCCGGTTGGACAACATCCCACATTAAATCCATTCCATCCATGCGATCCTTTATTACAACATCCGGATATTTTTTCAAGGCTTCAAAATAAACCTGAAATGCTTCTTTTCCTGAAATTTGTGAAGTATCATATGGTACAGAGCCTTCCGGACGTCCCCAAACGTAATCATCATGACCTGTAAAGCGATTATAATAATCTGCCCAGTCTTTTAAAGGCATTGCCTTAACCATAATTTCATCCGCTTCATTTGATAAAGGCAAGCCTTTATTTATACAAGAACCAACTGCACATAGCATTGTTGTATATGGAGAAACCGTATTTTTCCCAACATGCAGCAACTGAAATAACGGACCTTTATATAATGTCACCAATATTACTGATAAGGCAACCGAAGCAATAGCTTTCATGCCTATAGACTTATGATAACGTGCCGCAATAATAATCAAAGTAATGGCTATAAATGCAAACGGGACCAATCCATTATGTCGCAATGTCATAATTAAAAAGAGATCGAGTGCTAAATAAAGATATGTACGAACTGAAGCTGTTCTGGCTGATATAAAGCCTATTTGATAAAGTAAATAAACTCCCCATAAAAGAGCTAATGTGTATGGAAAATCCTTTAGTGCATTGCTTCCTGAGAGAACTTGAGTGGGTAAAAACTCCAAGACTACTCCTACCAGGCATAATGCGCTTAACCGAATTCCTCGATCATAGCCAATCATCAAAAAAGCAGCCATTATCCACGCGAAGATAATCATTTGTACGGCTACAATTGCACCAGCAGAATGAAAAATACAAATAATCACACGTTCAATTAAGGTATGCAAAACAGGGTGCCAATCATTTAATACGCGAGCTCCCACTGCTTGATTAAGCTGGTCGATCGCGTCTGCTGGGAAACCACCCGGCCACATAAACGCCGCCACCATCAGTTGGCAGCCTGCTAATATAGCAAAAAGAATCCACTTGGCCTTTATTCTTCCATATTTGTTTACTTGCACATAGTTTTTTGATGCTAACCACTCTATTACATATAGCATTATCCATATAATAGGGATGAACCATAGAACGCCGCTTGCACAATACAATGCACCTTGCCATGAACCATGAATTCTTGTATTGCCATTTAAGAAAAATCTCTGGCCAAAACTAGCAAGCGATGCATAAATGCTAATTGCAATAACCGCTGCATAACCCGAACGTGATTTATATTTTTCTAATATAGACCATGCTTGTTTGGAATTCAGTACGTATATAGCAATGGCAGTTAATACAATTAAAAATGTCTGCGTCAATCTTGTAGGTTTTATGCGCTGATTCGTAAAAAACAACAGACCTGTATTTGCAAACATCAAAAGATTTATTACCAATCTTCTTCTGTCTGTTTTCAGACTACCCCCGTTATTTTTGAATAGTATTCCCAGCAGCAAATCCATTATGAATGCTACTACTATCCAAGCACCAGCACCATATAATATTCTTTCCCATATAGTGTACGTTCTATCGGCATGTAAACTATAGCCAAGACTATCATTGCTTCCGTCCGTACTAGTCAGTTGAAGCTGCGTTGTGTTTTCTCCATCGACTCCAACTTCAACAGCGCCAGACCAGGCATTATGTGCAAATGTTAAGTCAACATCCTTGGCTGTTACATGAAACGATAAATAATTCTCATTATTTCCGTCCTCACTCGGATAAAAAGCATAGTCATCACTATCTGCAACATATTGCCAACTTTGGTCTGCACCCACCTCAATTTGTGATAGTTGCAGCTCCTGGCCATCTATTTGTGCAGATATTAGCCAAACTTCATGATAACTTTCATCTCCACAAGGGATTGCAATAAGGGACATGTTCATTTCTTTCACTTGCGGGAAAAAAGTATTATGACCAAACATTACTATTGTTGTCGCCAAAATCATTATTATTGCTGACACTTTTTTGGGGCGGACTCTTCCCCTATTCATTCTTGTCTTTAAATATTGCGCGACATGACACATAAGTAAAAAATAGCAAAATACAAAAATACGTTTTAAATATGTATTTAACGTATATATGTCAATAATAAATGTCAGATAAATAGCTGATAATATCATCATTATCTCTAACACTACTCGCCGCATCATCGACATATTTATTTCATTCGATTGATTCTTTTTCATAGTGTGCAACCCTTAATATTTCCCCTGTTCATTCTTTATTGCTTTTTTAGAGAAAATACCTTTTATCACATCTGCAATCCATCTCAGGGGAGCTGTAATCTTCCAACACGTTGACGCTTCATATCGATTGCACTCTGCTTTATAATATGCGAGCCGATTTTCAAGCTCTAACCTATTATGACTGCGTCCGTTCAAATCACATGGAGCTGCAAAATAATCCTCTAATACTGTGTTTTTATACGATGCTACTCCTACTTTGGCATCCCACCAAGAGCAATCGTAATGATGCTGTGCAATTATTTCACCATCAAATACGTCAATCGTTAGTTTATTAGGCGGATAAATGTGAACTTGATTTTTCAAAGTCTGTTCCTTGCCGTTTAAAATCAACCCATGTTTTTTTAGCTGATTGGTAATTCTCTTCACAATCGTAAAGGATGTGTTGTAGGTACCATCCTTTTTTATAAAATTTTCCCGTTCATATGATTTTTTACAGTTTATCACCGTTTGATGATGTGGAATAGCACCAAATACACATGCATTTACCGCATCGTGTGTTTCAAACGAAAAAAATGCAGGATGTAAACGTAAACAATTAGCGTCACGCATCAATTCAACATCCGTATCGAAATATATACCTCCATATTCTGCTATTTTTTCCATTCTAAAATAATCAGCCACAAAGGCCCATTTTTTTGCCTTATATGCTTCTTCTACATAGTGATTAACGTGAATATCACAATTACTCTCATTCCACTCGATAATTTCGAAATTGGGAGCGTTTTTCTTCCATGATTCTATACATCTATTTATCAATTCACTTTTAGGATTTCCGCCAAACCAAAAATAATGTATTTTAGCCGGTATCAATTCCTTTTGAAAGATATTTTCAACTTTCCTCTCACTCAGAAGTTTGCATATAACTTTATTATTTTCAAAAATATCCTTATTCTGGTTTGCATAATCTATAAAATCCTGTGCAAATTCCGGTTTAAAAGAAACAAAGGAAACTATACTATTATATACTGCTACTTCTATAGCTTCTTTATACTCGCTTTTTGCTTTATCCAAACATATATTCCATGCTTTGATTACATCTAACGTCCGCCTATCTCCTGATGTTTTCGTTATAGACATGCCAGTTTGTCTATAATAATATAATCCCATGGATAAATATCCTATTCTCTCGGCATACGACAATAATATTGGTGTTGTTGCCATATCCTCATACCACTGAGTTTTAAACACTTCAAGATCAAACAATGTGCGCCGGAACAGTTTATTGCATGCCATCGCCGGGTTTAATGCATTCATAACAAAGCTATATTTACTAATCGGATATTCAGTCCTATCACCTCGATATCCTTTAGCAATTTTTCCATTTTCCCACCCATCATTAATTTCTACTAAATCACATATTACAATATCGTCATCCTCTCTCTTGGCCATATTATACATACATTCAAACATTCTTTCATCGACCCAATCATCCGAATCAACAAATCCAATGTATTCGCCATTCGCCCGCTCAATACCATAGTTGCGTGCGTCACCTAAACCGCCATTACTTTTGATATATGCCGTAATCAGCTGAGGATATCGCGATACAAATCCATCAATAATCTTCTGCGAACCATCAGGTGACCCATCATTTACCACTATGATTTCATAATCGTCTATTGTTTGATTGACCAGCGTTTCTAAGCACTTCTCTATATATCTCTCAACATTATATACCGGCACTATAATCGATACTTTCTTCATTTTTTCCTTCCTTTTCTTTGCACCATGTTATTATCTGCTCTGCAACTATATCCATCGCGCCTTTGGACAAATCCAATATTCTGCTTTTATCCGAATACGAAATCTGCTCTTTAATACCTCCAACATCATTCGCAATGACTGGAACTCCTAGCACTTTTGCTTCATCAATGGTTACGGGAGTGCCTTCATATTCCGAAAACAGGATCATACAATCACAGTTTTTAAGCAATGGATATGGGTTTGTTAGCATGCCTGTTAATATAATTTCCTGCTGCAATTTTTTCTGTCGAACCAATTCCTGCGTACTCTCAAACAAGGCACCATCCCCAACAAAGTACCATCTGAACTGAAAGTTTCTCTTTTTCAGTTCAGATGCAATAGTCACTAAACGGTCATATCGTTTTTCCCATTCAAATCGTCCAATCGTAATGAAGTTGTAAAATTTCTTATCAAACGGAACTAATAGTGTATCTTTAGCCTTGTCTATTATTTCTTGATGAGGAATGGGATTATGTATCGCAATCACTTTTCCCTTTAATTTAGGATAAATTTGCAAGAACCGCTCTTTTAGCAACTCATTCAAGCATACTATTGCATCATATTTTTTATATAAACTTTTATCGCGTCTTGTTATACTTCGGGTCCATCCATTTAAATTTCTCCAAGCAGCATAGTCTGTGTGTATCCATTGAACTTTCTTAGGCTTTTTCAGCTCTGATACAAACTTGCGTAATTTTGACGCTTCACTGATGACACAAACTGTATCGTACTTTTCAAAAATGCCTGCTGCGGAATGCTTTAAAATACAATCAGGAATCGTCATTTCTAAACCTATTCTCGCCAAAATCGCGTAAAGGACTCTAATAGTTTTTTGCCTGCGGGTCCCATTTCCCAGCACCTCATGTAACGGCATAGCTAAACACGTTAAAAGTTCATCATTTGATAGATGGACAATTGTATATTTATTTCTCAATTCAGCATTGGTACTATTCTGTATCGAAAACACATCTACGCAGGCCCATTTTTCTATTTCTGCAATCTGTAACAATGCTGCATTTCTTGCCCCACTCATATAATTAATATCGTCAAACACATACAGAATTTTCTGTCTACAATCATCCAGCAGAGGTTCCAGAGTGCTCAATGTATCATTCCGTGTTAATTCATCCTGTAGATTATGAATTATCTTTTGAGCCAACGTTTGAGATTTCAATAGCGTTTCTATTTTATCTGCAATAGCAGAAACAGAAAAATCGCATAACAAGCCATTCGCTCCATCTACAATCTGTTCTAATGCTCCGGATGTCTTGGTCGCTATGACCGGCGTGCACAGCGCTTTCGCTTCTGTTATTACCATTGACCATGCTTCATGATCAGAAAGCACACAGACTGCTGCCGTATGTTTCATCAATACATAAGGATTGTCTACCGCACCCACCAAATGAAAATACCCCGATAGATTTGCATCCAGAACCGCAGTCCTAACCTCTTCCACTAATCCGTTCCGTGCCAAGCTTCCTGCGTTAATCCAATGAAATCTCAGTCCACGTTCAAACAGGGTTTTCATGACTGCAACCTGTCGCAGATGATTCTTTTCCGGTCTAATATTGGCTACTGTCAGCAAAACCGGCAATCCGTCTGTCGGCCATTGAAGCGTTATGTCCTGCCTGGATTTCTCTTGGAGCGCAGCTCGATCAATCATGTTATGGACCACACAACATCTTTGTGCAATCTCGGGATACTTTTCAATTGCGCCTTTCATTGATAACTTAGATACAAAAATAAAGCGGTCAAAGCAGTTTTGAAAGCGCATGATATCCGGATGCAGAAAAGACGCTTTATCCATATCGGCATGAATCCAAACATATTTGCGATGTGCCTGAACATAGCATGCTACTATCGCACTCGAAAACCACTCTCCATATGAAATCGCAACATCATATTTTCTTTCTCGGAGATACATTATCGCATCATGTCTGAAATACTGAACTCCTGTAATCTTAGCCTGCAATTTACCATATACTTTTTTGACGAACGCCAGTCTGCCTTCATTGCTCGCTATATTAATCACATGAATCCATTCCGGAATATCCGGAATTAAGGAGATTGTATCCTTCAAATCTATCTGATCAAAAATCATAAAATCAATTTCATATTTTTCCGGAGAAAGTTCTCTAAAAAGATTTAAAAGGGCCGTTTCTGCACCGCCCTTGAAAAATTGATTTATTACAAATAGAATTTTTCTCTTTGCCATAATCTTCTCCTGCCTATATGCATCATGCATTCATATAGCAATCACAGACCGTTTGTGCATCCCCAAGCATTTTGACATTTCCGTGTTCCAGCCAAAGTGCTTTTTTACAGATTTCTTTGACCTGCTCAATAGAATGCGATACAAAAACCACCGTTGCCCCAGAGTCGATCATTTTTTTCATACGGCTGAAGCTTTTTTCCTGAAACTTATAGTCACCCACAGCAAGTATCTCATCGATAATCAAAATATCTGGAATATTCATCGTTGCGATTGCAAACCCAAGTCTTGCAACCATACCTGACGAAAAGTTTTTGACCGCGGTATCTACAAAATCCTGTAATTCAGCAAACTCAATAATTTCATCAAATCGTTCGTTCATGTATGCACGGTCATAGCCAAGTATCGCTCCATTCAGATATATATTTTCCCGCGCAGACAAATCCGCATCAAAGCCCGCACCCAGCTCAATTAACGGCGCGATATATCCTGTTGTTTCGACTTTGCCTTTCGTCGGTTTCAAAATGCCAGAGACAACCTTCAGCAGTGTACTTTTTCCCGATCCATTCAGTCCAATAATGCCAATTGAATCTCCTTTTTCCAGCTCAAACGAAACATTTTTTAACGCCCAGAACTCCTGATAATGCAATTCGTGCCGTATAGCTTTCACAAAATATTCTTTGATGCTATCGATTTTTTCAGAGCTGAGATTAAACATCATCGATACATCGTCAACTTTAACTACTGTACTCATGCTGATCCTTTCATATCAATCATACGAACAGAACAAACTTATCCTGTTTTTTGTAAAATACAAATAATCCGACCGCAATCATAAATGCTCCCATGCTGAAGCAAAGTAGATTTTCCTTCATGCTTGGAAATGTACCATAGAGAACCAAATCTCGCATATAGCTCACTAGGTGATACATCGGATTACAGTTCATTACCTTCATAGCTGCATCCGGCAGGATATCTACAGGATAAAAGACCGGCGTAAAATACGTCCAAGCCAAAATAAATACACTGTAAAAATGCGCAATATCTCTAAAAAACACTGTCAATGCCGAAAGCAGGATACCCAGTCCCGTCGCGAACATAAATGTATAAAAGATAGGAATTGGCATCAGCAGTAATGTCACATGAAACGGCGCCTCTGTTATCAGCATGACAATGAACATCGCGATTAATGAGAATCCCAAATTCACCAATCCCGACAGCACATTCGAAAACGGGAATAGATATTTGGGAATATACACTTTTTTTATCAGTGATGCGTTTGAAATCATTGAATTCAATGCGGTAGTCGTAGATTCCGAATTGAAAGAGAATATTAAAGATCCCGACAGATAATAAATCGGGAAATTCGGAATATTCTGTTTGAATAGAGTCGAAAAGACAATTGTAATAACAACCATCATGAGGAGAGGATTTAAAACCGTCCATACCAAGCCTAGAGCAGAATGGCGATACCGAACTTTAATGTCACGCACAACCAATTCTCTCAATAACGGTGTAAACTTTTTAAACGCCCCTATTTTTTCTCTAATATATTCTGACCCAGCAGTTATGTTCATAAATTTCTTGTTTCCTTTTGTTTATTATTCCACTGCAACTTTTTTATAATTTTGATGCAGCGCCTCGGCATGCATCCCATGATTACTGGTTTGACCAGATATATATAGTCATGCAACGGCGATTTCATGATTTGCAATCCATGTATTCGCACACATATTTCATACCATCTGGTCAGTCTTGTATGTCGCATATAAGCATCATACGGTTCATACACAGAGTACAGTATTTCCTGCAGATTTCTTCCTATCAGATTTAGCGCCGCCAACCGCATTACCAAATCATAATCCTCCGTCCGCCGTGTTTCTTTCGCAATACGGTAACCATTGGCCTGCTCAAAAACCTCACGTTTAAATACCATCGTAGGATGAAAAAAAGGATTTTTCTTAGCAATAATGTGCTTTGTAATTACCTCCGGAAATTGACGATAGTTCCAGACGCCACTGTCGTCGAAAACTCGTACTCCACATCCTACATATGGTGCACCCGTTTTCTCCAAATACCGTACCGTTTTTTCTAATCGATCAACATCTGATATATCATCTGCATCCTGCCGAGCGATATATCGACCTTTTGCGCACTCGAAGCATCGATTTAGAGTCGCCCCCAATCCCATGTTCCTCTCATTTTTCAGACAAAGGATACGCTTATCTCTTTGCGCAAATCGACAAATAATTTCCCACGTTGCATCCGTTGAGGCATCATCACAAATAATAAACTCAAAATTGGGGTATGTCTGATTCAGAATGGATTCAATCGCTTTTTCTATCGTATCCGCACCGTTGTATACTCCCATTAAAATCGAAATACAGCCGTAATCCTTATTGATTATCGTCATTTTTGCATCCTTTAGAGAGATTTGTTTGCCATCTCCAGGCATCGCGACACATCTGTTCGATATCCCGCTCCGCTTTCCAATGCAGCAATCGTTCTGCCTTGCTTGTATCTGCGTAGCATTCTGCCACATCGCCTGGACGGCGATCATTGATCTCATATGGCACCTGAACCTGATTGGCCCGCTCAAAGGCGTTTACGATTTCCAACACGCTGTAACCGTGCCCCGTACCCAAGTTGATTGCTTCAACACCCATATGTTCATCCGCGTATTGCAAAGCAGCTAAATGACCCTTTGCCAAATCCACCACATGAATGTAATCACGCACTCCGGTACCATCCGGTGTCGGGTAATCATTACCGAATACATGCAGCTTCTCCAAGGTGCCAGCAGCAACACCAGAAACATAGGGCAGCAGATTATTAGGAATTCCTTGCGGCATCTCACCAATCAATCCCGATTCATGTGCACCAATCGGGTTGAAATATCGCAGCAGTACTATGGAAAGCTCTGAATCAGCTACGGCAGTGTCTCGCAGAATCTGCTCAATCATCCATTTCGTCCAGCCATATGGATTAGAGCATGAAGTCGGCATGTCCTCTGTCAGCGGAACCGTTTCTGGCACTCCATATACGGTTGCCGATGAACTGAAGACAAACTTTCTTACGCCATGTCGTGCCATTGTTTCCAGCAACGTTAACGTTGTGTCCAGATTATTTCGATAGTATTTCAGCGGCTTCTGCACAGACTCCCCAACCGCCTTAAAGCCAGCAAAATGAATAACAGCATCAATGTTTTCTCTCTGAAATACTGCATCCAGACTATCTCTATTGGCCGCATCGATTGCATAACAAATCGGCCGATTCCCTGTTATCCTCTCAATTTGGTCGATCACCTTCGGACTGCAATTACTAAAATCATCTGTAATAATTACCTGATAGCCTCTTTCCAGCAATTCAACAGCTGTATGTGACCCAATATAACCTGCGCCGCCTGTTAACAATATATTTTTCATTTTTCTTCCTCTACCCACTTTTTAAACGTCTGATGCGTCACGCCGAGCCGCCGGCCGGCCTCTCTGAGCGAAACCTCGCCGCGCTGCCACTGCTGCTTCAGCGTTTCGAACTCCGCGCCGCGCTCCATCGGCTTACGGCCGATATGCACGCCCTTTTCCTGTGCCGCACGAATGCCTTCGCTCTGCTTCTGGCGTTTTTCCTCGCGCTCCTTCAGAACCGTCGCATCGATCACCTGATACAGCATTTCGCTGGCAAGGCGCTGCTCCGTTTCATTAGAGCAGCGCATCGTCATCGGAATATCGGCAATCCGCAGCTGAATTCCGTGCTGCCGAAGCCAGTTCAGCTCATCTGCAAGGCCCTTTTTCAAATCGCTCAGGCAGTACAGCGTCGGAATAGTCAGCCGGTCGCCCTCACGCAGGCCGATGCGCTTGAGCATCGCCAGACTGCTGCGGCTCGACTTTCTGTGCCCGCACACATCAATGAAAATCTCGCTTTCGTGTGCTCCCATCGAACGGAAGCTTTCGAACTGCGTTTCGCGGTCAGCTTCCGGTGTGCAGGAGTAATAAAAGCTTCTCGGTTCCATCCCTTAACCCTCACATTGCTCGACAAAAGTGTAGCAAATAGTACAGGTTAATAACCTGCCAAAGCCTTGTAGTTTCGCGTATTTTTTGATATAATTGTAAATACTTTAATGGGATAAGCAGTCCAAAGTAAAAATACTGTACACTGTGTAGCAAATCGTACATTTTTTAACACCCTTGACCGCCAATCTCCGGCAGCCGCAAGGACAGACCATTTCAACGCAAAAAAATACCCGCCACAGCACAAAAGCCGTGACGGGCAGCAAGACGGCAGACACGAATGTGCCTGCTGTTTTTATTTATCAAATTGGGAATATACCGTTTCCTCTTCAAATGAATAGACAGACTATTGATACATCGATATAATAAATCTATCCATAAACGGAAAGGAGCGACCTGTCGTGAAGCATCACCGAGCCAAAATATCCATTTTACTCCTAAGCGTCCTTGTAATTATTTCGCTGACGGCGTGCCAGAGCGCTAACGATCAGACTTCCGCAACAGACAACACTCCCCTGCCCCAAGAAACCCCAATTCCCGACTCTGAAATCATACTTTTCGAGCAAGAAACGCCCTCAATTTATCAGGATAAAACCGTTATAAACGACAATTCCCGCCTTGATTTAGCATATCGCCCAGTTCTCGAAGAAGTCATTCCGCACGCAACTGCCATCGTTCAGGCGACAGTCGATAACATAGAATATACTTCCATCGGCGCTAACGCATGGACCGTTATTGACGCCGCTGTACAAGACGTGTTGTCCGGCGACCTGTCGGACAGGTCAAACATTACGATCTACGCATATGGCGGGTATATTTCTATGAAAGATGTTGCCGCGGCGGAACATAATCGAGAAAGCTATACCGATATGACTGATGAAGAGTTGGAAAATACGATCATCCGCCAAGCAGCCGATATGCAGGAAAGCCCCTTAGTCGGTCAGCAGTATATCTTTTTCCTCGGCGCTCCGACCGACGACATGCCGGCTGATGCATATGAACAGCTGGGTTGGAAATTCTGTCAGATGTTAGTAGGTGACGATGATACGCTTTATTATCTCCCTTACCTTGCCGAAGACGCCTTATCACCTGCTGATACCGCCAATGATATTGCGCATATCACGCTAAACGACCTCAGAGAATTGATCCATCGATACACCTCCTGAAATTTCACGAGAGAACCAAAGGCACAGACCGGCTGCATGATGGACTTTACCCCCCGAAAAAACAACCCCTTCCCGTTACGAGAGGAATAACGGGAAGGGGTTTTATACTGTTTTATATTTTACGTTTTACCGGCTGATCGTCTGGCGGAGCGCGTCGATAGAGGTATGAACACCGGCGTCAACCGTCATGGTGAGGTCCTCCATTTCGAGAGAAACGTCGCCGTCGTAGCCCATCATGTGGCAGACAGAGAAGAATTCCTTCCACCACTGCAGGTCCTTGCCGCAGCCGACTGCAACGTAGTTCCATACGCGGTCAGCGGACTCGGTAA
>ERZ772884.616-NODE-616-length-26098-cov-3.831164_pt1 | contig 26098 bp, 27 predicted proteins | sample MGYA00580574_ERZ772884 | MGnify/ENA primary metagenome ERZ772884 (study PRJEB29015, sample SAMEA2737690) | human gut metagenome | biome: human gut; feature: human-associated habitat; material: faeces | place: China | collected 2012 ... | reverse complement strand
CAGGTACTTCAATATAAGAAATACAACCACCATTACTAATACTATGGAATTGAGATTCAAATTTTAGCTTACTAAATGCATCAATTTCTTCACAAACATGAAATAGCGATAGGTAAGAGTTTGATATTGTCTCCGTCTTTTCCCCCGCTTCACACCGTGCGTGCGACTTTCACCGCACACGGCGTTCCAACAATTTATTAATTAAAATTTATTTCTGAATTTCCTACTAACTTTCTAAGATAGTTTAGTCTTTTAACACCTTTTTCATCTAAATTTAAACCTTCACTGTAATATTTTATTATTTTTTCATCTACTGCATGAACTAATTTATGAACTTCATACACTAACCATGCTAGGTTTCTGTAATCATATCCACCACCCATTGACTTATGTTTTTTTATGATGACATTCCATGTTACTTACTGTTAATGCTCTGCCACTCACGTAACATCTTCCATATTGTCCTGCTAGTAGTTAGATACTATTATCAAACAATTTTTGGTTCGTAAACTTATTATTTGTTTTCAAATAGCTATATATTACTTGTGTTGAGGAATCTTTTAGTTTTCTATGTGTTGCACTCCTTCCTTCAGGAATATAATCACATATGTCTTGAGAAAAGTTCATTGGTGGTATATTCGTGCAACCCATTATAGGATTTTAAATTGATTTTGTATTCTTTTAACAAATATTGATGTATCCATTTTATCAAAGAAACTAATGTCCTTTTTGTCTACACCAGGTGTCATACTACCTTTGTTACTTTTTATATTTCTATAAGCAAGTAATATATTATTTTCATCTGTTATTATACTTAATAAATCTTTAAATTTTCGACCTTTCTTACTATCAGAATATAATTTATCAAATATACTTTGCATATTATAGTATTCATTATTTCTGAGAAGTTTTCTTTTACTATCTTCCAAGCTTTCCCCCAAGTCTATTACTTTTTCATCTTAATGAATTTTCATATCTCTTAGTCTTACTCTAACCTTGGATTATTCAGTTATAAATATTTCTTAATAAATTTGTCTAGTGGCTATTGCTCCACCTCTATTAAAAGGTATCATTGCTCGTGCCACCACTTTCACTCAGATTAAAATAAGTTATAGGCTTAGCTTTTCCTTATTACTACTTCATAGGTGGTAAAACCTCCATATTCTGAGCTTCCCTTGTTCCGTTATTACTATCTTTACATATACCCTTAGGTTCTCAGTTTGAACCCGTAGACTTGATAGTGCCTTTAACACTATATGGATTTTCATAACCACGAATCTTACTCATCCACATCTACTGCACAAATCAGTGCCGTAACCATTTCTGGTTACTCCCGCTTTAGGATTCTTTCATTCCCGAGTTCGTCAGTACCCTAACCAAGTACATCCTAACCATAGGTATTTTATAGACGCCCGACCTATCACCACTCGACTACCTCTAGTTCGCATTTCGTGTAGGAATTGTTTTTCATCTACTTACGGTGGTTCTCAGCCGACTTTACCGAGCTTATAACACTTTATTATTTACCTAATAAAATGCTATTCGGAGTATCAGCGAAAGCGTTTCGAAGCGTTACCTCGTCATTCCACTTTTCGTAATAACAGTTTTAATTACTATTGTAATTAAGCGATAATTTTAGTATCGCACCAAGTCGCACCATGATATGAATTTGTATAATATAATTTATCAGTTACATTTTGTATTTCTCCAAATCTTGCTTTATCGATTCTACAGAATCTATATATTAAGCTTTCTGCTGGTGTTCCATAAAGGCCAAAACCTAAACCAGTTTCTGCTTTCCATTTATCACATTTTTCTTTCATATAATTCATTACTTCTAATGCAAATTTTTCTCCTTCTTTAGAAGTGTGAGTTACTCCAAGCATTGCTTGAACCATTTCTGCTATACCAACATATCCAAGAGAAATAGTTGAATATCCATCTTTTAATAGCTTATCAATTTTTTCACCTTTTTTAAGCCTTGCTATAGCTCCATGTTGCCAATGTATTGGACTTGAATCAGATGTTACTCCTAATAACATTTTATGTCTTGTCATTAATGCATCTTTACAAAGTTCTAATCTTCTATCTAGCATTTCCCAAAACATTTCCATATCTTTATCAGCCATTATAGCTATTTGTGGTAAATTTAAAGATACAACTCCTTGATTAAATCTACCATAAAATTTATAATTTCCTTTTTCATCGTTCCAAGGACTTAAGTGTGATCTGCACCCCATTGGTGGGAAAGTATTCCCTTCATAATTTTCTCTCATTATCTTAGCACTTTGATAATCTGGCACTAATCTCTTAGCTGTACATTTAGCTGCAAGCTTAGTTATATAATCATATTTACCACCTTCAAGACAATTATGCTCATCAAGTAAATAAACTAACTTAGGGAATGCTTCTCCAATTTCTTGCCCTTTATAATTTTTCATTCCTTCAAGTCTTTGTCTTATCATTTCCTCACAAATCATTGCCATTTCTTCTTCATATGGATTACCGTCTTCTATCTCTAGGTAAATTGTACTAAATGGAGCTTGACCATTTGTAGTTTGTAATGTAGATAATTGATATCTTATAGTTTGAACCCCATCTTTAAGCTCTTTCATCTTAATATCTTTAGCTAATTTAGTAGCAATAGATTCATCATTAAACATTTCCATATAATGATTAAATGCTTTTTCTTCAGTCACTTTTAAATATTTAGATAAATGTTTAATTGTTATACTTTGTCCACCATATTGATTTGATGAAACTTGAGCAATTATTTGTGTTGCTACTGTACATGCTGTACCAAAACTCTTTGGTTCTTCAACTAATTTTTCATTAATTACTGTTCCATTAGTAAACATATCTTCTAAATTAATTAAACAACAATTAAACATAGGTGATATTGTATAATCCATGTCATGCCAATGGATTGCTCCTTCATCATGAGCTTGCACTATATGAGCAGGAATAAGTTTTCTTCTTGCAATATCCTTAGATACTTCTCCTGCAATTAAATCTCTTTGAGTAGCAGAAACTACTGGATTCTTATTTGAATTTTCCTTCATTACATCTTCATTTTTTTTACTTAATAGCTCTAATATACTATCATCTGTAGTATTAGTGTTTCTTTTAAATTCTTGTACAGCTCTATAACCCTCATAAGCTCTTGCAGTTTCAGCTTGACCATAATGAACTAATCTATCATATACATATTTCTCTATTTTATAGATTGTTGCAACATCCTCTTCCTTTGCAAAATACTTTTCTGCGTCATTTGCTATTAATCTTGCAATGTCAGGTAATAATATTCCACTACCATTTTTCATTGATTTAGTAATAGCGTCTCTTATTTTGCTTTTATTAAATTCTACTGTACTTCCATCTCTTTTAATAACTTTCAATAATACCACTCCTTAAATTAAGTATATTCAAATTATGTAACGTATAAAATCACATAAAAATAGTGCTTATTTTTATACCGCCATCTTAAATACACAACATATTGTACTATCATTTCTTTTTTAATACAATATATAGTAGTTAGTGTATTTTTGAATTTTAAGTATTTTTACTTATAAGCACTTCACTTTTCTCTTTATATCTATAACTTATATATTTTTTTAGATAAACTTATTTACTTTTTTTTCTAATTAAGTTAACAATATTTTTCATTATACTACATAAATTTTTATAAAACAGTACTTGAAATTTATCTCATTCTATGCTTTTTTATACGAGACTTTCCTCAAATGTGATTATTGCTTGATTTATAAAAAATTTTTTTATAAGAAATAAAAAGGCATATCAATGCCTTTTTAATAAATTATAAATATTATAAATTGTTTAAATCATATGGTGTATTTTGATAAACACAGTAATTAAGCCAATTACTAAAAACTATATTTGCAGTACCCCTCCACGTAACAATTGGCATAAGATTAGGATTATCTTTTGGAAAATAATTTTTAGGCTTATTAATTTCTAACCCCTTATTAACATCCCTAAAATACTCATCACTTAATGTATTCCTTTCATATTCTAAATGACCTGTAATAAATATTTGTCTTCTATTTTTATTGGCAACTATAAATATTCCTGCTTCATCAGATTCCGATAAAATTTCTAGTTCTGGTACTTTTTCAATATCTTTTCTCTTTACTTCAGTATGTCTAGAATGTGGTGCATAAAATTTATCATCCAATCCTCTCGTTAATTCAGCATTTTTATCATTAATATAATGTTGAAAAACTCCAAACATTTTTTCTTTTAATTGATATTTTGGAATTCCATAATGGTAACTTAACCCTGCCTGTGCTCCCCAACAAATATGTAATGTTGAAAATACATTACTTTTACTCCATTCCATTATTTCCTTTAATTCTTCCCAATACATTACCTCTTCAAATTCTAACTGTTCAACTGGTGCCCCTGTTATTACTAACGCATCAAACTTTTCATCCCTTACATCATTAAAAAAACTATAAAACTTATCCATATGTTTAAATGATGTATGAGTTGATTTATAACTTTCCGTTTGTAATAACGTAATTTCAACTTGAAGTGGTGTATTAGATAAATATCTAAGTAATTGATTTTCAGTTTGAATTTTTTTAGGCATTAAGTTTAATATTGCTATTTTTAATGGCCTTATATCTTGTTTTCCTGCTCTTTCATTATTCATTACAAATATATTTTCATCAGATAAAACCTTAAATGCAGGTAAATCTCTTGGAATTTTTATTGGCATAGCCCCCTCCTCCTTATATACCTATTAAATCATATTTTTTACATTTTTAGAACATTTATTATCAATATTAAAATATTAATCAATTCAGTTTATAAAAATGGTAAGTTAGTTATGCAAAATAATAAACTTTTACTTAAAACTAATAATTTAAATTTACAAAACGATTTATCTAAAAAAATAAACTTACCTAATCTTAATAAAGATAGTTTTAAAATAAGTACTAAAAATAAATGGTGGCATAATTGTTGTTAAGGAAGGTAAAACCGTAGCTTCTATTTCTCTAGAAATAGGTGGAATTATTACCTCTCGTTCATCAAAAGAAGTAATTTCTGATTTAAATAATTTACATTCTTCACTAAAAGCAATTTCATCTAAAATTGACTTTAATCCTTTTTTTAACATTATCATTTTTATCATTACCTGTTATTCCTGAAATAAAAATAACTGATAAAGGATTATTTGATGTAACAAACTTTAAATTTATTCCTATTTGTGAATAAAAATATAACATAAAAGACTTGTCCGCTTTAAAATGTACTCTTAATCAAGACATTTTATTCAAAGACAAATCTTTTATAATTAACTTAAAACAAATTTTTCTATTGCTTTTGCAACACCATCTTCTTCATTTGAATCTGTAATATAATTTGCAGCTTCTTTAACTTCTTCAAAACCATTAGCCATTGCTACACCCATTCCAGCATAAACAATCATATCAAGGTCATTTTCAGCATCTCCAAAAGTCATTACTTCTTCTTGCTTAACTCCTAAATGATCAGCTAAAAGTTTAACTCCTGTTCCCTTATTTACTTCCTTATTTAAAAATTCTAAGAAATATGGTGTACTTCTTACAACTGTATACTTTTCATATACTTCTTTTGGTAAATTATCTACAGCCTTTTGTAAAACTTCTGGCTCATCAATCATCATTACCTTTATTATGCTATGATCATCTTCTATTTTAGAATAATCATTAATTCCTATCTTTATATTATTTATATTAGCTTCAACTTCTGTATATTTACTATTTTTAGGAGTTATTAACCCATATACTTCTGAAAAAGCATGAATATTAACACCTAACTCTTTACTTAATTTATGTAAATAATGTAAGTCTGCACCAGTTAATGCTATTTTAGAAATAATTTCTCTAGATTTTGTTTTTAAAACTAATCCACCATTATAACTTAAAACGTAGTCATTTTCACCAAGCATGTCTAGTTCTTCTAAATATCTACTAACACCATCAATTGGTCTCCCAGTAGCAATTACAACATTAACACCTTTTTCTCTTGCTTCCTTTAATGTTTTCTTAGTTCTATCTGAAACAGTTTTATCATTTTTAAGAAGCGTTCCATCCATATCTACTGCTATTAACTTATACATAAATTCCTTCACCATTCCTTAATACAAAATTCCGTTTTATTATATCATAAAAAAAGTTTTTGTACATATTTTATAATTTCACTAACTTTTAAAACATAATACAATCATTTTATCAAAAAGGCTGTAATTTATAAAAATTTTACTTTATAAACCACAGCCCTTTTCTATCTATAATTATTTACATTTTCTTCTCATTCTTTTACTCTTATATCCTAAATAAGAATTTGCTATATCCTCAAATCCATCTTTATTAAGACATTCTATAATAATTGCAAAAATTTCATATGTTGATGAAAGACCATCTTCTCCTCTTAATCCTTTTAATTCCTTCAATACCCTAGCGCTTATATTTTTTAAATCTGATTCATTTATAATAGTGTTACTATCAATAGATGCACTTAATATACTACTTCTAACCTTAATAATATCAAAACTTTGAATTCGCCCATCTTTTTTTATTACCTTCACTATAAATACACCCCCGTATTAAAATTACATACTATAATAAAATCATTAAACGTTTTCTAAAATGTTTTGAATAATTTATCTTCACTATATTATATATAAATTCAGTTATATTTAACATTTATTTAATACATTCGTAAAATATATTATAAATATTTTTAGGAGTATTATTTTTATGATCCTATTAAATAAACTAAAAAATATTTATCGTCTATTTAAATATGAATCAAGTATTCTATCTTATTCTTTAAGAAGTACACAATCATATGAAACTAACATTACTGAATTTATAAACAATAGCTCACTTTCTAGTAAAACAAAATATCTTATATGGGTTGATACTATTAACTTTAAAACAAATATATTTAAAGGACAACAACATAATTGGATATTAATTAATTCTTATATTTGTACAATAGGAAAACCTACTTCTCCTACTATAAAGGGAATCTTTTATGCTGGTCCTAAAGGATATTCATTTGGTGAAGCAAGAGGATTTCGTTGTTTATATTACACTCAAATAAAAGATAATTATTTATTTCACTCTATTCCTTATAACTTAGATGGAAGTATAAGAGACCCGAGACTTGGACTGCAATTAACAGATGGTTGTGTTCGTCTTGCAACTAAAGATTCCAAATGGATTTATTATAATGTTCCATCTGGAAGTACAATATATATATCTTAATATATTATATGATATACACCAAAATACTTCTTTGCTAAAAAAAAGCACCATATAGTAAAATAAATACTACTATAGTGCTTTTTAAGTTATTTTTAATAATTATTCATTTATCTTTTCTGGCTCTGAATAATTTATTCCTTTTGTATCTACTCTTATTTCTTCAATAACAACATCATTTAATGGCTTATCATTAGAATTAGTTTCCACTGAATTTATTTCTTTTACAATGTTTAAACCATCTATTACTTGCCCAAATGCTGCATATTTATCATTTAAATGTGGAGCTTCATCTGCCATAATAAAGAATTGACTTCCAGCTGAATCTGGATTATTAGTTCTTGCCATAGATAATATACCTTCTGTATGTTTTAAATCATTAAACTTATATCCATTTTCAGAAAACTCCCCTTTAATTGAGTATCCTGGTCCACCTGTACCATTGCCATTTGGACATCCACCTTGAATCATAAACCCTTTAATTACTCTATGAAAAGTTAATCCATCATAAAATCTTGAATTTGCTAAAGATATAAAATTATTTACGGTATTTGGTGCTTTATCAGGATATAATTTTGCTGTAATTACACCATAATCTTTAATCTTTATTGTTGCTATTGGTAATTCTGCTGGTGCTTCAACTTTCTTATTCCAAGAATCACCTGTAACATTATTTTTAGAATTATTTATTGATGAGCATCCTATAAGAGCAATTACAGCTGCACTTGCTCCTATTAATGCAACTCCACATTTTAAAATTTTATTCATTTTAACTAACTCTCCCTTTTTTCATGTTTTCATAATATCAAATAATATCAAAAAAAAACTCAGCTATCAAGCTAAGTTTTCATATACAATGTATTATTATCAAAGCTAGTTAAAGATTTTCTCCTTCAAAACTTTTATATTCACTATGATTTTTGTCATTGCCTATATTATTTTGATTTTGATGAAGCTTTTGTCTTCTTTCTCCCTTTTGACATTTTTTATCTTTTATATTATCATTCATAAAAATGCACTCCCTTCGAAATTATTTTTTCACAAAAGGTTGCATATAATACATTATTTATAATTATGAATAATAAATTATGTTTATAATTAAAATTATATTTCAAGCTCTTCTATTTCTATAGAATAATTTCCACAGTTCTTACAAACATCAATTATTACAATATAACTTTGATTAACTTTACCACTCTTTTGTAACTTATTATAACTTAATCCTTCATATTTTTTATCTAAAGTACTAATAACAAATTTTCTATCCTTTGCATATATATAAAAATTAAGCTCTAAAAAATCAAAAAATTTCTTTTTTTCTTCTACTCCAGCTTTACATTTTGAACATGGTAAATCAAAATAAGCTTTTGAAAACTCCACGTTTTCAGCATTGTTTAATATCTCAATTACTTTTTCTTCATTAATATCATCCAATGGGTTAACTTCATCATTTTCAAAATACTCTAAATTATCATTATTTAATATGTATTCTTTTTCATAATATTTAAATGTAAATTCCATTTAATTATCATCCCTTCAAATTTTATATTACTTGTTTAAACTAAATAATAACATACCAAATTTAATTAATAAAGCAATCTATTTAGAAATAACATGAATTTTGTAAAATAATTATTAACAGTTATTTGATTATAGTGTACAATATAAACTAAGATTTTTAAAAATTAAGTAAATGATGAATTTGATTCTAAATAATTATTCATTGTTTACCATAAGGATGGGTGGTATTTTGAACAATAAACACATATATATAGTACTGTCTAGAACTGGTACAACATTTTCAAATGTAATAGCACTTTTTACTCAAAAAGAATACTCTCATGTATCTATTTCATTAGATCCTTCATTTACTAAGATGTTTTCATTTGGACGTAAAATACCCTCAAAGGTTTTACCTGCAGGTTTAGTTGAAGAAAATCTTTATGATGGTGTTTTTACTTTATATCCTAAAAGCAAATGCTTAATTTATAAAGTTAATGTAACAAAAGAACAATATGAATATTTAAACAGTTCAATAAATACTTTCTTTGAAAATAAGGATAATTATAAATACAGTGTTTTAGGTACTGTAACTGCATACTTTAATATTCCTGTTAAAAGAGAATATTATTATTTTTGCTCACAATTTATAGCTGAACTACTTATAAATAGTGGAATATATAAAACGGACAAGCCTCCTGAAATAATTAAACCTATGGATTTACTAGAAATAAAAAATAAAACTCTTGTATATGAAGGAATTATAGATGAAGAAAATTATCAAAATTATATTGACAACAACTTCTCAGTTTTTAATTCACCAAGATTAAATAAAGTAATTTCAAAATTAATACGATAATTTTTAATATACATAACTCGTATAAAAATAAGCATAATTATTTTTTATAATTCATGCTTATTTTTTTATGAATCAATATAATTAATATGTTGAATTATTAACAAATTTACATTTACCCTCATATTATATAACAATTATCCTATTAATAAGGAGGCTTATAAAATGTATTCAGTAAATCTTCCATATCCTAAAGTTAATGTAAAAGATAAAAACTCAAAATACATTGATTTAATCTTACTTAATTTTTCAAGTTCTATTTCTGAATTTAGTGCTATAACTCAATATACTTATCATGAAATATCTTATATTTATAAAAACCCAGAAGTTTCAAAAATATTAAATGGAATATCAATTGTAGAAATGTATCATTTAAAATTGCTTGGTGAAATATTAATACAGCTTGGAGCTGAACCTGGATATTGGATTGATAATAAAAAGAAAAATTATTGGTCTAGTAAGCTTTTAGATTATGACCTATCATCGCTAAAACATATCTTAGAAATTGATATTAACTCTGAAAAAGAAGCAATAAAACAATATAAGGAAACCATATCAAAAATAAGTGATGAAAATATTAATGATATATTAAAGAGAATAATTTTAGATGAAGAAATTCATATTCAATTATTTTTAGATCTTTATAAAAAGTATGTAATACAATAATTTATCAAATTATACGTAATTTATATAAAAAAACAACTCCTTATTTTAACAATTTTCTATTTTAACTGTTATAAATAAGGAGTTGTTTTATTTTAATTAAAACCTTCAATTCTAATTAAGTTTTCTACAATTTTTACAGTTCTTAAATCATATAGCTTATCTATTGAATCCTTTATTAAATACTCCTTTGTTTTATGTGTAATTAATACTAATGTAACTTCTACATTTTCATTTCTTTTTCTTCCCTTTTGAATAACAGATTTTAAGCTAACTCTATTTGCCCCAAATATAGTTGTTATTTGCCCTAGCACCCCTGGTTTATCATCAACACTAATTCTAATATAATATCTACTTTCCACTTCATTAATATTTTTAATTTTCTTTTCCCATAAATTATTTCTTATAATAGGAACTTCATTATCTTGATCTATATTGCCTCTTAAGATTGCAATTATATCACTTACTACTGCACTTCCTGTAGGTAAATCTCCTGCTCCTCTTCCATAAAACATTAAATCCCCTACTGCATTACCATTAATAAAAATTGCATTAAATGAATCATATACATTAGCTAATGGATGTGTTTCTGGAATCATTGTAGGATGAACTCTTAATTCTAAACTTTCATTATCATCTTTAGCTATTGCTAATAATTTTATAGCCATTCCAAAATCACTAGCATACTTCATATCTATTGGCTTTATTTTTGTTATTCCTTCTCTATATACATCATTAATACTTACTTTTGTTCCAAATGCTAAAGATGCTAATATTGCAAGTTTATATTGAGCATCAAATCCTTCAATATCTGAAGTTGGATCTGCTTCTGCATATCCTTTTTCCTTGGCTTCTTCTAAAACATCATTAAATTCTAAATTTTCTAATTCCATTTTGCTTAAAATATAATTAGTTGTACCATTAACTATACCATATAACTCATTAATTTTATTAGCAGTAAGATTTTCATTAATTCCATTTATAATTGGAATTCCACCTGCAACACTTGCCTCATATTGAAACATAACTCCCATTTCTTCTGCCTTTTCAAATACTTCGTCCCCAGCTGTTGCTAAAAGCATTTTATTAGCTGTTACTATATGTTTTTTAGCTTCCATTGCCTTTAGCATATATTCTTTAGCTGGCTCTACTCCCCCCATTACTTCTACTACAATTTTAATAGAATCATCATTTAATATATCTTCAAAATTTGTAGTTAATTTATCGTCTGAAATATCTACTCCTCTACTTTTATTAATATCTCTAACTAATACTTTTGCTATTTCAATTTCATAACCTGATCTTTTCATTATTTCTTCTTTATTTTTTTGTAGAATTATAAATACTCCTCTTCCTACATTCCCCAATCCTAACAAGGCTATTTTTACCTTTTTCATTAAATATAATCCCCCCTTTTTCTTTCTATCCCCAATTTTATGTATTAAAACCAAAAAATATTATATTATTAATTATAATACACTTCTTAAATTTTCCATATAATATTTTTTTAAAATTCTTTTAAAAATAAAAGAAGCTTTAAAAAAGCCCCTTTAAATCACAAGATATAATTTGGTAAAGAAGATTTAATGTTTTATTTTATTAAATTAATATATTAACATTATATTCTCTTAACCAAGTATCAACTTGAATTAAATATGCTATCATTTGTGGCCCAGTCATAAGTTGTCCAAACCAAGGAGTCTTATATGCTACTCCTTTTGCATCTACTATTTCCTTAATCTTATCTTTATTTATTATTTGAAGTATAGGTGAAGTTTTATCATCTAATATTTCATTCATCATACTACAAACAATATTAGTATATATAGGATTGTGAGTCTTAGGATATGGACTCTTTTTTCTATATACTATCTCCTCTGGAAGTATACCAACCAAAGCTTTCCTCAATAATCCTTTTTCTCTTCCTTCTAAAAGTTTTACATCTACAGGCAAATTAAAAGCATAATCAACAATTCTATAATCTGCAAAAGGCACTCTAACTTCCAAGCTATTATACATACTTGACCTATCTTTTCTATTTAACAAATTAACCATGAACCACTTTAAATTTAAATAAAATAATTCTCTCATTCTATAAGTTTTTTTATCTTCATTATCTAAATGAGGTACTTCTTTTAAGGTTTTCAAATATTCTTCATTAGTAAGCTCTTCAATCTTTATATTTTTCAAATTATCATTTAAAATTGTCTTTCTTTCACCAACAGATCTTGACCATGGAAAAGTATTAGCATTTATCATTTCTTCATGAGTAAACCATGGATAGCCTGCAAATAATTCATCTGCACACTCTCCTGATAGCCCAACAACAAAATCTTTTCTAATTTCCTTGCAAAATAGTAATAATGAAGAATCTACATCTGCCATACCTGGTAAATCTCTACTTAAAGTAGCTTCTCTTAATGAATAAGCTAAATCTTCTTGTTTTAATAAAACAGTTCTATGATCACTATCTATAAATTTAGCCATTTTTTCTGCAAAATATTGATCTGAAGTGGGTTGGAATAATGATGATTTAAAATACTTATCATTACCTTCATAATCTATTGAATAAGTTGTTAACCTTTTTCCTTTTTCTTTAAAGTCAGCTGCTGCTATTGCTGATATTGCTGATGAATCTAATCCTCCAGATAAAAATGTACATACTGGAACATCCCCTACTAGTTGCCTTTTAATAGCATCAATTAATAATTCTCTAACATGACTTACTGATTCATCAGTTGTTTCATTTAACTCCTTAGCTTCAACTTTCCAATACTCCCATATCTTCATACTATCCTTTGTTAGTAACATACAGTTTGCTGGAGCTATTTCATTTATCCCTTTATATACAGCACTTCCTGGAGCTACTGCTGGCCCTAATGCGAAAAGTTCTGTTAATCCATCTCTATCAATTTCTGCTCTTACCTCTGGATGTGCAAGTATTGTCTTAATTTCTGAACCAAAAATTAGTTTGCTACCCTTTTTAGAATAAAATAATGGTTTAACTCCCATAGGATCTCTTGCTAAAAAGACTTGTTTTTTATCTTCATCATAAATAGCAAATGCAAATATTCCATTTAATTTATTAACAACATTTATTCCCCAAGCAATATATGCCGTTAATAACACTTCAGTATCGCAATATGCTTCAAATGTGTAGTTTTCCTCTAATAGTTCTTTTCTTAAATCTTCTGTATTATAAAGTTCTCCATTATAAACAATAATGTATTTCTTTCCACCCACTACTTTAATCATAGGTTGTCTTCCACCCGCTGGATCTACAACTATCAATCTTCTATGACCTAGCAAAACATTATCAGAATAATATTCTCCCTCACTATCAGGACCTCGTCTCTCTAATGTTTTAATCATTTTAGTAAGTGTCTTTTCTTCCTTTTTTATATTTTTATGAAAGTCTACCATACCAACTATTCCACACATAAAAATTCACCTTCTCATTAAATTCATAGTATACACTATGACGAAAACTGTCTTATAGTGAACATTTACTAAAACTAAAATAAAAAAAGTGGAATCATAATTTTATGACTCCACTTTTTGCTAAATGTATATTATTAAATTGGAATTAATAAACAATTATTTTTCGTTTTTTATTGAGATTATTAAAGTAGTAATTAATCCACCCCATAGTACTGTCGCACCTATTGCAAAATACGTTATTGCTGTTGCTGTCATAATTAAGCTACCTCCTCTTCATCATTAAAGTTTTCAATCTCTTTATTCTTCCATGGTGCTTTTGAGAATAATAATGCTCCTATAATACCTAATCCAACAACTGACCATCCATATGCAAATAATTCTGGAAGATTATAATCACCATATGGTGCTTTTAATTCAGCTACGAAATTACTAATTAACATTATTAATAACATAGTTGGTGTTATAAATTTAACTACAAAATCCCACCATTTTCCTATTTTAAAATATGAAATTTTATTTGTGTGATTTCTTATAGTAGCTGGTTTAACAATCCATCCAATTACAATTACTTCTAATAATCCAACAACTACTATTCCATAACAATTTATAAAGTTATCCATTATATCTAATATATATAATCCTGCACCTGTTGCAAATGTTGCACTTAATAAAGCTCCTATTATTGAAATATATGAAACTACTTTTTTACGTTCCCATCCAGTTTTATCTATTATTGCTGATGATACAGCTTCAACTAAAGATACACATGAAGTTAATCCTGCAAATACTAAACAAGCAAAGAATAAACATCCTAATATTGTTCCCCAAGTTCCCATAACTGTAAATACTTTAGGGAATACAATGAATGCTAGTCCAATACCACTTGATACTACTTCTTCAATTCCAACACCTTGGCTTGTTGCCATAACTCCTAAAATTGCAAATACTGCAATTGCACATAAGAACTCAAATCCACAGTTTGCAAATCCAGTCATAAATGCACTGTTATTAATATCTGTTTTCTTAGGTAAGTAACTTGAATAAGTCATCATTATACCCATTGCTAAACTTAAAGAATAAAATACTTGTCCATAAGCTGCAATCCAAACTTTTGGTTCCATTACCTTGCTCCAATCAGGAGTGAATAATTTGTTTAATCCTAATGTAGCACCTTCTAATGTAACACCTCTAATAGCTATTATTACCATTATTGCAACTAATGTAGGTAGTAATATTTTATTTAATTTTTCTATACCACCTTTAACACCTCTATAACATATAAACCAACTTATTCCCCAAACTAATAAAATACCAATTAATACTGGCCATATTACTGATCCAAATTGGAATGGTGAATCTGTTAATCTTAAGAAATCATTGTAGAAATAAGCATTTGTATCATTTCCCCAACCTTTGTTAAAGCTTAATGTAAAATATTTCATTGCCCAGCTTAATATCATTGAATAATATCCAAGGATAAAGAAAGCTGTAATGCTTGGCCACCATCCAAGCCATTCCCATTTTTTATTAGCTCTTGCTAATGCTAATGGTGTTGACCCTCTAAATTTATGTCCCATTCCATATTCTAAAATTAATAAGGGAATTCCTGCTGTAAAAATTGCAAAGAAGTATGGTACTAAAAATGCACCTCCTCCATTTTCATATACTAAATAAGGAAATCTCCATATATTTCCTAAGCCAACAGCCGATCCTATTGCTGCTAAAATGAAACCTAATTTCGAGCCCCACTGGTCTCTTTTGTTATCCATTTTTATCTCCCCCGTTCACTATTTATTTCATCAAATTAATCTTGTATTTATATTATATCCTTTTAATATTTTTTTCAACACTTTTATAAAAATTTATTAATTTTTCTCCTACTTTAATTAACAAATTGTTAATTAAAGTAGGGAATTGCTTATCATTTTATATAATAGTGTTTTAATTATTGATATTTCTTAATTCATATAAAAAAATCATTATTATTTTTTGTACAAGTTAACTTAATTTAATTTTTAGAAAACGTTTGCCAGCATATATCTTTTACATATTTTCATTATTTTTTATGAATTTATAAATTAAATTACAAATTTTTTGATATTTTCGTAATCATTTTTTCCTTTTTAAACTTTTATTAACTTTAATTTTGAAATCTTTCTTTAAGAAATTCTGCAACACCTTCTTCTTCACAACTTCCTATAACTCCAGTGGCAATTTTCTTAACTTCTTCTGTTGCATTTGCAGTTGCATATGCTTCATTTGCTAATTCAAACATTGGAATATCATTTAAATTATCCCCAAAGCATATTACATTTTTATAATTTATATATTTTGATAAATATTTAATACCATTTGCTTTAGATGCTTCACTGCTATATGCTTCTAAAAAGTAACAATCCTCATATACATCTTTATAATAATTAACATTTATTCCTTCAATTTTTTCAATTTCTTCTGCAATGCTTTTTATTTTTTCATATTCATCAAAAGCAACAAAATTAATAATACTTGATTTAAGCACCGATTCTTTATAATTTGATATTTTAACAAAAGTTTTTAACTCTTTGTCTGCTCTTTCCTTATAAAAATTATATTCATAAGCATGTTCAAATTCTTTATGATATACCCATAAATGATTATCTACAATTCCATATACTAATGGATTTTTATTATACTTTTCAAAAATATCTAATATCTTATATGTAGATTCAATATTTATATCCTTTATATCAATATATTTTAATTCCTTAGTATCATAAATTAATACACCATTCATTAATGCGACTGGTAGCTTCAAATCCAAGTTTTGTAGTATTTCCACAGCAGTTGCAGGTGTTCTTGCTGTAGCAACTGTAAAATTCATTCCTGATTTAATAAGTTCATTTATAATTTCTTCTGATTTTTTCGTTACTTGTCTATCCTTATTTATTAATGTACCATCTAAGTCTGTAACAAATAGTTCCATATTCTCTACTCCTTTTTTAATGTTATATTTTATTGATTTTTTCAATTTAACACATATTTAAAATTATTTCTAGTGCTAAATTAAAAGAGTTATGTAAATTTTTATTTATGTTATAAATTTATTATATACATAAACTTCGCTTACATAACTCTAATATATTATTTATTATGCTATATTAAAATCTATATATTCATTTAAAATATATCCATCTATTCCTTTATAACTTATTTTACCCCATTCATTATCATCCTCTATAACTGATACCTTTTGTCCCATAGCTATTGTTCCAATTACATTTGAATCAAAATTATTACTTTCCCTTACTTTTAATGCAACAGTAACTACAGTACCTTCTTTTGTAATTGTATTTTCTGCTATACTTCTATTTTGTAATGTTATATAATCCTTGCTTACATATCCATAGCCATTACCATACTTTATCTTATACCAGTTTCCACTTGTTCCTACTATTTCAACACTTGTTCCATTTTTCAATGAGCCTATTACTGAATAGCTTGTACCTGCTCCACTTCTTACATTTAATGAATCACTTACTTTTATTGTTCCTTTTTCTGTAGTTTTACCTAGCGAATTATCTGTATTTTGATTTCCTGAATTGTTATTTAATATAATATTTTGACTTAAATAATCCATTATTCCATTTACAATACCTTCTGCAACCTTATCTTGGTAACTACTTGAACTTAAATTTTGAGCTTCTGTTGGATTAGAAATAAATCCACATTCTACAAGACTTGAAGACATTTGTGCTGTTTTTATTACTGCAAAATTTGCAGTTTTAATTCCTCTATTATAAGCATCTGTAGCATCTATTATATCATTTTGTATATCATTTGCCAATTCTTTACTATCTGTTCTTGGAGAATAATAAAATGTTTCAATCCCATTTGCACTAGGACTTTCAGCTGAATTTTGATGAATAGAAACAAAAACATCTGAACCTTCGTTATTAGCCATTCTAGTTCTTTCTGTTAATGATAAATATGTATCATTATATCTACTCATCTTAACTTGCACACCTCTAGCCTTTAACTTAGCTTCTATTTTTTTAGATATTTGAAGATTTATTTCATCTTCATAAACACCATTTTTAACCGCTCCATTATCATATCCACCATGTCCTGGATCAATAAACACTTTATAATAATCTCTGTTTACCTCTTTAATATTACTTCTCGCATAACTAGCAGTTGATATACCCTCTTCTGTTATACAAACTTCTAATATATATACAACATCATCAGTTTGCTGAGATACAAATGTACTACCAATCGACTTAGCAATAAGTTCTCCATCAACTATTTCTGCAACATTTTTATTATAAACTGTCCAGCCTTCTGTAACTGGTAAATTTATAGCTTCACCAATTGTTAACACTAATCCATTTTCCATTACAACTTCTTCATTTTTATACTTTTCCAAAAGCTTAATTAAATCTGCTTCAGATACATTATAAATCTCCTCTGCTCTTGTAAGTTGAGTTGGAGTAATTAGTATCCCAGATAATATTAATAAACTTAAAACCTTTAATTTATTAATAATAATCACCTAACCTTCCTTATAGATATTTTCATATTAAGCAACAATAACTTATAATATCAAAAAACATATACACTATATTATACATAATTTTATTATAAAATAAATTATTATAGTGTATTTTTGTATGTAATTTGAACTTTTTTTGATGTATATTGATTTTTTATTATAAAAATTAAGATTTAATATAATAATTATCCATTGAGAGTTCTTTTTAATTATCTTTTATAACTTTAATTAAGTTATTATATAATCCTATTACACTTTTATTATTTTTAATATATCCTTTTATAATCTCAATTACTTCAATTGAGATTATTTCTCCCCCACATATTAATGGAATTCCTGGTGGATATGGAATTAATGCTTCTTTTGAAATTTTCCCTATACTTTCATCAATATCAACATATTCAAAACTTTTATCAAATACTTCATATGGCTCTAACACCTTTTTAGGAATTATATTATAATAATTTTGATATTGATTATCTCTTAATGAACTTAAATTTAGTTTATTTATTGAATTATATATTTTCTCAAAATCCTCTTCATTATTAAATGGAGATAAAATCAATACCACACCACCATCAAAACTCATTTCACATTGTATTTTCATACTTCTTAAATAATCTAATAACTTATGTCCACTATATCCCTTAGGTAATGTAAATATATATCTGCTTAAATCTAAGTTATATCCCATTGGTAAATCTTCTTCCTTTAAAACACTTACCTTATTTAATTTATTTATCTTTACACTCCACTTATTGGCTAAATCAATTAATCTATCATAATCCTCTTCCCCATAAATGTCTAAATAATATCTTGAATAATCTAATGATGACATTATTAAATATGAAGGTGATGTTGTCATAAATGATTTTAAATAAAAATCAATATTATTATCATTGTTAACTAAAAGATATGAACCTTGAGTTAAACTTGGTAATGTTTTATGAGCACTTAAAACTATATAATCAGCATATTTAACTATTGATTTTGGTAATTTTCCACTTATTCCATAATGTGCTCCATGTGCCCCATCAATAATTATAGTTAATCCTTTTTCTTTTAATTTTCTTAAAATATCAAATACCTTATAACCTATTCCAAAATAATTAGGATAAGTTAAAATTATTCCTTTAGGATTATTACACCCCTCCAATGCTTTATATATTTCCTTTTCTGTTGGTGGTAAAAATAATCCCTTATCTTCATGTATTACAGGTTCAATATATCTTACCTTTAACTTTCTTAAAATTAATCCATTATAAATTGATTTATGACAATTTCGTTCAACTAAAACTTCATAACCTTCATTAAATGCATCAAATATTGAAGCTAAGTTTCCAGCAGTACTTCCATTAACAACAAAATACGCTTTCTTTGAACCATAAGTTTTTGCTAATAAATCTTGTGCTTCCTTTATTATCCCTTCTGGGCAATGTAAATTATCTAATGGATCAACTTCTGTAATATCCAAAAATCCCATATTATTTACAAACTCTTTACCTATATCATCCCTTAAAAATCCAATTCCACTTTTGTTGCCTGGCATTGAAAGAATAAGATTTTTTTCCTTTTGATATTTTAATACTTCTTCAAGTAATGGTATTCTTTTACTCATCTTTTCCTCTTTCCTAATTGCTTATTACCTGCACTGTCATATTATTTAAAACTTTAACAGCAATATCAATAATAAAGCTTATAGGCATCTTATCTAAATTTTCACATTCATCAAGATATAAATATCCATCTCCAAACATAGTATCATATGTAGATATTCCCATAGCTAATCTTACACTTTGCTCATTTGCAAATAATCTCTTTAATTTAAAGCTTTTTATTAATTCATTAATATTTTTTAAACTTTCATTATTAGATGAAACTTCATTTATTAACTCCTTGATTATTTCTATTGATTTATCTACATTTTCATGTGCAGTACTATAAGTTATTTCATAAACCTTTATATATTCTTCATTAGATACTCTTGTTAATACATCATAAACTAAACTATGCTTTGTTCTTAAGGTGTCAAATAAAACAGAATTTACTCCGTCTCCAAAGTATTGGTCAAAAACTCTTAATGCTTTTATTTCCCATTGATTCAAGTCATTTATAGGAAAAATAATTTGAACTTTTGAACTGTTTATATCATCTTTCTTATCTATAAATATTCCTGTCTTAGGTAGTTGAAGTTCTTCCTTATCTTCTGGAAGCTTTTCACTTCTCCAATAACTAAAACTTTCTTCTACCATCTCCTTAACTTCTTCAAAATCTAAACTTGAAATAATTGTAATAGTTGCATTATTAGCGCAGTAATATGTATTAAAGAAATCTATTGCATCATCTATTGTCATATTTTCTAATGATTCCTTAGTTCCTATAATAGGATATTTAACTCTTCTACCTTCCATAGAATTATAATACAACTTATCTTCTGTATATTGCTCTAAATCTTCATCCCATTCTTTAAGCTCTTGTTTTATTACTTCCATTTCTTCCTTAAATCCCTCTTCAGTAAATACAGGGTCTAAAAGAATATCTGAAAATAAGTCTAAACCTTTATATAGCTCCTCATTTAGTAATGTTCCATAAAAAACTACATATGGATAATTGGTCATTGCATTTTGGAATCCAAATACCTTACTTAATTCTTCATTTATTTGTTGCTCACTTCTTATTTCAGTACCCTTATATACCATATGTTCAGTTACATGAGCTACTCCAAGCACCTTACCATCACGTGTTGCCCCTGCATCTAATGATATAGCTATTGAACTTAATTCACTATTACTTTTTTTATAAATTAACTTTAATCCATTATCTAAAATATAATCTTTCATTATATATATCACCTCTTTCCTCATTATATCATAAAAAAAATAACAAGAACTAAGCTTGCTTCTTAGCCTTGTTATTTTAAAATTTATTCAGCTTTAAGTGCTATTGCACATTCAATTCTCTTCTTTTGCATTTTACATCCTATTTCATAAGGAATATTCATATCTCCATTAAATGCAAAGTTGTTTGATTGACATCCACCTGAACAATAGAATCTTGCCCAACACTCTCTACATTTTGGCTTATTATAAATATGCGCCTTTTTGAACTTCTTACCTAATTCGGCATCATAAGTATCGTCATAAATATCTCCAAGTTTAAATTCTTCCTTACCTACGAATTGATGACAAGGATATACTTCACCTTGTGGAGTTATAGCAACATATTCAAATCCTGCTCCACATCCTGAAATTCTCTTATAAACGCATGGTCCACCATTTAAATCAATGTTGAAGTGATAGAAGTTGAATTCATCCCCTTCTTTCTTTCTTCTTACCATTTCATTATATAATTTATCATAGTTTTCAAATATTTCTGGTAAATGTTCTTCTTTAAGTTCTAAGAAGTGTCCTTTTTCAAGAACTACTGGTTCAATAGAAATTTCTCTAAATCCTTCATTAACCATAGCCTTAACATCTTCATAAAAATCAGTATTAGCTCCAGTAAATGTTCCTCTTACATAGTAATGCTTAGATTTATCTCTTTTTTCTATCATTCTCTTAATATTTGGAAGTATATCATCATAAGAACCACTTCCATCAACTTTAATTCTTACATTATCATTTACTTCTTTTCTACCATCTAATGAAAGTATTATATTACCCATTTCTTTATCCATGAAGTCCATCATATCTTCATTTAAAAGAGTTGCATTAGTAGTCATAGTAAATCTAATATTCTTTTTCCAAGCTTTTTCATTTTCTCTTGCATAAGCTATTATTTCTTTAATTGTGTCCATGATCATTGTTGGTTCTCCACCAAATAAATCAATTTCAATATTTCTTCTTGGACCACTTCTCTTAACAACATAATCTATTGCTTTTTTAGCTGTTTCAACAGACATTACTCCCTTATGTCCATTGTATTCCCCTTCATCTGCAAAACAATATTTACATCTTAAATTACATCCATGAATTATATTTAAACATACTGCCTTTATATAATCTCTATCATCCATTGATGAATGTGCTATATCTTCATATTGATCTTTTGAATATAATATTTCTTGATCTACAAGTTCTTGTAATTCTTCATAAGCTTCTGATATAGTTTCTTCACCATATTTAGCTCCAAATTCTTTTATAAGCTCTTCTTTGCTTCTTAATTCATTATCGTCTACTAAATCATAAACTAATTCATCTACAATATGTACAGCCCCTGTATTAACATCTAAAACAAAGAAATTATCTCCTTGCTTAAATTTGTGTATTAAAGCCATGTTATTTCCTCCTAATACAATTAATATTTAAAATTCAATTTATTTTGAAACAATATTTTATATAATCCTAATATCAATTTAGTAAATCAACTTCCACATAATATTTTTTAAAATTTCTTTAACAAATTATTACTCATTATTTTCATACGAGTAAAGCAGTAACTAATTTTAGTTACTGCTTGTCCTTAATTAGTTTTCACATTCTAAGTTAGCAACTGTGCAAGAAGTCTTACATGCTGATTGGCATGAGTTTGCACATTCCTTGCATCCTGGCTTACAAAGACTATTTTTTATGTTTGTTTTGTTAATTGTTTTTATGTGTTTCATGTCGAATCCTCCAATAATAAAAATATAACGTGGTAATTATAGCATAATTTTCTAATGTTATAAAGCTATTATTTTTATATAATAAAAACCACTATAAACTTAATTACATTATATGGATATATAAATTAAAATATTCCATTTTTATCTTGTATATAAATATAAAAATATTTATTAAGTACTTTTATTTTATTTGAAGATAAATTTACTACTTAATAAATACATTAATTCTTTACTTATTTTTATAATGTTGTTTCTTTTTTAATAGCTTCTATCATATCATCTTCTGATACAGTTTTATCATCATATGAATTATAAATATCATTTAAATGAACTGTGTAATATACATTTTTACTTTTCTTTTCTTTTTTTTGCTTTTTTTCTTTTAAGTCATTATCTTCAGATTTTAACTTTTTATCAATACTGTTTTTTACTAGCACTCCTGCTGTTACAGATGCTACAATTCCTGATATTGCACCAAAAATAACTTTTTTATTATTTCTTATACTCATGACTTTCACCTCACTATTTTAAAAAAATTATATACACATTAATTATGTAAGTCAATTCAGGCTTAGTAAATTTTAATCATACTACTACTTGTTTTATTACTACTATTTATTAATATTTCCTCATTATATATTTTAACTCAAAAGTATTAAAATATTTTTATTATTTTCTTATTATCATAATGCAAAAAACTTCAGACATATTTTAAATATATCTGAAGTTTTTAATAAATATTAATTATTCACCAATTCCGCTCTTTTCCATACTTTCAGTAAATCCATGTAATAACTTATTAATTGGCTTCTTTAAGAATAAAGAAATTAATATAAATATAGCTCCATATATTAATAACACAACAATATCCTTAATTAAAACACTTTGAACAACTCCACCAATTGCTTCTCTTGCAAATGAAATTGCATAAGTGAAAGGTAAGAATGGATTTATTGCTTGGAAGAATTTTGGTGTTAATTGAATTGGGAATGTTCCACCTGAACCACCTATTTGTATAACTAGTAAAACAATTCCTAATACTTTACCTACATTTCCAAATACTGAACATAATGAATATAAAATTATTGTAAATATAACACTAGTAAATACGCTTCCTAATACAAATAATCCTGGATTTACACAATATATTTTTAAAACATATAAATCCCCTAATGATACTATTATCGCTTGAATTATTGCTATTGTCATAAATAACAACATTTTTCCAAAATATTGTGCTGATGCAGAATATTCTCCTTTAGCTTCAACACTTAGCATAGATGATAGTAATAATAATCCAACCCATAATGATAATACTGTATAAAAAGGTGTCATTCCTGTTCCATAGTTACCCATAGGGAATAATGTATTTTCTATAATATTAACTGGATTTGCTAAGAAATCACTTCTAACACTTACATCAGTCTTTAAAAAATCTATAATCCTATTAATATCTTCACTATCATTAATACTTCCTATTTTGCTTACTAATTCATTAAGCATATTTTCAGCTTCTGGAAGTTTTGATTTTACAAAATCAATACCCTCAATACCTTTATCTGCACCTTCATAAACAGTGTTCATTATATCAGTAACTTGAGGTAATTTATTTTGTGCTTCTTTTAATACTGTTACTACATTACCTGCAACATTATATGCATCATCAAAAATGCTATTAATTTTATTAGTTATATTTTCATCAAAGTTATTATATAAATTATTTGTAATGTTACTTACGTCGTTAGTAAATGCTATAACATTGTTTAATAAACTTAAATCTGGGGTTCCTCCATTTGCTAAACTATCTTTTACTGTATTTAATACATTAATTGCTTTATTTATTGCTCCTTGTACATTTGCTAATGTTTCTAAAATATCATCAAACTTTCCAGGATTAAATTTATTCATAGTTTTTAATATATTTATTAATGACTCAGTACTTGTATTAAGAGAGCTTAATTTTCCCAAAATACTATCAACTATTTGTGGTGCATATTCTGATCCTGAATTAATTGCACTAATTAATGCATTTACATTTTTTGAAACTTCATTTGAAATTTCGTTTATTATTTTTATATCATTTTTTATTACAGGTGCAATATTATTTAAATTATTTTTTGAAGTAGTTAAAAAACTTTCTAAATTTGAACCTAAGTTTTGTGAATTTTCTAACGTTTTATTTATTAATGGAATATTCTTTTGTATATCTGAAATTAATGTTTTTAATTTATAAGCTCCATCACCTGCTAAATTCACAACATCATTTATATTTCCAAATTGACTTTTAACTTCTAACAGTTGATTATAAATATTATTTAATCTAGGAAGTTGATTTTCTAATTCAGTTCCTAATTCCTTTCCTATACCCAATATTGCATCACTTGCAGTTTCCACAACTGCCTTACTTACTTTTTCTTGAATTGCATTTGCTCCCTTAACAGTAATTTTAGGCGCAATTGCATTTATTTTTTCATTTACTGTATATATTATTTCTCCCTTTTGAACATCTTTGGTAAGTACAGATGTAAGACTTTTTGAAAAGTTTTCAGGGATTGTAATCATAGCATAATATTTACCTTCTTTTACATTTTTAATGGATTCTTCTTCACTTACAAATTGCCATCCCATCTGAGTATTTCCCTTTAATTCTTTTACAACCCTATCACCTAAGTTAATTTCCTTATTATTTAAGGTTGCTCCTAAATCTTTATTTACAACCCCAATTTTTATATTACTAATACCAGATTCAGCATATGGATCCCATGATGCTTTTATATTAAACCAGGCATATAGGGATGGTAGTATACATAATGCTATAACAACTATAAGTGCTGCATAATTTTTAAAGATATTTTTAATATCATTTTTGAAAATCCTAAATGCATTTTTCATCATTTTTCCTCCTTCGATATTGTATTGCTTTAACAACTTAATTTATATATTATCACATCGGTACTAAAATTCAAGTTTTAGTTTTCTAATATAATTAATATTTTCTTTATCCTAAGCTGCCTAAATAATTAGTATTATACGTATACTTTATATTCTCTATATACTTTATAAAAATATTATTTAATAAAATTTAAACAATCCTGTTACAATTTATTCATCTTTTTCACCTTTTTTACTTTCTTCTACTTCATTTATTATTATGTTCCAATTTGTAAAAATAATTTTACTTTTATAAATAATTAAATAAATTTCTATACTTAAATTATTTT
>ERZ772884.600-NODE-600-length-26654-cov-4.963645_pt1 | contig 26654 bp, 20 predicted proteins | sample MGYA00580574_ERZ772884 | MGnify/ENA primary metagenome ERZ772884 (study PRJEB29015, sample SAMEA2737690) | human gut metagenome | biome: human gut; feature: human-associated habitat; material: faeces | place: China | collected 2012 ... | reverse complement strand
TCATTACCGACTTTACGGACGGGGACGGCAACGACCGCATGAAGGAAACGGTTCAAGCGAATTACAGGCGCATCAAGGAGGAAGTGAAGCAGATTGTTCAAGAGGAAATGGAACGTATCGCAAATGATGAAAACTTGAAACACCTGTTGCAGCAGAAGGGGTAATTAGGCATAAACCGGAAACGGTTGATTATTGAATATCAACTGTTTTTGGTTGATTTTGAAAAATCAACCGTTTTTGGTTAATTATTGAGAGAATAATCGTACCTTTGCAGGTGATTAAAACATTCTATGAATATGGATAAGATCAAAGGAGTTATAACAGGAGATATAATAGATTCTTCTGCCATACAGATAGAATATCGGGACTTCTTACTGAAGTCCATACAAAAGATTGCCGAAGAACTGAATGTAATTGAACCTCTAAAAATAGAGTTTTTTAGAGGGGATAGTTTCCAGATGGTTATCAATAACCCGGAAAACGCAATGCAAATCGCAATACTGCTGCGTGCCGGATTAAAAAGCCATACACCAAAGGGGTGCGAAAAACCGTGGGATGCCCGTCTTTCTTTGGGAGTGGGAACCATATCATACCATGCAGACAATGTTGTACTTTCTGACGGAGAGGCGTTCCAATACTCGGGAAGAGAACTTGACGAGATGGGCAAACGGCGGCTCATCGTCAAAACAAGATGGTCGGACGTGAATGACGAATTACTGGTAAGTACGGCATTTGCGGATGACGTTATTTCCTCGTGGAGCGTATCACAATCGCAAGCCGCTTATCATGCATTGCTATGTAATACGGCTCAAAAAGATATTGCTAAGAAACTTCATAAGTCTGCACAGAATATAAGCAAACTATTGAGCGCGGCGAAAGTGAATCTTGTTCAGATGTATCTTGACCGGTATCATAATTTGATTTCAAACTTATTAGAATAATGATTATGGCCATATTGCTAAGACTTTTATTTGCCCATATCCTTTCCGATTTTGTCTTTCAGAATGATAAAATATGCGAAGGCAAACAAGAAAAGACCTCAAAGAAGTATGTTTATCAACTATTACATAGTCTCATCCATGCTTTAATGGCATATCTTTTTGTTGCAGACTGGAGCAACTGGATTATTCCATTGGTTATTTTTGTGTCACACACACTGATGGATTACATAAAGGTTGAATATATGAAGAAGGATGTCGCATCGTTCACCATAGACCAGCTTGTGCATATTGCCGTTATTGTAATCTTATGGCTATCGCTGTTTGACCATTGCGGAGATTTTTGTCAAGAGCTTTTCAAAACCGAATGGAACAATATAAATATCTGGGCTGTTGTCACCGCCTACTTTTTGATACTAAAACCGACTTCTGTGTTTTTGAACCTCTTCATAAAAAGATGGACACCTTCGGCTACAGAGGAAAAGAGCCTGCCAAATGCCGGAAAATGGATTGGTTATTTTGAGCGCATACTGATATTGACTTTCATACTGACCGGAACGACTGAAGGTATAGGCTTTTTACTGGCGGCCAAATCTATTTTCCGTTTTGGAGAATTGAGCAAGGCGCAGGAGATAAAAACTACGGAGTATGTACTGATAGGTACTCTTGCAAGTTTTACAATCGCGATAATAATAGGACTTACGGTATTGCAGATTATAAAATAGAAGCAATATATTATTTATAAACGAGCAAACACGTTTTTTTGTTTCATTCATCCCGAAATAAATTGTTTTTCAGCAATTTCTTGCTACCTTTGTGGTTCATTATCAACAAATAAATCATATATGAGAAATCTTCTGCTCACAATCGCGGTAGCCGTCACCGCTCTGTTTGCCAGCGCCGAAGCGCCAAATGGTTACTACAACGGAATCTCTGGACTGAAAGACGCAGCCCTGAAGAACAAACTATATGAAATTGTAAGCAAACATTCGAAAAACGATTATAACGGACTGTTCAAAGAATCGTTCTGCTACACCGACGTGCGACCCGACGGAACGTGGTGGGATATGTATTCCAACATCAAACGCTATGTGAGAAACGGATGGAGCGGAATGAACCGCGAACACAGTTTCCCGAAAAGCTGGTGGGGCGGCGATTCGCAAGTGGGCGCATACACCGACTTGAACCACCTTTATCCTTCCGACGCCACTGCCAACTCAGCGAAATTGAACTATCCGCTCGGCGAGGTGTCGCCGTCGGGAATCACTTTCGACAACGATCTTGTGCTGGTGGGAAACCCTGTCAGCGGGCAGGGCGGCGGCTCTAAATACGTGTTTGAGCCTGCCGATGAATACAAAGGCGACTTTGCCCGCACTTATTTCTATATGGTGACATGCTATCAGAACCTTAACTGGAAGTACGAATACATAGCGCAAAAAGGTTCTTATCCCTCAATGCAGGGATGGGCGGTGGAATTGCTCCTTAAATGGCATCGTCAGGACCCTGTGAGCGACAAGGAACGCAACCGAAACGACGAGGTCTACAAGCTGCAGAGCAACCGCAACCCATTCATCGACTATCCTGACCTTGTGGAGTATATCTGGGGCTCGATGAAGGGCAAACCTTACACCGACGAAGACCTTCCGCCTATCGGCGACGGCTCGCTGATTGCGCCCGTAAACAACTCGACCGTGAACTTCGGCGAGGTGGTCTACGGCGACCGGATGACCCTGGAAATGCCTATCCGTGGAAATCTTTCCGCAAATCTGTCGATGACAGTCTACGGCAACAATGCTGCCGATTTCTCAATCCCGTCGACTTCCGCTTCTTGGAGCGAGGTGAACGCTGGAAACTACAATCTGAAAATCACTTTCGAGCCTAAGGGACTCGGTGAGCGCACCACCAAACTGCTGCTCTACGATGGTGGCCTGACTGGCGTAACAAGCTATGTGGTCAATCTTGCCGGAACTGCAGTTGAAGCGCCTGTGTTCGACCGTGTGGAGGCTACCGCGGCTACAAACATCTCATCAACCGGATTCCGCATCAACTGGATTATGCCGTCGCGACCAGCCTCAATCGACTGCTTCCGCATAAACTTGACCGAGTACGTCAACGGCACACCGACTTGCATGACTCTCTACACTGATGGTAGCGAGGATTCTTTCTACGATTTCGGGGAAGCAAAATCGGGTGCCACCTACAGTTATACCATACAGACGGTAAGACTGAACCGCATGTCGGACGAATCAAACGTCATCACTGTCGACCCAGCCGGCGTCAACGGCATTGAGGCTACTGAACCGCTCGCCGTGCTCCCTATCGGCAACGGCATTTATTTCCGTTGCGCCGTAGCCCACACCAACGTGCGCATCATCGACATTACAGGACGCGTGATAAAGGTTATCGACTCAGTGAGCGAAGGCCACTGCGAACTGTTGCCTTACGGTGCCTACATGGTCTACAGCGACCAATGCCGCCGTCCTATCAAGGTGCTTGTCAAAGACTAAGCGTCAGCGACATGACATATCGACAAAAAGTAATCCCGCACTGTTGTTGACAATGCGGGATTACTTTTTGTGATTCTATGTTTCTTGCACTACACTTCCAGATCGGAATTGAAGATTTCGTGCCAGGGCAGACCCTGCTTGTTGAGCTGCTCCATGAATGGATCCGGATCAAACTCCTCAACGTTCCACACGCCCGGACGTTTCCAAATGCCTTTAAGATACATCATCGCGCCAATCATCGCCGGCACACCGGTGGTGTAGCTGACAGCCTGCATACCGGTTTCGAGGTAGGCGGCATGGTGAGAGCAGTTGTTGTAGACATAGTAGGTCATCTCTTTGCCTTCCTTGTCCTTACCGCTGATGCGGCAGCCAATCGATGTCTCGCCGGTATAGTTTTCGCCAAGCTCTTTAGGGTTTGGCAAAACAGCCTTGAGGAATTGGATAGGCACGATTTCCATGCCATTGTAATTGATAGGCTCGATGCTTGCCATTCCGATGTTCTGAATCACGCGCAGGTGTGTCAGATACTCCTGGCCGAACGTCATCCAGAAACGTGCGCGCTTGATTGACGGATAGTTCTTTACAAGACTCTCAAGCTCTTCGTGATACATCAGATACGACTCGCGGGCTCCGATGTTTGGATAGTTCAACGCTTTGTGAACCGACAGAGGGTCGGTTTCGTGCCACTCCCCGTTCTCATAAAACTTTCCGCGCTGTGTAATCTCGCGGATGTTGATTTCAGGGTTGAAGTTGGTGGCGAAAGCCTTGCCGTGGTTTCCGGCGTTGCAGTCCACGATGTCGAGATGCTCCATCTCTGAGAAATAGTGCTTTGCAGCGTAGGCAGTGAAAATGCCCGACACTCCAGGGTCGAAACCGCAACCGAGAATTGCAGTCAGTCCGGCTTTCTCAAAGCGGTCCTTGTATGCCCATTGCCATGAGTATTGATATTTCGCCTCGTCGAGAGGCTCATAATTGGCGGTGTCAAGATAACTTACTCCACACTCGAGGCAGGCATCCATTATCGTAAGATCCTGATATGGCAACGCAAGGTTTACCACCAAGTCGGGTTTGTGCTTCTTGAACAAAGCCACCAGTTCCGGCACCTTGTCGGCATCAACCTGATCGGTTGTGACATTGTCTTTGCCGATGGCTTTAGCCAAGGCGTCACACTTGCTCTTTGTGCGCGATGCGATAACGATTTCGCTGAACACATCGGAATTCTGGGCGCACTTGTGGGCTGCCACCGTAGCGACGCCGCCGGCTCCGATAATTAATACTTTTGACATTGCTTTTCTAAGTTTTATAGGATTATTTTGTTTTTGATTCTATTGCAACAGCATCATGCACACTGTCATGTAGATCATCATGCCGATAATGTCGTTGGTTATGGTGATAAATGGGCCTGTGGCTATCGCCGGGTCCACCTTCATCTTCTCAAGTGTCAGCGGCACGAACGTGCCAAACGTAGCGGCGAACAGCACTACGGCAAACAACGACGCCGACACGGCTATCGTAATCTTGAAATCGGGATGGAAAATGAAGAAGTTGTAGGCAAACACAAGCAGCGAGATGATGCTTGCGTTGATCAGCGCAAGTCCAAGCTCCTTGACAATCTGCGACAACGACTTCCTAAGGTCGAGCGAGCCGTTGGCAAGTCCCTGTACAACGATTGCCGACGATTGTATTCCCACGTTTCCGCCAGTGCCGCCGATAAGCGGGATGAAAAGCGCGATGGCGGGATTGTTGGCGAAATTGCCCTCGAAATTGCCGAGAATCCAAGAGTTCGACAGTCCGCCTATCATTCCGATGATCAGCCACGGCAGGCGTGCTTTTGCCTGGTCGAGAATCTTGTCGTCGGTCTCCACGTCGGTGGAAAGACCGGAAGCCAACTGATAGTCGCGCTCGGTCTGCTCACGGGCCTCGTCCATCACGTCGTCGAAGGTGATGCGTCCCACAAGACGTCCGATGCCGTCGACAACCGGCATAACCGCCAAGTCGTATTTCTCAAACGTGAGCACCACGTCGTCGAGCGGCTCGTCGGCCTTCACGGAGTAGGGGTCGGGCTCCATCACATGTTTTATCTTTGACGCCGAAGGGTTGGTTATCAGCGTTTTCAACGGCAGGATGCCTTTCAGTTTGCGGTCGTCGTCGACAACATAGACATAGAAAATCTCATCCATGTCTTCTGCCTGCTCACGCATCCGCTTCACGCATTCCGGCATACTCCAGTTCTCGTTGACCACAATCATCTCCGTACCCATCAGAGAGCCGGCGGTGTCCTCAGGATATTTCAGCAGGTCGATAATCGAGCCTGCCTGCTCAACGTCGTCGACATGCGACAACACTTCCTCCTGGTCTTCTTTGTCAAGTTCCTGGATAAGGTCGACGGCATCGTCGGTGTCAAGGTGCTCCACGAATTGCTTAGCAATGTCCTTGTTGGGCATATTCTCAAGCAGGCGGTGGCGGTCGTCCTCATCAAGTTCCATCAAGGTATCGGCGGCAGCGTCACTGTCAAGGTGCGACACCACATACTCCGCCTCCTCAAGGTCCATCTTCTGTATAAGTTCGGCAATGTCGGCAGGGTGCAGCTCCTTGAGTTCTGCCATCACCTGCGTCTCGTTGTTTTCCTTTATGAGATGTCTGAGTTCATCCAAAAATTCCTCTGAAAATTCTCTCATGCCGTTCTACTCGTTTAAAAGGTTCGTAAGTCTTACAAATTCAGCCACCGACAGCTGTTCCGGACGCTTGTTGAAAATCTCTTCCTGCAGCACTTCCGGACGGCGTGCCATTGAGCGCAACGAATTGCGCAGCGTCTTGCGGCGCTGTCCGAACGATGTCTTGACCACCGCTTTCAGCCGCTTTTCATCGCAGTCGAGAGTCTTTACACCGTTGCGGCGCAGACGGATTACGCCCGACTTCACCTTTGGCGGCGGATTGAACACATGCTCATCGACGGTAAACAGATATTCGATGTCGTACCACGCCTGCAGAAGCACCGACAGGATGCCGTAGGTCTTCGACCCCGGCTTGGCGGCTATGCGCTCTGCCACCTCTTTCTGCAGCATTCCGCTGCAGCACGTGATGCGGTCGCGCCAGTCGAGCACCTTAAAGAATATCTGCGACGAGATATTGTATGGATAATTGCCTATCACGCAGAAGTCGCCTTCAAACATCGAGCCGAGGTCGAGCTCCAGGAAGTCCTCGCCGATGATGCGCCCGTCAAGTTGCGGAAAGTTGTGCTCCAGATACTCGACCGACTCACGGTCGAGTTCCACGACAGTCACATCATGTCCGCGTTCGAGCAGGAACTGCGTAAGCACGCCCATCCCCGGTCCCACTTCTAGCACCGGCATTCCTCGATAATCGTCGAGCGTGGCAGCTATACGGTCTGCCACGTGAAGGTCGGTCAGAAAATGCTGCCCGAGAAATTTCTTTGGTTTTACTTTCTGCATAATTGAGCAATTGCTATTCGGTTATACAATGCCTTGCAAAATTACAAAAAATCCTCCGAAAATCCGGTGTTTGCAAGAAATTCCTACCACGTTTGGCGCAAACCGTCTCATAAATCAATCGATGGTATTGGCAGACGGACGTGGCTGTAGATGTCGGCGCAATGCGCAATTTTATCATTTGTGCTGGCCAAGAGATTGATTGTCAAAAACAACGCATATATGTTGCATAACATATCTTATTTGTTTTACGTATTCAAAAGATTGCTTAATTTAGCAAAAAATAAGTAACTCTATGAGGCTGCAGAAAATATCCATTTTTTTACCTTGTTGCTGGAAAATAAATTATTTTATGTCAACGGGCAAAAATTTACGAATCTAACGAACATTGACCGGGCGGGGTAAATGCCGTACTCTTTTTCCTAACTTCGTTACTCAAAAATTGCAGTTTTTATAATTGTCTGATAAACAGCATTGTGCGTCTTTGTATACCCTCATTTTGGGGTGCGCAATGACGAAGTCAGGTGGATTATTTCATGTTGTAGGTGAGCGATAGCACTGAGAATTCTGTGCGGCGGTTAATCTGGTCGGCTGCTTGCTGGTCTTCCTCGGAAAGTGTTTTTATAAACTCTTCGGTCAGTATGTCACCCTCTTTGAACTGCGGATACAGGCGAGCGATGCGTTTGGTCACTGTCTTTGGACGCGACTTGCCGTAGCCGTGCGGCTGCAGCCGGTCGCGGCTGATGCCGTTCTCAACAAGGTAGTCAACCACCGATTTTGCCCGTCGTTCCGACAGGTTGATATTGTAGGCGTCTGAGCCCCATCGGTCAGTGTGAGAAGCCATTTCGATTGTCACGTTGGGATTGTCGTGCAGCACGGCAATCAGCTCGTTGAGAGCCGTTTTCGACTCCGGCCTCAGGTCGGCCTTGTCGTAGTCGTAGAATATGTTTTCAACCACCGATGGTTTGCTGATTGACGGCAGAATGAACTCCACCCAATAATTCGCGTCTTCCATCGTAGAGTCGGAAGCGAATTCCTGTTTTTGGTTCAAGTAGCCCTTCGCGCCGGCGAGCATCACGTATTTTACGCCTCGCTGCAGCGCGAATGAGAACGATCCGTCGTCGCGCGCCACTTCCTTCTGATTCGACCCGTCGTTTCCGACGATGCGTATTATTGCATTCTTCACCGGCTCCTCGTCTTTGTCCATCACCAATCCCTCGATGGTGATTCTCACGGGGTCGTATTCGAAACTGTAGATGTGGTCGTAGCCACGCGCGTCGCCGCGGTTGGAGCTGAAAAATCCATCTTCGCCCTTCCCGAAAGTGATTCCGAAATCATCGCCGGCGGAGTTGATTGGGAAGCCCATATTCTCCACTTTCCATCGCAGGTCGGCAGGGTCGCCGACAGCCGTGGCGCGGAAAATGTCGAGACCGCCCATCCCCGGATGTCCGTCGGACGAGAAATATAGAGAGCCGTCGGAACGCACATAAGGGAAATCGTCGTTGCCCTCAGTGTTGATGTCGGGACCGAGGTTGACGAGCGAACCTTGTCTTTCCTTCAGCGATATGCGCCAAATGTCCTTGCCTCCGTATCCGCCTGGCATGTCGCTGACGAAGTAGAGATATTCGCCGTCTGGCGACACCGCCGGATGTCCGAATGTAGACAGCGTGTCGGCTGTAATCTCAAATTTTACAGGGGCACTCCATTTTGCGTCGGAGCGTGTCGATGTGTATATCTCCACCGATGTCGGAGCGTTGAGCTCGCGTCGCGCTTTGGTGAGATACATTGTCTGTGCGTCGGGCGAGAATGCAACGATGCCTTCGTCAAATTCCGTGTTGAGTTCGCCCTCAACCGGCTCCGGACGTTCCCATTCGCCTTTCTCGTTCTTTTTGGAGAAAAACACGTCGGCATTCTTCATTCCCGTGATTTCACTTTTCTTGTCGCCGGTAGCTTTTTCGGTAGTCGATGTGTAATAAATCTGGTCGCAGTCAGCTCCGAGATACATAGGGCAGAAGTCGGCGCGGCGCGAGTTGAAAAGTTTGGCTTGTTTAACCACATAGCGCGACCCGCGGGCGCGTATCTCCTGGGCCGTGCGGCATCCTTCCGCGCAGTTGATGGCAAGGGAGTCGTCGGGGCAGAATTCAAGATATTTGTCATACGACCGCAGAGCGGCGGCATATTTGCCGTCGGCATGTAGAGCCTGAGCCAGCATAAAGTGGGTTGTGCTGTCGGGATATTCGTAGCGCAGCGCGTTTTGGAAAGCCGCCGATGCGCGCGCCGACATGTTTAGAAGCCTATAGCAACGACCCATCTTGAACGCCACTTCTCCGCGTTGCGGACGCTCCTCCTTTTTCCGCAGTTTGTTGTAAACCTTTTTGTAAGTCACCGACGCGTCGTAGTACTCTCCTCGTTGAAACTGAGCGTCGGCTTCGGAAAGTTTGGGCGTGCGGCAGCCGGCAGCGACGGCTGTCAGCAGCAGACACACGATGATATATACGGCTTTCTTCATAATTAAAGTAACGTTTGCGCCCTCTGTTTTATTGCTTTTTCAGAGAGAAACTGATATGATTGCGCGAATAATTGAGTAACTTTGGTGGATAAAAACTCCAATATTGAGAAGATGAAGATACTGCATACAGCCGATTGGCATTTAGGACAGTCGCTCTATGGCTTTGACCGCCTCGACGAGCAACGCCGGTTTCTTGGGCAATTGTGCGAAGTGGTGGCTGAGGAACGTCCAGACGCGATGGTCGTGGCTGGCGACGTGTTCGACATATCAATGCCGTCGGCAGCGGCTCAGCGCGCCTATGCCGAAGGGCTGCTCGCAATCCATGCCGCCGTCCCCGAGATGGTCATAGTCATTGTTGCCGGCAATCACGACAGCGCCTCGCGTCTTGAGATATACCGCAACCTTTGGCGGTCGCACAACGTGTTTGTCATCGGCACTTTGCGCCGTCTTGCAGACAATAGCGCCGACTATTCAGCGCATGTCGTCCCCGTGCCTGGCAAAGGCTATATAGCCGCAGTGCCCTATGTCTATCCCCACAATTTCCCGCCAGCCGACGGCGACCGTCAGCAAGCGTTTTTTCAAGGCTTGGAGAAGACTGTGGGTGAAATGAATGCCGATGGGCTGCCAACTGTGCTGGCGACGCATCTGGCGGTGCTTGGGTGCGACCTGACGGGACACCGCCGCATGCAGAATGACTCGCTCGGCACGGTCGATTATGTTGAGCTTCCGACGCTCGGCACCGCATACGATTATATTGCATTGGGACATATCCACCATCCCCAAACGCTGCGCGGAAGCGATGGCAGGGCTGCTTACAGCGGTTCGCCGATTGCTGTGGGGTTTGACGAGCGTTATCAGCACGGAGTTGTGATAGTCGACCTCGAGAAAGGCAAGCCTGTGGAGGCGCGTGCCATTGGCATCAATGACCCGCGTCCGCTTGTCACGCTTCCAAGCCAGCCTGCGGCTTTCGACGACGCACTTGCCGCCGCGCGTGAGTTTCCTGCCGACAGAAAGGCGTATATACGGTTGAACGTGTTGCTCGACAAGCCACTCCCGTCCGACTACAACGAGCAGGTGGCGAAGGCACTCGAAGGCAAGGCGTGCCGCTACTGCACAATCAACGTCACCGACCGTCGCCGGTCGGCGCGCGCCAATGCCTTGCCCGATGTCACACCGGAACAGCTGCGTCAGATGACCGTAGGAGAAGTGGCGTCGCGCTTTTTCGCCGCCAAAGGGATTCCGGAGAAAGAGTCGGCAGAATATCTGGCTATGATTTCGGGGATTGAAAAAGAAATAGAGGAGGAGAACGCACTATGAAACTGAAACGCATCACGATACACAACATAGCGTCGATTGCCGACGCGGAAATCGACTTTGTCGCCTCTCCGCTTGCCGACACTCCGCTGTTTCTGATTGCCGGACCTACAGGCGCCGGCAAGAGCATTATCCTCGACTCCGTGTGTCTTGCTCTCTACGCGCGTGCTCCGAGGCTGACAAGATTCAAAACGGATGAGAAATATGAGGATTCGACACTCGTCGGTGTTGAAAAGGAAGACGACCGCAATGTGGGAGTGGACGCCAACAGGCAGCTGATGCGTCGCTCCACGGTGGAATGCTTTGCCAAACTGCTGTTTGAGGGCAACGACGGCAACGACTATGAGGCGCAGTGGCATCTACATCGGTCGCGAAACAAAGCCACCGGCAAATTCCAGAAAGAGGAACGGACTCTGACTCTTCTGAAAACCGGTGAGACGTGGACAAAGAAGGTCGATTTCGAAGGTAAGGTGCAGGAGGTGGTCGGAATGAAATATGAGCAGTTCTGCCGCACCTCGCTGCTCGCCCAGGGCGAGTTCACCCGGTTTCTGCAAAGTAAAAGTGATGAGAAGGCGGAGATTCTTGAGCGTCTGACGGGTATCGACATCTATTCTGCTGTGGGGCGGAAGATAGCGGAGCATGCCAAAGCGGCATCCGACGCCTATGACCGTTGCTGTCAGGCTGTCGCCGGCATCAGTCTGCTCTCCGACGAGGAAAAGGCAGCCGTGGCAGAGGCAATCGACGTGCGGAAAAAACGCATTGAAGAGGTTAAGGCGGAGGCTGATGCCGCCGATGCGAAGCGCAAATGGATTGCCGACAATGCAACGTTTGAAGCGCAATGCGTGGAGGCGCGCCGTCGGGCTGACAATCTCAAAACAGCGATGGAATCGGATGAGTTCAAGCAGCGCCGGCAGCTTGTCGCCGACTACGACCGCTCGGCTTCAGCGCGCGTCTATCTCAGCCAGCGCGACAAGGCGCGTGCCGACGCGGCGGCATTGAAGAAGGAGTTGCCCGGACTTGAGCGCAGTCTTGAAGACGCGGATGGCAAGGGAAAAGCCCTTGAGGGCGACATCTGTTTGATCAACAAGGCTCTGGACGCTGCTACAAAGAGGCTGGTGGCGATAGACAAACCTGCGCTCGACTGCCGGCTGAAAAAGCTCAACGATGCGCGGGTGCTTGTTTCCGGACTTGACGGACAGCGCAAGCTTATCGACACCCATGCGGAAACGATTGCGGAAAGCCGCAAAAAACTGAAAGCCGCCCAAGAGAGGATATCGGTGGAAAAGGCTGAACATGACTCTGCCGACACGGATTTCCGCGACTGCTCGGCATTGTACGCACAGATGGAGATGTCGGTTGGCAACGCTGCCAAAGAATTGAGAAGCAAACTTGTTGTTGGAGCGGAGTGCCCCGTGTGCGGACAGCGCGTAGGGCAACTGCTTGCCGACGAGCATTTCCAGTCGGTGCTGGAGCCGGTGAGAGTGCGCAAGGTCAATGCCGAGGAACGCCTGCGCAAGGCTGCCACCACCCTTGCAGTGACACAAAAGGAGGTGGCGCAGCAAAGTGGGGAAATCGACAGAACGACAAAGAAATTGGAGAAGGCGAGAGCGGACTATGCGTCGATGGTGGAAAAAGCGTCGACGGCATGCCGTGACGCGGAAACCGCTGTCGATATCGATGCCGTCAATAACGCTCTTGCGGTGGTTGCCGGGAAGTTGCGCGAGGCGGCGCAGGCACAGACGGAGTGCGACACTCAGCGCCGCCGGTTTGACGATACCAACAAACTGCTTGCCGCGACAAAGGATGCGATTGCAAAAATCACAGCCCGGCTGTCGGAACGTCGTGCGGCACTTGCCAATGCCGACAAGACGGCGGCGGAATCTGAAGCCGCGCTCGCTGAATTTTTCGCAGCTAATCCTCAAATCGGAGAAGCCGCGCTTGTAAGCCTGTCGCAGACAAGCAGAGCGCGCATAGACTCCGAAAGGGATTATTGCCAACGCATAATGGCGGATGCCGACAAAAGCGCCGGTGCGCTTGCCTCGGTTGAGAAAATGCTTGAGAACCATCGCGCCAACCGTCCGGCGCTGGCTGAGGCCGACACAGCCGACAGTCTGCAGACGGTTGTGGCAGAAAAACGCGCTGAAGCCGATGCGTTGCTGCAGAGCAACGCCCTTGGCGCGCAACGGCTTGCCGACGACAAGAAACAGGCGGAGGCACATGCCGCCGCATTGGTAGCCGCGGAGAAAGCCAGGGCGGAGAAAGACAAATGGGACACGCTGTGCAAATATCTTGGAGACAGAGAGGGGAAGCAATTCCGCAAGGTGGCGCAGAGTTTTATCCTGTCGCACCTGCTCAACATTGCCAACGGCTATCTTTGCCGCTTCAGCGACCGCTATACGCTGACTTGTCAGCCTGGCTCGTTGGTTATTCTTGTTGAAGACACTCATAATCCGGGAGTGTCGCAGAGCGCCAATATCCTTTCCGGCGGCGAGAGTTTCATGGTCTCGCTGTCGCTGGCTCTTGCCCTGTCGCGCTTGAACGCTGCCGACAACGGAGTGGACACGCTGTTTATCGACGAGGGCTTCGGCACACTGTCTGACGAATGCCTTACCAACGTGATGGACACGCTCGAGGCGCTGCATCAGATGGGCGGACGCCGTGTGGGCATCATCAGCCATGTCGATGAGCTTTCACACCGCATACCGGTGCAGGTGCGAGTGGAGCGTGTCGATGCCACGCGAAGTGAAGTTGAGGTTGTAGACACTTGTGGATATGCCGACTAAGAGAATTGTTCAGGACCCCGATTTCGGACGTATAGAGATACGCACCAACCGGCGCGCGCGCAACATCACAATGCGTCCGAAGGACGACGGGCTGCACGTGACGGTGCCTCCCTACACGTCGCTTGCCTCTGTCCTCAAAGCCATAGAGCCGCATCGGCAGACGCTTCGTGAGGAATGCGAGAAGTTGCGTCCGCGGCTGATTGACCTTGATTTCACAATCGATGCGCCGTGCTTCAAACTGAGTGTCGCCTCGGGCACACGGCAATTTTTCTCGGTGCGGTTTGACGACGACAAGGCAACGGTGTTTTGCCCGCCCGACACTCAGTTCAGCCGTCCGGAAGTGCAGAAGTTGCTGTCGGCAGCCGTTGTCAGGGCAATGAAACGCCGGGCGCAGCAGTTCTTGCCGCCGTTGCTCGCCGAACTCGCCTCGATGCATGGTCTGACCTACAAGAAAGTGCGTGTCACTGGAGCGCGGTCGAAATGGGGAAGTTGCACAAGCGCAGGCACAATCAACCTGTCGTGCTACCTGATGCTGCTGCCTCCACATCTGATGGACTACGTGCTGCTTCACGAGCTGGCGCATACCCGAGAGATGAATCATGGTCAGCAATTCTATGCGTTGCTCAACTCGATGACCGATGGCATGGCGTTGCAACTGCGGTCGCAGCTGCGTGCTTTCCGCACATCATTTTAGACAATGATAAGGATTGGTAAGGTCTTTAAAGTTTTTAAGGTCCTTAATGATGGAAAAGACGAGCTTGAATAAGATAGGCTGCGGTTCGGAAAAAGAAAATGAACGAGTTCCTTTCTTTTTTGCTCACCTTGCACTATCTTTGTCCCTTGGCTAATTACAGACAAGAATGAAAATATTTACAGCGACAGATATACGTGCCATCGATGCAGCAACGGTGGCTAAAGAGGGAATAGCGAGCATTGATTTGATGGAGCGTGCGGCTTCGGCTGTGGCGTTTGAAATTGTTTCCCGTTGGGTGCCGTCGCAGCGTATCATTATTTTTGCGGGTCCGGGCAACAATGGCGGCGACGCGCTTGCCGTGGCTCGCCTGCTGATTGACCAAGGATACAAGCCGGAGGTTCTTCTGTTCAGAACGAAGGACCTGTCGGACGATTGCGCCATCAACCGTCAGCGTCTTGTCGATATGGAATATCCGTCGTTTGTCGAGGTGCAGAAGAAGTTTACGGTTCCGGAGATTTCAAAACGTGATGTTGTTGTCGACGGATTGTTTGGCAATGGCTTGTCGTCCAACCTTCGTGGCGGCTATACGGCATTGGCGAAGCTTATCTATGAGTCGGAAGCGTTTGTCGTGTCGATTGACTTGCCGTCGGGACTGTTTCCGGAGTTTAATTCAACAAATATTCTCAACAATATCGTCCATGCCAACCTGACTTTGACATTCCAGTTTCCGCGTCTGGCGTTTTTCTTCAGAGAGAATGCCAGGTGCTTGGGAGAGTGGAAGGTGCTCGACATCGGTCTTAGCCAGGAGGCTATCCGTCAGACGCCGTCGAACTATTATCTGATTGACCGTGTGGGAGTCAAGGACGGACTGCAGCCGCGCAATCCGTTTGCCGACAAGCACGATTTCGGACGGATGCTTCTTGTGGCAGGCAGTTTCGGAATGGGAGGCGCGGCTGTGCTTGCGGCAAAGGCTGCGTTGCGCACGGGGGTGGGCATTGTCGATGTCCATACGCCGTCGTGCTGCTACATCCCGCTTCAGACGGCAGTGCCTGAGGCCCGTGTGCGTCAGGACAGGGGAAGCAGTTATGTTACAGAGATTGTGCCGGAGAAGAAGTATACGGTTGTCGCCGGTCCTGGACTCGGCACGCATGCCGCAACGGTGTCGGCAATCGATGATTTTCTGCGGCAGGCGGCGTCGCCTATTCTTCTTGATGCCGACGCACTTAACTGTATAGCTGGATTACGCACTCCAATCAACAATATTCCGCAAGGCTCCGTGATAACGCCCCATGTGCGCGAGTTCGACCGATTGTTTGGCGAACATTTTACAGACGAGGAGCGTTTTAACCGTGCGGTCGAGATGTCGAAGTTCTTGAAAATCGTGATAGTGCTTAAAGGGCATTACACGTTTGTGTTTCGCCCCGACGGCAAGGTGTTTGTCAACACCTCGGGCAATGCCGGAATGGCTACCGCGGGCAGTGGCGACGTGCTGTCGGGAATCATAGGAGCGCTTATGGCACAGAAATACCGACCCGATGTGGCGGCGTCGATGGGCGTGTTTATCCATGGCTATGCAGGCAATCTGGCTGCGCAGAAGCATGGCGAATACGGGCTTACGGCAGGCGATATCATAGACTGCATAGGTCAGGCAATAAAGGAAATAATGCAATAACAACAATAAGGTATGAAGACAATTAAGATAATTGCGCTGGCTGTGGCTTTGACGGCCTCGATGCCGGCATTCGCCCAGGAGACACAGCGGCTCACAGCCAACAAGCACAATGAATACGGACTGATTTATTCGTTGCCTAAAACGCATGTCAACATTGAGGTTGAGGCGGTGCGTACGGTGAAGAAAGCCGGACCTTACTACCGCTACGCCGAGAAGTATCTCGGTGTGAAGAATCCGATTACCGAGGACAGCCAGACGTGGGCTGTCAAGGACGTGCAGATGTCGGCATTCGGTGTGCCCGACAAGGACAGTGAGTGGCTGATGAAATTCAAGGCAGGGTCGTCGCCTTTTGTGGTGCTCGACGCCGCAGGATTGCCGTTGGCAATCAACACCGACCCCGAACGCGAAGTGGTGGAACGCAAACGCAACCAGATGGCAGACAAGAGTGTGCTTGACGGAACAGACTATTCAAGCGTGTTTACGGAGGACATGGTGGCGAGCGAGTCGCTGATGAAGCGTGCCGAAACAGCCGCCGCCAAGATTTTCGAGTTGCGCGAGAGCCGCAACGACCTTGTGAGCGGCAACGCCGACCAGATGCCTCCCGATGGGGCTTCGCTGAAGCTGATGCTTGATGAGCTCAACCGTCAGGAACAGACGCTTACGGCGATGTTTGTTGGCACAACGCAACTGGAGACGCGCGTGGTGCGTTTCGACTATGAGCCGAAGAAGGATGTCGACGGCGAGGTGGTGTTCCGTGTGTCGGACGTGAACGGCATTGTCGACAGCAATGACCTCAGCGGCGAACCTGTATATATCACAGTGAAAACAACGCAAAAGGGCGAGCTGCCTGTCGATGATAAGGGCAAGGAGAAGGAATTGCCAAAGGGCGCGGTGATGTACAACATCCCGGGACGCGCTACCGTGACGCTGACCTATGACGGCAATGTGCTGGCACGCGAACAGATGGAAGTGGCGCAGTTTGGCGTGCAGTTCGGTCTTGATCCAAAGATTTTTGTCGATAAGAAACAGCCGGCGTATGTGGTGTTCCATCCTGAGAGCGGCAGCGTCAAGGAGATTGGTGTGCTTGAAACATCGACTGAAAAATAGAGACTTCGGAAAGGATTGAAAAAAACATAGCGGCGCGCCGACTCGAGTCGGCGCGCCGCCGCCGTTTTAGCAGGAATGATTCGCAATTGTCGCGAGTCACGACATTGAAGTCCGTGTCGGGATAAGCCCTTGAGAAAGCCAACGGGATAGATGCCTTTCGCTTTGGATTCCATTTGAATTCAAAAGCAGAAAGCTTGCCGTCGGTCTCCTCGACATAGTCTATCTCGCTCTTCGCTGTGGTCCTCCAGAAATAACCTTTTGCATACGTTTTTTCATATTGAATTTTTTTCATACGCTCGGAAATCACGAAGTTCTCAAACAAAGCCCCGGCGTCAGTCCTGGAGTCGATTGATTTGTAATTGCTGATTATCGCATTGCGGATTCCGCAGTCACTTGGAATACATTCCAAATAAATCATAATATTTTTGGAATGCATTCCAAATAAATCGCAATATTTTTGGAGTTGGAGGACGTGCGACTGGTTGCAACAAAAAAAATTCCAATCTTCTGAGCCTATCGTGCCGTAATGTCGGCGGATATTAGTAATTTTGTGGCAACAAAAAGAGATATGATTGAAAGGTTAGTAGTAATCGATAGTGTAGACCCCGTTATATTCTATGGGGTGAACAACTCAAACATGCAGTTGATACGCAGCCTGTTTCCGAAGTTGCGCGTCGCTGCCCGCGGCACGCTTATCAAAGTGCTTGGTGATGAGCAGGAGACGGCGGAGTTTGAGAAAAAAATCAAAGAACTTGAAGACTATTGCTCGAAATATAATCAGCTGGGAGAGGAGGTAATCCTCGATGTGGTCAAAGGGAAGCCACCCAAAGAGCTGAAGATGGACGACGTGATTATCTACGGTGTCAACGGCAAGCCCATCCAGGGGCGTTCAGCCAATCAGCAGAAACTTGTCAAGGCATTTCAGGAAAACGATTTGACGTTTGCGCTCGGACCAGCGGGAACGGGCAAGACGTATGTGGCGATAGCCCTTGCCGTGCGTGCTCTCAAAAACAGGGAGGTGCGCAAGGTGATACTTTCGCGTCCGGCAGTTGAGGCCGGCGAGAAGCTCGGATTCCTTCCCGGAGATATGAAGGACAAGATCGACCCTTATCTGCAGCCTCTCTACGATGCGCTGGAGGATATGATTCCGCAGGCGAAACTGAAGGAATATATGGAAACCGGAGTGATTCAGATTGCGCCGTTGGCATTTATGCGCGGACGCACCCTGAGCGAAGCCGTGATAATCCTCGACGAGGCGCAGAACACCACCACGCATCAGATAAAAATGTTTTTGACGCGTCTTGGCATGAATGCCAAGATGGTGATTACCGGTGACGTGACGCAGATTGACCTGCCCCACACCGTCACTTCCGGACTTGTGCAGGCATTGCGTGTGCTCCGTAACGTCAATGGCGTGGGACGTGTGCAGTTTGAGAAAAAAGACATTGTCCGCCATCCTCTTGTGCAGCGGATAGTGGAGGCATATGAGAAGCACGACGAGGAGCAGAAGGCTTTGCGTCAGGAGCAGAAGGAGCGACGGATAGAAAACAACCGACAATGATTTTATAACATATAAAAGTTTATGGCAACAACATTAGTAAAGACAGATTTCCAATTCCCGGGACAGGTGAGCGTTTATCACGGGAAAGTACGCGATGTGTATGACATCAACGATGATTTGATGGTGATGGTGGCGACAGACCGTATCTCGGCTTTCGACGTGATTCTTCCGAAGGGCATTCCGTTCAAAGGGCAGGTGCTCAACCAGATTGCGGCAACATTCCTTGACGCTACAGCCGACATCGTTCCAAACTGGAAACTTGCCACTCCCGACCCGATGGTCACTGTGGGATTGAAATGTGAGGGATTCCGCGTAGAGATGATTATCCGCGGCTATCTTACGGGCAGCGCTTGGCGCGACTATAAGGATGGTTGCCGTGAGCTTTGCGGCGTGAAACTGCCGGAGGGCATGAAGGAAAACCAGAAATTCCCGGAACCTATCATCACTCCGACCACCAAGGCTGAAGCCGGACACGACGAGAATATCTCACGCGAGGAAATAATCAAGCAGGGCATCGTTTCGAAGGAAGACTATGAGACGATGGAGCGCTACACGCGCGCATTGTTTGCCCGCGGTTCGGAGATGGCTGCCAAGAAGGGCTTGATTCTTGTTGACACCAAATATGAGTTCGGCAAGCGCGACGGCAAGGTTTATCTCATCGACGAGATCCACACTCCAGACTCTTCACGCTATTTCTATGCCGACGGCTATGAGGAGCGTTTCGAGAAAGGCGAGGCTCAACGCCAGCTTTCAAAGGAATTCGTGCGCCAGTGGCTTATCGAGAACGGATTTATGGGCAAGGCCGGTCAGACTGTGCCTGAGATGACGGATGAATACTGCCAGTCGGTTTCCGACCGCTACATCGAGCTTTATGAGCATATCACCGGTTTGAAATTCCAGAAGGAGGAGCATGCCGACATTGCTGCGCGCATAGAGAAGAATGTGACTGAATATCTCAACTCTTTGAAGAAGTAAAAAAACTCACAAACAGACGGGATGGACTACAAGGCGGAGAAAATTATGCCATACGGCAAAAAAGAGAGCAAGACGCAACAGGTGCGCGAGATGTTTGACTCCATCGCGCCGGTTTATGATTTTATGAACCGCGCAATGACTTTCGGCATCGACAAGCTGTGGCGTCGCAAGGCAGTGGGATTTCTGCGCAGGAAAGGCGTGCAGTCGCTGCTTGACGTGGCCACAGGCACCGGCGATTTTGCCATGCTCCTCTGCCGCAAACTGCATCCCAAACGTCTGGTGGGCGTCGACTTGTCGGAAAATATGCTTTCCATCGCCCAGCAGAAGGCGCAGCGCGCCGGTCTTGACGATGTGATAGAGTATGCCAAAGGCGATTGCCTTGCGCTCGACTTCAGCGACGGTGAGTTTGACGCTGTTACGGTGGCTTACGGTGTGCGCAATTTCGAGCATCTCGAGCAGGGATATGCCGAGATGCATCGTGTGCTCCGTCAGGGAGGCACGCTTTGTGTCATCGAGCTGTCGACGCCTCGCAATCCGTTGGTGCTCTGGTTTTATCGGTTCTATACGCGCAGGCTTATCCCGCTGCTCGGACGCAGCATCTCGAAGGATGCCCGTGCCTATTCCTATCTGCCGGAGAGCATAGCTGCCGTGCCGCAGGGCAACGACATGCTCGACATCATGCGCCGTGCAGGCTTCAATAACTGCACCTGCCGCACGATGACGTTTGGCACTTGTTCCATCTATCTTGGAGAGAAATAGAAAAGCTTAAGCAATTAATGTTTTTTACGCGGTTGTACGTCTTGTGATGTGCAGCCGCTTTTTTTTTGATTGTTACAGTCTTGGGGGGATTAGTACCAGTCAACGCCGTTGCTGTAGCTGCTGCGCTTGTCGTATTTGAGGTCGGCGAGAAGCGACGACTTGACGGCGATATGGAAGTTGTAGGATTTGTACGGTCCTACCGGCACGAAGCTTGCGCTCATCGAGAAGCAGTGGAGGTCGCGCGTGATGGTGCAGTTCATGTATGCGAGTTTGTGCGTGTCGAAGTTGTAGCTTGAAGAGAATGTGAAGTTCCAGCCCTTGGTGGGCTGTATGCGGCCGCTGAAGCTAAGGTTCTGAGTGAATTTTCCGCGATAGTCCATCTTCTGCTTGTCAAACTCTCCGTAGCTGTAGTTCACCGAGTAGTTGAGCGTCAGGCTCCAAGGAAAACTCCAATGGGCATATCCGTCGCTGTCAAGCTCCAGATTGTCGTCTTTTTTCTGGTTGTTCTGTCCGCCCGTTCCGTCGTCTATCTCGTCCAGATTGTCGTCGGGGGAGTCGGTCTTTTTGGAGTCGGTCGACGATGATTTCTTCTTGCGCTTGAAAGTGGAGTTGTTGAGCGTGTAGCTGAACGAAGTTCCCGTGCTCGACAGTTTCACCCATCCTTTGTGGGCTTTCCATCGCGGCACGTCGACGCGCACCGGCGCGCCCGACGCATTGAGCTGGTAGGTGTATGGATCCCACGTTGCCGAAAGGTTGAGGTTGAGGTTTTTCACGAGACGCAGCGAGAGCGACGTGTTGACGTTGCTCCAGCGCAGCGAGTCGGCTGCAAAGTTGTACGACTGCGATATCGTGAAGTTCTCGATGAGGGATATCTTCTTCACGCCAGTGCTGTCCTGGTCGCTTTTCACTTTCATTTCCACGTTGTTTGACAGCGACATGCTCACCATTCCCGTTTTTCCCTGACCCACGGATCCGAAGATGTTGCTGCCGAAGTAGCTGTACTTGCGTTGCAAAGCCCGTCCCTGCTGGTCGACGTAGTCGTAGGTGCCGTAATATCCCCATCCAGGCTGCGAGAAGTCGGGCGAGCCGCTGAACGATATTGACGGACTCATCACGTGGCGAATCATCTGCACCTTGTCGCCGAGGAATTTCATAGGCTTGAAGAAACCGTAGATTTTAGTGTCGAGCGAGACAGACGCATTGAAGTCGAACACGTTGTAGAAGTTGTAGGTTGTGTCCTGCACCTCAGCCGATGCCGCGGGGTCCCATGACCGGCGAATCTTGCGCGTATACATGCGGTCGTTCATCGAGATGCTCGGCGACACGTTGATGTATTGGAAGAGACTGAATGTGGCGGAAACCGGCACGGAATGGCGCATGCCGTTTGCCCAGTCCTTCACGAGGCTTTTCTTGAAAAACTCGTTTTGTTTGGCTGTCAAACTGTTTTGGAACGAACCGGTGTACGACATTTTGATTTTCTCATACCAACGCTCTGCTCCGACCGCGCGTTTGCGCTTGAACGGCGCGATCTGCGACAGCGACAGGGTGAAGTTTGGAAACGACACCGAAAGGGTTGAGTCCTGAGTGCGCTGTGCCAGCGACGCCGTTGTCGACATCTGGAACTTTGAAGAGAAACGGTAGGAGAGGTTAACCGTACTGTTTTTCGTGTTTTCGGTAAACGACTCGTTGTAGTAGCTGTTAAGGTCGTTGCGCGAGTATCCGCTGGTTGCGAAGTTCACGCTCGACGAGAACGTCATTTTCGGGTTCGCCTTTGAGTCCTGCGAGTGGGTCCATGCGATGCGGAAGTTTTTCTGCTTCATATAGTCGGGCGAACCCTTGTCGCCGGTGATTGTGGTCAGGAAACTCATGTTGAACGAGCCCGAGAATTTGTAGCGTTTGCGATATGTGGAGCGCGCCGCCAGCCCCCATGAGCCTTTGGTGTAGATTTCACCCGTCAAGGCAAGGTCGGCATAGTCGCTGAGCGCGAAATAATAACCACCGTCGCGCAGGTAGAAGCCCTTGTTGTAATCGTCGCCGAATGTGGGGAAAATCACGCCCGACGAGTATTTTGAAGTGAACGGGAAATAGCCGAACGGCACGGCGAGCGGCAGAGGCACATCGCACAGCACCATATATGCCGGACCCGTCACGATGTCTTTCTTAGGGCGCATCTTCGCCTTTGTCAGCTGCATGTAGAAGTGAGGGTGCTCGTGGTCGTCGCAAGTGGTGTAGCGGCCGTTGATGATGTTGTAAGAGTCGTCGGCAAGTTTCTTTGTCTGTCCGCCGGTAAGGTATCCCTCGCCCTGCTGCGTGACAACGTCGGTGATGAATCCTTTTGAAGTCTTGAAGTTGTAGGTCATGGTTTTCGACTGGTATTCGCCGCTGCGGTCCTTGAACACCGGCGACCCCACCACCTCGTCGGTTGTGTCTTTCCGGCCTACGGCGTATACAAGGCTCTCTTTCATATCCATGTGTATCTCATCGGCGCTCAGGTCGATGTCGGCATATTTCACGTTGCTCGCGCCATACATGAACGCGGCGTTCTGACCCAACATCACCAACGAGTCCTTGGCGGCGAAATCCACAGCATTGTCGATGTCGACCTTCTCGCGCACAATGCGGCTTTTCCTTGGCGCCGGCGGCATTGAGTCCAAGGCGAGAATCTCGCTGTCGGTAAGCGTGTCGGCGGGGAGGATGGAATCGGCGGGAGCGGCAGGGCTGACAGAGTGGTTCACCACCGATTCAGCCACCGAGTCGAGGCGTTCGCCCGTGCGGAGCGAAGGCCGTTGCTTGCGCGCCCTCTCGCGGAGCGAAGCCATTACGTTTCGTATCGAGTCGATTCGTGGAGATGTTTGCGCACGAGCGCGTATCAGAGCAGAGTCGACAACCGTGGCGGCAGCATCTGGGATGCTGTCGGCATGGTGTTTGTGCAATCCCGTCTGCGGCATGGCAAAAAGAGCCGTCGACAGCAGCACGAGTATGATTATATATATATGAAAGCGCTTCAAATTCCTCTTTTCTCTGCAAATACGGTGCAAAGGTAAATAAATAGGACGAAACATTCGCAATGTTGCGCCCTATTTTGCATATTTTAGAATGATAAAGCCGTCAGAGCGGCGGGCATGCAGGTCAGAGAGCCAGCCCGTCGAGAGTGGTGAAGTAGATTTGGATAGCCTCGCGGATTTCGTCGTAGGTGATGTATTCGTCGGCCGTGTGCGAGCGGGCAGAGTCGCCGGGACCTATTTTCAGCGACGGGAACGGCATCAGAGCCTGGTCGCTTAGGGTAGGTGACCCGAAAGGCTTGCGCCCGGCTATGACGAGGCGGCGCACGATGGGGTGCTGCTCGCTGATGCCCGACGGGCGGAGGCGGACGCTGCGCGGGGTGAGCTTGCAGAAGGGCACAGCCTGCCGTATCATTTCGAGAGTCTGTTCGTTGGTGTAGGCATCGGTGGTGCGCACGTCGACCACTATGCGGCACATGTCGGGCACCACGTTGTGTTGCGTACCAGCGGAGATTTGAGTGACGCTGATTTTTACGGGTCCAAGATGGGCAGATGTCAATGGGAACGACAGCGAGCGCAGCCGTTCGATCATTGGCAGAGCCTTGTAGATGGCATTTTCGCCCTCGTCGCGTGCGGCGTGTCCCGACTTACCGGCAATCTCGCCGTCGAGCACCATCAGTCCTTTCTCAGCCACAGCGGGGTGCATTCCCGTAGGTTCGCCCACCAAAGCCACGTCGATTTTGGGCAACAACGGCAGAACCGCCTCGATGCCTCCTTTTCCGCTAACTTCCTCCTCGCACGAGGCAAGGAATACGAGATTGTAGCGCTGCTGCCGCTGCGACAGCAACAGAAAGGCCGCCGTGAGGCTCACCACCGACGCTCCGGCGTCGTTGCTGCCGAGACCATAGATGCGTTCGCCGTCGTCGGGCGAGAAAGGGTTGCGCGTCCATCCGTCGACAGGCCGCACGGTGTCGATATGCGAGTTAAGGAGCAGGGTGGGCCGTTCATGGCTGTAGCCAGGCGCTATTGTCCACACGTTGTTGCCGCAGCGCTGCGTCGTGCATCCCCTTGCTTTCAGAAAATTCTCAATTATGTCTGCCGCCGCTTGTTCCTCCCGGCTCACCGAAGGTGTTGAAATCAGAGCCTTCAGCAGGTCTACCACATCGTAAAAAATCTCGTCCATAAAGTATTGTAGAAATTATGCGGTAAACTTACACAAAAATCTTCAAACAACCGCCTGCCGTTGGTGATTATTATTGACAAAATCTGTGGCCGGGTTCGCTGCCAAGCTCCGGATTTGCACTATCTTTTAATAAGATAGGCTGCATTTCGGAACAAAAAAAATCAACGAGTTGTTTTTTTTATTCTCTCAATTTGCACTATCTTTTAATAAGATAGGCTGCATTTCGGAACAAAAAAATCAACAAGTTGTTTTTTTATTCTCTCAATTTGCACTATCTTTGTCACCGCAAAAAAATAGAGAGGAGGTTGTGGAGATATAACCGATTCAGAAACAGGTAAATAACTCATATTATCAATACGGGCGGACGCGCAATCGCGGGTTTTGCCTTGGCTTGGAAGGGCTGGCGCGGCATTCCGGGCATATTTTTATTGCGCCAAAAACAACAGAATAATAAAAAATTAAATACATAAAGAAATGATTATTGTACAAGTAAAAGAAGGCGAGAACATCGAAAGAGCATTGAAGAAATTCAAAAGAAAATTTGAGAAAACCGGTATCGTGAAAGAATTGCGCGCGCGCCAGGCTTTTGAGAAACCATCTGTGGCAAACCGTAAGAAAATGATGAAAGCGGTTTACGTTCAGAAACTTCGCTCAGAGGAGGAATAAAATTCCGTCGGAAAACTTGCAAAATTGAAAGTTTTTGCTTAAATTCGTAGCGGAATGAAGAAAAACGCGCTACGATGAAGCAGATAGAATCTTTCTTATATTATATGCGGTATGAACTGAATTATTCGGTTCATACCGTTTTGTCTTATAAGAAGGATCTTGAGCAGTTTGCCGCGTTTGCCGCCGACGGCGACAGCGAGTTTGCCGCTGCGGGCGTCGGCACCGCCGATGTGAGGGCGTGGGTCTACGACTTGTCGCAGCGTCGCGGGCTGGCGGTCAGGACAGTGCGCAGAAAAATGCAGGCGCTGCGCGCGTTCTACAAATTCCTGCTTAAGCGCGGCGAGGTGGCGCAGAATCCGGTTGACGACATTCCGATGGCTAAGCTGCCAAAGCGTTTGCCCGAGTTTGTCGGCGAGAAAAAAATGGACGAGATTCTTGACAGCGGCTTCAGCCATATGGATTTTGAGCAGGTGCGCAACCGCCTGATAGTGGCGATGCTATATGAGACGGGGATGCGCCGTGCCGAGCTTGTGGGCTTGACCGACGCAGACATCGACACCCGGCGGTGTGAACTAAAAGTGCATGGAAAGCGTAATAAAGACAGAATAGTGCCTTTTTGCGGGGAGCTGCGCTCATTGATAGAACTGTACCGGTCTCTGAGGGCTAAGCTGTCGGCACCCGGCAACGACGCCTTCTTCCTGACGGCAAAAGGCGCGCCGGTCTACGACAAGCTGGTCTACAACGTGGTTAGCCGGACGCTGTCGGCGGTTACCAGCGGGCGGCGTTCGCCCCACACGCTCCGCCATTCGTATGCGTCGGTGATGCTCAACCACGGAGCCGGCATCAACAGTGTGAAAGAATTGTTGGGACATGAGTCGCTTGCGGCAACGCAGGTCTACACTCATATCACATACAGCGAACTGAAACGTAATTATAAACATGCTCATCCAAGAGCCTTAAAAAAAGGAGGGTAAAATGGAAATCAGAATTAAAGCCATCCATTTCGATGCAACTGCAAAATTGGAAGAGTTCATCAACAAGAAGGCGCAGAAACTTGCTCGCCGTAATGAGTCGGTCACTGGTTTTGACGTGACCTTGAAAGTGGTGAAACCGGAAACCGCAATGAATAAAGAGGCTTCCATAAAGCTGACCGTGCCAAACAGCGAGGATTTGTTTGCCTCGAAGGTGGCCGACACGTTTGAGGAAGCGGTTGATTTGGCAATCGACGCGCTCGACCGTCAATTGGTGAAACTTAAAGAGAAGAAATAATATATTAAGGTGTGAAAACGAGAGAAGCCGGGCGGTGTCTTTGTGACGCCGCCCGGCTGTCGGTTGGTGGCAGGTGATTGTGCAGGGCATGTTGCGGAATAAAAAACGCGAAAAAGAGATTTTTTTTGAAAAATAATAGAGAAAAGTTTTGGAGATAAAATTATTTGCGTAACTTTGCACTCGCTTTCCGGCTTATGTCGGTGTGCAACAAGCCTCTTTAGCTCAGTTGGCCAGAGCACGTGATTTGTAATCTCGGGGTCGTTGGT
>ERZ772884.589-NODE-589-length-27000-cov-4.658527_pt1 | contig 27000 bp, 19 predicted proteins | sample MGYA00580574_ERZ772884 | MGnify/ENA primary metagenome ERZ772884 (study PRJEB29015, sample SAMEA2737690) | human gut metagenome | biome: human gut; feature: human-associated habitat; material: faeces | place: China | collected 2012 ... | reverse complement strand
TCTCCGTCAGCAGCCATGGCGTCGCCCCATGCCGTGAGCCAGTTGTAATATACAGGAGCCACGTCGCACAACGTCTGTACGGTCATGGTCGACGAGTTTCCGTCACCGCCATACCCCATTCTCTCGAGATGCGGACAGTCCACCATATATCCGCTGAATGTCAGACAACGCATTGTGCGGCTTATCATCTGATATATGCTGTTTATGTCATCGTCGGAGCATTCGAACCTGACAGTCTCCGAATAATCGCCTGAAATCTGCAATGCCGTCAGGTCCTCCGCGCGCGGCTGCCGGATGTTCTTGACGAGAACATAGCGGAACGCATGATGGTGGAACTTGTTGCAGAACACGTCCTTGCCGTCACCCGCCGTAATATATTCGTCATATTCTCCCTGAGGAGTGAACACTCCGGTGGTGTCAATCCAGTCGCCATACTCCATCCTGACTGTCACATCACCTGGCACATCGGGCATTTCCAGCCGCAACCACCCTGTGATGTCGCGCCCGAAGTCAACGAGCCATCCGCCGTCATATGCCGTTATGCTTACCGGCTTCAGGGTGTCTATTACCCTGTTGACCTCTGTCATCTGCGGCGTCGTCGTCTTGTTGGCCACACTCACCACATGAGCCTTTGTCCAATGTCTGCCGCTATTGTGAAGGATGCGGGCATCGACGCGCTCCCCTCCGAACTGCAGTGCCTGCCATGTGCCGAAGTCATGATATCCGCTTGGCGTGCCCTCCCATGAAGAGTCAGTAACCGCCACAGGCTGCCATCCGGCGCCATTTTGCCGCATGACGGCAGCCTTGACCAAAGGACCTTCGTATTCCGCATGAAACAGATTCTCACGATACCCCCCTTTTCCGAGCCATATCTCCACCTCGTTGTCGCCCTCACGTGAATATGGAGTGATGTCGTAAGTGACGATATGCGAGCGTTTGTCGAGTTGTGACACAGCCGGAGCCAACACCGCGTCACCCACTTTCCTGCCGTTGACCCTTACCTCATGATAACCCAGAGAGTTGACATGGATGAAGACGCGATGGCGTCCACGGAGCTTGAAACGCTTCCGCAGTATGGGGGCGGTGACGTCGCCGGCAGACTTGTCCAAGCCGATATATTCTCCGGGAAAGTCCTTGTCCGTCAGCAATCCGACGCTGAAGCGACGGATGTCGCTCCATGAGGACGCTTTGGAACGTTCATCCCATGTACGCACGCGCCAGAAACACAACATGCCCGAACGGAGCGTCCTGCCCTCATAACCCACCATGACACTTTCGGCAGAACGCCGTTTTCCGGAGCTCCACAAGTCAGCCTCTCCCCGTGACACTTTCACACTGTCAGTCCCCACCTGTATCTCCCATGCCGTCTGCCTTGCATTGTTGCGTGGGGAATAATTCTTCCAGCTGAAGTGGGGAGCGGTGTTGTCTATGCCCAACGGGTCGTAGAGATTCTCACATTTCAAATCGCCTGCCCTGAGTCCCTGCGCATGGAACGCCAACGGAACGATGGAAAGGCAGAGCAATATATGTCTCAGACTCATAGTTGTTTTCGTTTTTAAATATCGAGCACTTTGTTTTCCTTGTGATGATATTGCTTACACAGGAGTCTCACCTTACCTGTGTTGTCAGGCATTTCTATCGTGATGACCTTCTTCTCGCCAGGCATCAGTGTGACATAATTGTCGCTCCATATGACGGGAAGAACCGCTTCTTTCTTTTTGCCTTCAACAAGCCGCAGGCGGTTGGCGAAACTTACATGCTTGCTTTTGTTTATCAACTCGAACGTGGCTTTGCTGCCGTCACGGCTGACGAGACGTGCCTTCAGAGCCGCCTCCGGCATGTCTGCGAGTTCCTCATACGCCAGATATTCCTTGCCGTTGTGCCAGTAGAAGTTCTCGGAAACAAGTCTGCCACCGGCATCTTTCAGACAGAGGCGGATGAACTGCAAGCCGTCCGCCGAAGGCGTGAGCGTCATAGCCTCAGAGATGTCGCTTGCCTTGCAGCCCGCAACAGCGTTCTGCGTATGGATAATATTGCCTTTGAGGTCATATACCGTGGCTGTCACACGTGCGTCATTGAGGTCGGATGCCGTCGTGTTCACCACTTTCACACTATTGTCCAGACAGTTCCACTGCACGTGCAGAGGCTCGCAAGCCTTGCGCGCACCCCAGTAGCATCCTGTAGGGTTGCCGTAATAATCGTAGGTCTGCCATACGAATGACGGATAAGCCGGATGACTCATCCATATCAGCAGCCCTGAAGCGTCATTCCACATCTTGTCCTGCCAAGCCTCATACATGCCCTTCATGTCCTCTATGTTGACGAGTTGGGCTTTCTCGCAAAAGTCTTCCAAGGAGGTTGCCTCACCGTAGCGGTCGTTCACGTTCTTCTTGTAGCTGACAGGGTCGGCATTGGAGGCTTCCTTGCCGAAGAAGTGACGGTTCCACACATTGTCATCGTCGTTTTTCAGCCGCTCGTCGTCAGGCAACGGCCATTGCTCTTCTTTCGGAATGAAACGTACGACGCTTTCATACTGCGGGAAAGTAGCCATGCCTATTTCCGTCCTGAATCCGTAGCCATGGTCTGAGCCATAAGGGTAAGACGGCTTGTTGAACGCCAGATTGCTTGCTGAAGTCTCGAAGTGATGTCTGGGCGGAAGGTCTTTCCACCAACCGCTTCCCGACAAGGCGTCCTGATTGGAACATGACTTGTAAAGACGGTCGTTGCCGTCTTCTTCCATAACAATCATGCGCAAAGCCTGGTCGATGTCGGCTACAGGGTGCGTCTCGTTGGCACCGCACCAAACAGTGATAGAAGGATGGTTTCGCAGGCGGCGCACCTTGTCGCGCGCGTTTGCCTTGAACGCATCATGGTCTGCCACATCATTCCAGGCAAAATAAAGCCAGAAGTCATCCCACACCATAATGCCCGATTCGTCACAGTAATCATAGAACTCCTCGTCCGTAACACATCCTGTCCAAAGTCGAATCATATTATAATTGAGGTCCTGATGCAAGCGTATCCATTTGCGGTAGTCTTCATTGTGACATCGCAGCAGATACTCGCTCATGCCCCAGTTGCCTCCCTTGACATATATGCGCTGTCCGTTGACATAAATGTTCAGCACCGGATAGCCCACGGCATTCGTCTCTATACGATATTCATTTTTCTTGATGCCGAACCGTATGCTGCGCTCATCGCTCATTTTCCCGTCGGTGAACGCCTGCAACTTACAGGTGTAAAGGTCGGGCTTGCCATATCCGTTGGGCCACCACAGACGGGGATTGTCTACGACGAAGCCGATACAGTCAGCCTTACTGATGTTGATGATTGCAGTGTCGCCGCTCTCCACCCTGACACTCTTTGTGAAGGTGATGTCGCCCGGCGTGATGACACCCTTAACCGTAACAGTCTGAGACTTGCCTGAATAGTTGGCTATTCCCGAAGCAAGCTTCAGCTCAGCCCTGTCGAGTGAAGGCAGATAACTTCTCATCCAAGGGTCTATCATCTTGGCTGCGCCCGTCACCTCAACGGAAGCCTTGCCGGTGATGCCAGCCTCGCGTCCGGGCACATATGGCATCCAGTCCCATCCCGCACCGGCAAGATATGAGGGGCTGCACACCACCCCATAGGGGTCCTTTCCAGTACGTGTCTTTTTCTCGTCGGGGTCATAAATAAGTACGGCTATATGATTGTCACCGTCATTTCTGTAAAAGTCTGTGATATCAAAACGCGAACGCATCATATGTCCTTTCACGTCCTTCACTGACGAGACCGTGCCCGACAGCTTATGACCGTTAAACCAGAAATCAGCAAACTTGTTGGTGTTCTCAAAGCAGAGCCACACATGCTGACCTGCCGCAGGCTTTTCGGGAAGCCTGAAAGACGTAATGTACCAGAACGGACGGTTGTAAAGAGCCTCATCCACCTTATATATATTGTCGCCATATTCGGGACACGATTCCTTGCCAGCCCGGACATATGAGGCGAATACGGTTCCGGGGACAATTCCTGTCACCGCATTCTTCACAGTGTTTCCCGAGGACAGCTTCTCTCCCGACATAGGTGTCTCAGCCTGCGGGAAAATCTTCCAGACGACATTGCCGTCCTCACTGTTGAGTGAGAAATGGTTTATCTGAGCTTGCACAGGAGTAAACATGAGCACAAGCAACGCAATAAGAATGGATTTTGTTTTCATATAATTATATTGGACTTTTATTTCACACATTATTATATTACCGTTATCTGACGGATCATTTTACGGTTATCTGACGGCAGGAAGAATGGAAAAGGCATCTTACGGGTTTGCGTTGTATAAGATTCACGACGTGAACCTGAATGCCGAAACGTTTTCTTCCGCCGTCTCGTTTTGTCTCAGTTATTTTTCAGGCTCGGCTCCCATCTCGAGCTGGAGAACGCCTCCACCCACAATATCCTTGTAATCAAGATGCAGAGGAATGTTCTTTCCGTTGAGAGACGCCTTCCGGATATATATATTCCTGTCGCTGTTTGCCGGAGCGTTTACGGTAAAGGTCTTTCCGTTCTGCAAGTGAATCGTGGCGCGGCGGAAGACAGGTGACGTAATCTCAAAGCGCGTGTCACCGGGACAATACTGGTGTATGCCTATTGCGGAAAGGACATACCATGCCGACATCTGTCCCACATCCTCGTTGCCTCGCAGACCTTCCACCTTGTTCTCATATGCGTTACGGCATATGTAACGGGTGTGATATTGCGTTTTCCATCCGGCTCCCAAACGGTTGTACAGGTAAGGAACGAAATGCACAGGCTCGTTGGCGTGATTATAATACATATTCCAGAACATGTCCTGCGGAGTATTTCCGAACATCCAGTCGAGGTCTGCAATGACTTTCTTCTTTCCACCCATGAGTCCTACCATACCCTTGACATCATGGGGAACGAACCATCCTTGCTGGAGCGGATTGCATTCCATGCATCCGTACCACTCCTTCAACCTTCCTTCCTTTGGCCATGGCAGCCAGTTGCCTTTCTCATCCTTAGGGCGGAACCATCCCTTCTTCTTGTCAAAAATATTACGATAGGCTTGTCCCTTGTGATAATACAGCGCGGCATCCTCATCCTTGCCGAGCATCTCCGCAAGCCGTCCTGTGCACCAGTCGGTGTAAGCATACTCGAGCGTGTGGGACAGACACAGATTGCCCGGAGAATAGCCCAGACTGCCGTTGCCGGTGTTCTTGGAGGAGTTCTTAGCATATTCATATGCCTTACTGATGTCGTAGTCTCTGATTCCCTTAGCCCATGCGTCAGCGAGAACAGAGACGGCAGGATTGCCCAACATGCATCCGGAATAGGAATTGAGAAGTTCCCATCTCTCGAAATAATGCCTTCCGCTCTGGTCGGCAAGAGTAATGAGCGAGTTAAGGAGGTCGTTCACGAGCTGCGGACGGATAATTGTCTGAAGCGGCATCTGCGAACGGAACACATCCCAACCGCTGAACACCGTGCGTTTGACAAACTTTCCGTCACTCTGATGAACCTGATAATCCCCGCCGACATACCTGCCGTCCACATCCTGATAAATGCGCGGGTCTATCATAGTGTGATAAAGCGCAGTATAGAATATGGTCCGCTCCGCTTCTGTTCCGCCTTCGATGTCTATGCAACCGAGTGCTTTGTTCCAGTCCTCAACCGCTTTCCGGTGGATGCTGTCGAAGTCTCTGCCCTGAGTCTCAGCCTCAAAATTGCGTCGCGCGCCTTCAATATCAACATAAGAAACAGCACAAGTGAGGGTAACGGCTTCATCCTCATCAGTAGCAAAGTCTGCAAAGAAACCTATGTGCTGACCCAGCATGTCATTGGCATCCCGCACGTTCCCTTTCACGACAGATGCCTTGGCGATTCTTTCAAGATATTCAGGTGTGACGACATCATCTTTTTTATGAGGCTGCAGCTCGGAGAAATCCGCTTTCCAGAAACCGAATGACTTCATGGGCTTGCTCAGCCTTGCATGAAAATAAAGAGTGTATTTCACACGTCCGTCACCGTTGCCCCATCCGCCTCCTTGGGGTGTACACCTGATCCAGCCTTCAAATGTGAGACTGTCGACCACCTTGATATATTCATAGTCAGCGGAGCCTCCCACGCGCCGTGCGAGGTCTATCAGGATATGCGACTGCCCGTTCTTTGGGAAGGTGAAGCGCAGCGCGCCGCAACGGGGCGTACAAGTGGCTTCCGCCTTAATGTCATAGTCTGTGAGCCTCACACTGTAATATCCGGCATGTGCGTGCTCCGACTCCTTGTCGTAGTGCGATCGCCAGCCGTCAATGTTTTCCTTCTCACGTCCGGCAAGAGTCTTTATCTCGCCTGTCGTAGGCATAACCAGAAAGTTGCCCATCTCGCCATACCATCCCACTCCGCTCATCTGCGTCATGGAAAAGCCCTCTATGGTCTGATGTTCATAGCTGTAGCCGGAACCGTTGTCCCCACCGGTGATTGTCTGCGGACTTACCTGTACCATACCGTAGGGAGTCGCGGCACCCGGGAAAGTTTTCCCGAGCCCATGATAAGCTCCTGCTGTCTCGGTGTTCGTACTGGCTCCGATAAACGGGTTCACACAATGTGCCAGATCCTTGTCCTGCGCCGTAACCGCAGCCGGACACATTAACACAGTAAATAAGAGACACCCGGCAACATCTCTGAATTTCTTTTTTCCATCCATTGTATTATGATATTTTGGTTTCATTTCTTTAAAGTCAGATTGACGGTACGTATGCCGAAGCGGGGAATACTGAGATTTATCTTCCCGTTCTTCACCTGCAATTCTTCCTGCGTTTCTCCGTTCAGGTCTGTTACCACGGCACGGCTGACAGGAAAATCCAGCGTTACTGTCTGGCGGCTGTCGTCACTGTCCGCGTTGAAGAGACGGATATTCATGCTGCCGTTATCCTCCACAGTGACTGAAGACAAGGCGCAAGAAGTCTCCAACAGGGACTTGTCGGCAACCCTTCCGGGTATGACGATGACCGGTTGACGCCACGTTTCAGCAAGTCTCTGAATACCTGCATCGTGCCAAGAGCCTTCGTGCGGTATCAAGGCATAACGCAATTCAGACGCACCGGTTATAGGATAATCCCGTCCCCAAAGTCCCGGACCGGAATACTGAACGGTCAGTGCCAACGGATAATCTTCCCCGTAAGAATAGCTTGTAGTATGGTCTGTGAGCAGTGCCAGTCCGTTGTCGCCGTCGCTGATGTCTGCCCAATGCAGGATGACGTTGTGCTTGATATCCCTCCAGTCGTTAAAGAAGGTATCCGACAGATTGCTTTCACACACATCAAAAGGCGCGTCCTTGCTCAATCTGGCTTTCTTCATGCCCGTAGGAAAGAAGATACTGAGCATGTAGCGTGTATCATAAAAGCCTGTACGCGAGGCGTTGCGGTGTGACCCCACACGCTCTCCAATACGCACATTACGCCGCCAATCTATATTCAGACTACAGTCTATTATCCTACTGCCTTTACGCAACGTGACCGTTTTTACAAAAGAAGTCCCGTTTATTTCTCCCTCCAATCTGATTTCAGTAAGAAGGTCACCGCAGGTGGTGATTGTAGCTTTAGCCCGAGTCTCAGTTGAAGAACAGAACCTGCCTTCGTCGGGAAAGAATCCGCGCAGTTCACCGAAACGAAACTCACCGGCTTCGGATGCAACGAGATTCCTTCCGGTCAGCCTGTCAATAAGCCTTGCTACGACACCGCCCATGCTCAGGTCAAAGCCTATGATCCAATACTCGTTTTCTATGAAACATGCGTCATCGTCAGACTGTTTTCCTCCGACAAACGCTTTTGTGGTTACGGGCACGGCATCCGGACGGCTGATGCTGATGTGGCCGAAAGCCGGAATATCTGCCATCACGAATGTATTCTGTCCTTTATCCCGTACAGACACCACCTCCCGGCGGGGCTGACCTGTAACATTGTAAAGAGTGATAAAGCCGTTGTCAGTATCATGGCTTGCAGCCTTATTGATGACTTCTGCAGAAAGACTGTCGGCAGTACTTGTCCACGCTTCTATCGCTTTCTCCCATGTGCCGCGAATCCGGAATGTGTTGTAAGGCACAATCCACGAGTCATGATGCTGTGAAAGCATAAGCTGACGCCAAGCCTCGTCAAGCTCAGTCTGACAAGGCTTGTTGCCGTGCTCCACAAAGTCAATTGCCGACATCTTCTCTGCCATAAGGATATTGTTTTCCGACCGGCGCACGTTACGGGCTATGCGCTGCATCACTTGCGAGCCCCACATCAGTCCGGGCAGGACATCCTCCTGTGAGAAACGGTGGTCTGTAGCTTTCTCCTTGTCGGTGTAACGGCTGATATACTCCGTCCATGTGACGTAGCGGCTGTCCTTCCGTCCTTCTCCAAGCCACGGTCCATGCTTCCATCCCGCATCCTGATAGCACATACCTACGGGATTCCCAATGCCCGCCTTGCGGCAAGCCTCAAGATACTGCGGGCTGTTGCGCCATGCTATTGTCTGCCAGACGCTGTTCGGCTGCAGGCTCTCACACGCATAGCGTGGAACAGCAATGACCGTCGTACCGTCAGGACCGGTGAGCCGGACTGTCTGTCCGCCGAAATTAGCCGTATATCCTCCCCAGCAGGTGTCAGGATTCTTAAGAGACATATAACGGAAGCCAAACTGCCGGAGCAGCTGTGGCAGCTGGCTCGTGAAGCAAGGCTCTTCAGAAGAATAGGTGCTGAACGTTATGCCGGGGAAGTGCTTCCGCAGTGAGCGCATGCCGTATTGGAACTGCCGGATGATGCTTTCTCCGTTGATGTTAAACATATAAGGCTGCGCATAGGTGGGATTTGTAACGTCTATACGTTCTGAAAGCATCAGCGGCTTCAACTTCCTATAGGCGTCAGGTGTGCGCACTTCCACACTGTCCCATGTCTCGGGCTCTATCTCCATTCCAATCACCCAGTCGGGATTCGCTTCAAGCTGGTCAACGATATATTGCGTATACCAGTCCAACGGATAATGACCGTAAATACCGCCATGAAAGCCGTCCACAAAGAAAGCGGTTTGTGCGGAGGCATGATTTGCAAACATCATCAACAGGATATAGATCAAACAGTGTCTCATTGTCTCTTTTTAGCGTTTATATAATTGTTACGGCAGTTTATTCCCCTTGCGGCGCACCTGACGGCAAAAATACCTTCCAGAAGAGCATGGTCGGCGTCCAACTGGGGTATGAAGGGTGTAAGAATGATTAATAACAGCAGAACGAGGGCAAAGCCTGCAAGTATATAACGGAAAAATGTCTTATTCTTATATGTCAGACATAAAAATAACGGCATGGGATTGAACGCCGCGGCATACCATGACCCCGACGTACCGGGAAGGTCGGAGATGAAAGACATATAGCATATGAACAAACCTATTATTGTATGTGACGAAAGCAATGTCACGTCGACAACGCATGCGGCTCTTCCCAACTTGCACTTCCTTTCCGCCAACGTGAAAACAATCACCGCCACAAGAAGCACGCCAAACATAAGAGCCGGAGTGAAAGGTGTGTCATGCGTACCGTCATCTCCGGAGACAATAACCGTCCCGCCACCTGTGAACACAGGGCGTATGGCACCGATGGAATCCACGATGAGGGCATCTTCCCAGGCATCCACAAGAGAGGCTGGAGACAGTTTGTCTTCCAGCGAACCCTTTGATTCGCCCTCAGACCCTAATATAGTGTTCCAGAAAAAACCGCACCATGGCTTGTGTACAGATATATGACGTACAAAATCACGATAGGTTCCGAGCAGTGCCACAGGCAAGTCCTTATATTCAATGGTCTCCTTGTCAAGGACACTCTCCACCGCACGCACGCACATGGAGGAACAGTTTGTTTTCAAATAATCGTAAGGTATGGACTCACCGGATATTCCGCTGTCGAGCAGAGCCCACAGGTTACGTTTCTCATCAAGGCTCAGGTTAAGCTCATATTCGCTTACCTGGCGGTTGTTATCTTTATACTCACGCAGATAGTCATGTGTATAAAAAGTGCTGAATCTGCCTTTGCCTTTCCCTGAAAAGAAACTCACGTAGCTCTGCGAGCTGTCGTCCAGACCATACGTGAAACAATAGTCGAGACGCTGTGACGGGCACTGCATCCTTATGGCGCAATGTCCGTAAGCGGTATAAGCCGTGTATCCCGGCGACACATATATGAGGCTTGCCTTTATGTCGACAGGCAAACCGTCATCATTCCCAGCCTCAACGGTCAGCGAGCCGAATGTCAAGAGTAATAAAAGAACAACTGTATTGAATGTTTTGATATTCATTTAATCCGCATCCTTTTTATCAGGAAAAAGCTGCCTTCACACCACACGGCAGCTTCTTCCTGACCTTACCAAATAAAGAGTACAATTATTTCCGTACGAATTTCCTTCCGTTGCGGATGACGATGCCCTTATAATCCTTGCCCACCCTGCATCCGTTGAGATTATAGACAGGCTCCTCCCGTGGAGTGGTGTCCTTCAGTTCGGATATGCCGGTTGACGTGCCGTCAGGCAGGACAGTCCCTTCTTTGACGAACACCGCATATATTTTCCAGTCAGGCTCGTCACCCCAGCCGGCGTTCTCACGTGCCTGCTCGCGGGCAACATCGTCGCTGCCCTCAGAGCCGTCGCCCTTTCCTCCCTCCGGACGTGCCACATTGGCGTTGAAGATAAACTCCTGACCGTCGTTGTCGGCTGCCGGATAAGGATCGGTGAAATTGCCGTTGTCCGTCCACGTCGTCTTTATGAGGTCAGCCTTAGTGTATGAGTCCGGGTCGTCCTTCTTTATAAGAGAATAGCCTGCAAGCTCATATCCCTCTTCCGGCTCGGCATAGAGCCAGCACATGTAAAGTCCGGCATAAGTCGCTACGTCAAAGTCAGCCGGCGCTCCGGGATACGTGTAAGGCTGGAACGCGGGGTTCTCCGGATGAGTGTTGTAACGCAGCGTGTCGTTGCCGTTCTCGCCTATCACGCATTTGATAACAGCGTCCTCGCCCTTCCGTGTCTGCGGATTGTCCGGGTCCTCTGTTTTCATGTATACCTTGCCTCTGCCGGTCTCATTGACCGTCAGTTCCAGATAAACGGCTTTGAACGGTGTGGCTGAAGCAGAGACCGTCACGCACAGCAATGCCACCAATGTGATGATTGTGAAGTAAAACTTTCTCATAACGTTTGTTTTTAGGTTTAAATGAAGTGAAAATGTTTTTAATTTCATTTTGCAAACATAATGAGTTTCACTCTCATTTGATGTCATTATCGAGTCTAAAAACATCAAAATAAAACCAACATCAGCCCTGACCGTGTGAGATGAAGTCTTTTGGCAGAAGCCCGAACTGTTTCTGGAAGCACTGTGTGAAATATGAAGGAGAGCTGAACCCCACCATATAGCAGACCTCATTCACCTTGACATCCTCCTCCTTCATAAGCTGTGCCGCCTTTTTCAACCGTTCTATTTTTATGTAATTATTAGGTGTAAGGTCGAAGATACCCTTAATCTTCCGGTTAAGATTGGTACGGCTCATACACATGATGTCGGCGAGTTGCGTGATGCCGAAATCACTGTCGGTGAGGTTCTCGGCTACAGCCTTCTCGAGCTTTCTGACAAATTCCTCATCAACCTTACTTAGCGCCACCGTCTTTCTGTCGGTAAAAGGCGAGGACGCATAAGCGTGTCTGACATCCTCACGTGAGCGCAGCAGGTTCTCGATGACGCAGACAAGATATTCCATGGAAAACGGTTTCTCTATGTAGTAGTCAGCTCCGCTCTCCATCCCCTTTACCTTGGCGGAGTCAAGTGTAAGGGCAGTAAGGAGGACAAACGGTATATGACTGTAATTGATGTCAGCCTTCACCCTCTTGCAGAATTCGAAACCGTCAATCGGCTCCATCATCACATCAGACACTATGAGGTCGACGTCGGACTGCCGGAGAATGTCCAAAGCCTTCTGCCCGTTATCGGCTGTAATGACCTGCCATTTCTTTTTAAGGTGTCTCTTCTCATAATGCAGCAGGTCTATGTTGTCCTCCACAACGAGTATTGTATAATGCTTTGTCGTGTCACCGCTGTCCGGCTGGTCTTCACCGGCAGGCTCTTCTTCAGTCCTCTTCATTTCAGGCTCTTCCCGACTACCGCCATAACTGATGGAAGGACTGCTCCCTACAGGTATCCGCAGCACGAAGACATTAAGGTCCTCACGGTCGTCCATTCTCAGAACACCCTCATGCAGCTCTGCCAATGTGTTTGCCAGCGCGAGTCCGATACCTGTGCCTGTGGTAGACGCGGTGGTGACAGACTCCACACGGAAGAACGGTTTGAAGAGCTTTCCCCTGAGCGGCTTGGGAATGACCTTACCGTCATTGCATACCCTGACCGTGAAATACTTTCCGCCTTCGTCAGCCGTCAGAGTCACGCCGACCGTCCTGTCACAGTATTTCACGGCGTTGTTGATAAGGTTGCTTATTATTTTCGTGAAGCTCTCCTTGTCCACATATGCCCACAGCCCGTGTTCCGGAAGCGACAGAGAGTGGCTTATGTCACGCTTGTCCATCAGCGACGTGAAGCGTATGTACACCTCATTTATGAGCAGGCTGATGTCGCTGTACTCCAGATTGAGTTTAAGTCCGTCTTTCTCCGCTTTCCTGAAATCAAGCAGCTGGTTAGCCAGATTGAGCAGACGGCTGACGTTCTTGTCCATGATGGTAAGGTCATTGCCTGTCTCCCTGTCATAGTCCTTACGGTCAATGATGTCCTTAAGCGGTGCCTTAATGAGCGCAAGCGGTGTCCGTATCTCATGAGCCACATTGGTGAAGAAGGTTATCTTGCTAAGGTAGAGTTCCTTTTCCTTCTCAAATTCGAACTTGCTCATGGCTATCCTCCTCAGCATCTCCGACCGCTGGACGACATACCTGTAAACGAACCATAATGCCGCCCCTGCCACAGAGAGCCATACCGTCCATGCCCACCATGTGTTCCACCATGGCTGACGTACAACGATGTCGAGCGAATACACATTCTTGCCGTTGCTGTAAGGGTCTTTCACCATCAGGCGGAAGCTGCCTGCCGGAAGATTGGTGTAGCGTATGTAATTGTCGTTGTAAAGCTGTTGCCATCCCTTGTCAAACCCTTGAAGCATATAGACAAGCTCCCTGTTTTGCGTTTCCCTGTAGGAGAGCACAGACATCTTCAATGCGAACGAGTTCTGCCTGTAACCGAGCTCTATCTTCCTTGTCGCCGTTATGCTGTGTGTGAGCGGACTGTCTTTCGAGCTGTTGTCCATCGTCTGACCGTTTATTATAAGCTCCGTGGCAATGATGTTGTCGGTGGAGCCCTGACTGTCCAACGACTCGGGAACGAAGCTTGTCAACCCGCTCTGACTGCCGAAATACATTCTTCCCGTACGGCTGCAGAGCGCGGAGGAATAGCTGAAATTATTGTCAAGAAGTCCGTTGGCTGTCGTGAACGAGCGGGCTGACTGGTTGACAGGATTGTAGCACAGCAGTCCCTCGTTTGTCCCCATCCACAGCCTGCCGTTGTGGTCCTCGCTGATGCTGACTACGGCAAGCCGCGACTTGTTGAGAGAGAAGTCCATGACGTCAAAACGTTTTGTGCCCGTATTATACCGGCTTACACCGTTGCCGTTGGTAGCCGCCCATATTCCTCCACGCGAATCCTCGAAAAGACACACCGTGTCGTCAGTTTTCTGTCCATTGCCGGAGAACTTTTTCCACGCCCGTCCGTCCGCAGGCAGCATGTAGATAGCGTCATTGTACACGGCGACCCACAGGTTATGCTGGTGGTCTTCAAGGACGGCATACACTATTTTCTTAGGAATGTCCGTTACGGATGTCATCTGCCGGGTTGCGGGATTCCATATGTTCAGCCCTCCGAAATTGCCTATGGCTACCCGTCCGTCATGCAGTTCCCTGCATATGAACACATTGGCGTCATTGAGTCCGTTCTCCTTGTCGGTGAGCCTTCCCACAACCTTTCCTGTCGCAGGATTGACTATCGTCACTCCCTCCTGAAATGTGTCCACCCACAACATACCTCCGACAATATTCAGTCCCTGTACATTATCAGACAGGTCGGAAAGATTCAGTTGACGGAACCGGGCATTGACCGGATCAAACCAGCCTATGCCGCCGTCTTCCGTCCCTATCCATATACGTCCCTGCGAGTCCTCCACCATCTGATGCACCCTTCGTCCGAAGAGCGACGTGGCTATGTCCACACGGGGGAAGTAATTGGTGAAAGTGTTGTTGATGCGCGGCAGATAGTTGATGCCGCCGAAATAGCTGCCTATCCATATGCCTCCGTCACGGTCCCTATAGGCTGTCTGAAGATGGACGTCCGACAGGGAGAAAGGGTCGGTAGGCTCGTAGTCGTAGCATTGGGTTACTCCCGTCCTGACGTTATGCACCACAAGGGCTGTCTCGGTAGGCATGAACAGCTCGTTGCCTGCCTTCAGAAGCGAATGGGCATAGAGCTTACCGCCCTTGTAAGAGTCGACGATGGACACCACCTCATGCGTACGCATATCGTAAAGAAAAAGACCTTTCTCCATGGTGCTTATCCACATCCTGCCGTCGTCAGAGAACGTGACTCCCGTGACAGTCAAGCCGTCCAGCACACGCCTGCCCTCGGTGTCGCGAGGCGCATGGACGGTGCGGAAGTTGTCGCGCGTGTATTGTATGCCGCTGCGGTAATAGCCCACCCACAGCACTCCTTTGCCGTCAATGACCATGCTGAACACCGACGGACCTGCGTCGATGGACTTGAACGTGAGCCGTCTTCTGCGGATGTCGTAAACATAGATGCCTTCCGTAGTGGAAGATATATAGATGTATCTGTCGTTGCCGGTGATGGCGTTGACGTTGCCTCCCACCGCCTGCCCCTGAGCTGTACGGACATCAAAGCGGCGGAAGGAGTCGTTGAGGGTGGAATAGACATAGAGTCCCTGTTCGGTACCTATCCACAGCTCGTTGTCAGGTCCCTCATAGAGTGCGTTGATGTGGTCGTTACCGGGAGAATAAGGGAGCCTGCCACGGTGATACACCTTAAAAGAGCGTCCGTCGAAGCGGTTGAGACCGCAGCGCGTGCCGAACCACATGAATCCTGTCTTGTCCTGAAGAATACTGAAGACGGAATTCTGTGACAGCCCGTCGTTGGTGTCATAGTGACGGAATATATAGTCAGACGACTGCCCCGGCAACACAGCCTGCAAGGACAATATGAGAATCAGAATAACCCTATGGATACATTTAGCGTTCATGGTTATAACTCCACATAAGTTCTGTTTATATATATATTAATGTAATGAATGTTTGGTTAGTGCGACAGCAAGGCAGGGAAACGCGGTTTTAACGGACCTGATATTGCCGAGCCGAAGCTTAGCTTATTCAAAGCTGATGCAAACGAGCGGCAAAAGAGCTTGCTCTTGGTTGCCCGAGTGCAGCTTAGCTTATTCAAAGCTGATGCAAACGAGCGTAAAGAAAGCTTGCTTTCAATTTCCCGAGCGCAGCTTGGCTTATACAAAGGTAAGAATAATATATGAGACGATAAAGCCTTCATGTTTATATTTTCATCACCATAACCCACTCATGCCTGCATCCCTCCATCGGCTGCCCGCCTATGCCGCATGAATCCGCTCGCGTATTTTTTTCAGTGCCGCAGCCATATGACACTCCACCGTGTTTACCGATATACCGAGACGCGAGGCTATCTCTGCGTTACGGCACCCTTCCTCACGGCTGAGAAGAAAAACCTGCCTGCGCCTGCCTTCCAACGATTTGACAGCGTTGCGTATGCGCGACTCTAGTTCCTTATACTCCATCGCGCTTTGCGGTTCTTCATAATCAACCGCATCATGCGACCGTATACACATGTTATCATACCGCGCGCGCATGCGCTGTTTCATGCGGAGCCAGCCCATGCATCTGTTCTTCACCGCCATGAAAGCGTATGCCTGGGCACAGCAGAAGAGGGTTTGCAAGCGCAGGTCCTGTTTTTCCAAAATGCCGACAAGCACATCCTGTACCACGTCTTCCGCATCCTGCGGAGACACCCACGTACTGGCGACAACGGTGAGTCTGTGGAAAAGACTCATATATTCATCCGGGTAATTCATCAGCGTGTGTTTTTAATTATTACGTTATTGCAAAAATAAGTCCCTGATATTACAATGCCAGTCATAATCGAACCTAAAAAAATAAATATTGAACCAAAAACAACGTGACAGAGTATTTTTGCGGCTGTAATCCCTGTAGCCCTTATTGCTGTGGTAAAAATAACGGCGCCAGCCCAGTAGAGACGCAAAATCTTGCGTCTCCCGAGCAACCCATACCAACATATATATGAAATAATCCGCTGACAATAAATGCGTATCCCCTCAGTAGAGACGCAAAATCTTGCGTCTCCCGTCCTCGACAGTTCAATTAATGTTGCTTGTAATTGCTCTCCATATATTCATTCCAGGCGTCTCACGAGCAAGGATTACGCCATTTATCATGCATATAATTACTCCCGAAATTTGCACTGCTTCCTTGTGAGACGCAAGATTTTGCGTCTCTACTTTTTTCATCAGCGTATAATGATATGGAGTTTACACCAATATTTAATAATGGCGACAGCCCAGTAGAGACGCAAAATCTTGCGTCTCACGAGCAAGGATTGCTCCATTTATCATACATGTAATTACTTCCGAAAATTGCACTACTCCCTTGTGAGACGCAAAATTTTGCGTCTCTACTTTTGCCGTCAGCGCATAATGATATGGAGTTTCCATCAATATTTAATAATGGCGGCAGCCCAGTAGAGACGCAAAATCTTGCGTATCTCGTCCACGCCATTGCAATCCAGCAAGCAATTATACGCTGAAGAATAAATGCTTTTCCCCTCGTGAGACGCAAAATCTTGCGTCTCTACTTTTGCTGTCAGCGCATAATGATATAATGTGTCACAGAAACAAGCATACTTGCATCTGCATGCATTAATAACGTGCATAATTATTCATTCCCACCAATCCTCAACTCCGCGAGAGCGTCCTACAGCCGACGGCATGGGCTCACGGACTCAAATACGCAGCTTATGAGCGTTTTGTGTATATGTCTGACAGTCAGCGACATATACTCATATATGGGACGGACGGGGCATTCCCGTCATGCAGGAAAGGCTTTTTGGGAACGCGGAACGGGCTTTTTGAGGTTACGGGAGGGTGTGTTCCGGCATGCGTGAAAGGTGTTTTGAGAAGCCGAAACGGGCTTTTCCGCGTGACAGTAAGGGCTGGCGCACGACGGAAACGAATCGGTATGCGCTTTTTATACACCGCAAACACCTTCGCGATTCCTGTTTTTGAAAAAAATAATGTAAAGATTTTTTACTTCCCGTCATGCATGAATATTCATTTACGCAAGCATGGCGCACAGCCGCACAAGGGACAAGGCGGCAACGGAACGCGGCACGGTCATGGCGTCAGACATCGGGTAAGTCCGGACAACTTTCACCGCGCGTCATCCGTGTTCCGCACTGATGCAAGGCACAACGGCTCACTTTTTATAGGGAACGCACCGGTAAGCACCGGACAGATGCGGAAGACGGGATGACGGCAGGAGTGAGAAGGTGGAGCAACGGTAGGCAATACGTCTAAAAGCGGTTTTGTATGTGTGACGCTATCCGGGCTTGGGCGGCTGTTCAAAAACTGACCGATATTATATATGCTCAGTAGATGTTCAGAATTAATTGCCATCATATTGGGTGCTGTTCAGGAGCTGCATTTCAAAGTCCGAAGAGGGAGTGTAGCGGGCTACACGACCGATGAGATGAAGACCTGAAGAGCGCACAGGATGAGGAAAAGATATAGATAACATATGATTAATATTATCATATCGGTTAATTTTGAACATCTACTTATAACATATATATGCGTCTTTACCATAACATTCCGCTCTCCTTGCCACTCGTTTGCATAGCCCTCAGGGCTTCGTTCCATCGTCTCATCGCACGTGTTGCACGCTGCATCCCATTTTTCGCACCGTGACATGAAACCATAAATAGCATGCCATATAGTGGTAATTGGTTTGGAACAGTTGTTTTAATGGCTTTCTCCTATGGGAGAGTAGCGATTTCTTTTTATTAAAAATATTAAACGTGAATGCGTGTTTTAACGTCTTATTTGTTACATTATTCTTCATAATTAATGCTTTTAGGAATAATTTTTGATTAAATATGATAAATTATCATAAAATAAATCTACCTTTGCATAAGATATAGCTGCACTCGGGAAATTAAGAACAAGTTCTCTTTCCGCTCGTTTGCAACATCTTTGCATAAGATATAGCTGCACTCGGGAAATCAAGAACAAGTTCTCTTTCCGCTCGTTTGCGCTATATCAGCATTGAATAAAAAACATTAAGATGAAGCGGTATGCCGGATGGAATATGCCGGGAAGTAACACATACCATCTGTTAATTGACTATGGATAATATGTTTTCATGCTTCCTGAAGATGCCATACGACGGCATTGCGGTTCTGCGCTTCTGGAGTTTAACAGGAAAAATTCTTTTCAGGGACCGGGAAAGAAGTATGTTTATAAGATGAGAAATCTATCTTTGGGCAGCCTCGTCAAGACAAAAGGAATATGGTGCGTGTGTCTTGCGCTGCTCACGTTCTGTCTTGCCTCATGCGACAACGGGGAGGACAGCGAGGAAAGCAGGCTCTACAATTATCTGCAAGGGAAATGGGTGACAACGCATGTTGTGGAAAACGAGTATTTCACACCGTCGACCGGAGACGACCCGTCCGTACATAACATCAACCGCGACATCACCTCGGAGACCGACGAATACTACGCTGTGATAGGCTTCGACCGCAACAACATGTGCACGTTGTATGAGTCGGGATCGCCTGAGGACATGGTGGAGCTGCCGGTGTCGGCAAGATACAGGCTTGCCGGTGACAAGCTGTCGTGTCCGCTGTTCTACGGTGACTTCAGCAAACATGTGACGGTGAGAATAATTTCGGAAAACGTGATGGAGATGACTCTCATAGACAACGGTACGGACATAGACGGAACGACCATATACAACCAGACCATCACATTCAAGAGATATGGCTCGGATGACGGCAACCTGGATGACGGAGACGACGGTCAGGAAGGCGACATTGACGATGGAGGCGGCGTGGACTACGGTGAGTATGTGAAAGGCAGATGGGTGAGCACGCACGTCGTTGCCGACGCTCTGTTCACTCCGTCCGACGGAAGCGAGCCATACAAGATGAGCGCCGACCGTGACATCACTTCCGAAACGGACGACAGCTACATGGTTATCGGCTTCGACAACTACAGCGTATGCACTCTGTATGAGTCGCCCCTGATGGACGACACCGAGCTTCCTCTCTCAGAGAGATACACCATCGACGGAAACAGACTGTCGTGCCCTTTGTTCTACGGAGCATTCACCGACTATGTGACGTTGAGGATGGTGTCGGCAGACGAGATGGAGCTGACGCTCGAGGACAACGGTACGGACGAGAGCGGAACACAGACATACACCGAGACAGTGACATTCAGAAGATATTACAGATAACAACAAAAAGACTTATATGTTATGAGAAAAACATTATTCGCAGCTTTCATCACACTGGTTTGCATGCAGATGCAGGCACAGACTAACGACAGCATCCAGCACCGGATAGACTCTCTTGAGAACACCGTGAGGGAACTCAAGGCGACAATAGACAGCAATGAGAAGGAGAAGAAAGACAAATCTGTATGGGGACGCAAGAAGTTCCTCACCATAGGATACGTCAGCCAGAGTCTGTCTCCCAAATACGGCAACGACCTTGAAGGCAGCTTCGGAGTGTCGCTCACAAGCGGACGCACCATATATCTTCACAAGAAACCGAAAGCTCAAATTCGCCCTGGACTTGGGCATGGACGTGAACTATACCAAATACAAGGACTTCGACGAAGACTACAACAACTATTATGAGGATGAGGATTCTCCCGCACTGCTTTCGGGCATGCACCAGTGCGACTTGGGCGCGTTGCTGGGCGCGTCAGCCACGGTCAATCCTGTGGGCGACCTGCGCGTGTCTGCCTACTTCAGGTTCGTGCCCACCTACTCCATGCTCATCATCGACGAGGATATGAGCGGCAGCTACGTGTCTTTCTTCACTTACGGCGGCGAGGTTACGTGGAAGGCTATAGGCATAGGCATTGAGGGACGCTCCGGAAGCGGCAAATACGGAAGCATTATATCCGACGACGAGAGCGGAGAGGACATAAAGGAGAAGTTCTCCACCTCCTCACTGAGGGTCTATCTCAGCTTCCGTTTCTGACAGAACAGCCGCCCGCCGTCTGCCGACAGCTCATCATAAGGGGTCTGCCGCAATACACGGAAAGGCATACAGATACCTATAAGTGGATGTTCTAAATTAATTGCCGTCAGATTGTGTGCTATTCAGGAGATGCATTTCAAAGCCCGAAGAGGGAGTGTAGCGGGCTGTACGACCGATGAGACTTTGGAATGCAGCCCTGAAGAGTACGCAATCTGACGGCAAAGATATAGATAACATTCAAGTAATTTTATAATATCGGTTAATTTTGAACAGCTGCTTTTAATGCAACAGAACAGCATAAGCACTATTAAGACATTTCACCCCGAACAGTCCGTAAGACTTCGTTCGGGGCGTTTTTTTATCCTGCCGTCCGGCTGACCCGGTCTTTTCGAGTCTGTCAGACAGCATCCGGCGTCCGCATATATCATTGAGACAACTACTTTGTCAGGAAATAAATGCCTACTATTATTACTGTGCTTATGAATATGATGAGCAATTGCACTTTAGCCGAATAATATTCTTTGCTTCTTATATAACGTACCAGTCTGTATGTCATGACTGAGTAGAAACATAATATAAAAGCTGTGTTGACAATGATTTCTAATCTCATACTAATCAAAATAAAAAACGTAAATTCAATCACTAAGGCTGTAACAACATAGCTTCATACACGATGTCCCTGCCTTGTAAAGTGGTGAAGACGAGATTTGCCAACGACGGTTTGCTTATTCAAAATTCTTTTTGGCGGATTCAATAAGCAAATACAAAATGACGTTATTCTCTCCTTGATCATATTTTCGGATTTATAAAACAGACTCGCTTTGGCAATGTCAGGCATACATAATATATGGGTAACAAAGTTACTACAAAAAAGTGAAATGCGGAAGAATATGGTAATGGATTTGATTTACAGGGGTTTCATTTACGCTGCCAATTATTCCGAGAGCCATTACAATCCACGCCGAAGCCAAATCAAGACGGAGCTACGTTACTTGTTCGTAACCACGCTCAATAGGTGACGAAATGGACACGAATAACGAAACAAGGCTTTAAGGATTAGTGAGTTACTGACAACTCACGCAAAAAATCCGGTAACGAAAAAAGATTGCGCCGTTCTTCCGCAATTTGCGTATCAGAGGAGGGCTCTTCACCAACTAATTTTGAACAAAAAAAATTAAGGACGATGAAGAGTACATTTTCAGTTATTTACTACCTCAAACGTCAGGTAGTGAAAAAAGACGGGACGGTTCCCGTCATGGGACGCATCACGGTGGACGGCAGCCAGACGCAATTCAGTTGCAAACTGACCATCGATCCCAAGTTGTGGGACACCAAAGGGGGACGTGTCACGGGCAGAAGCACGGCGGCACTCGAAACGAACCGCATGCTTGACAAGATGCGGGTGCGCATCAACAAGCACTATCAGGAAATCATGGAGCGTGACAACTTCGTCACGGCAGAGAAGGTGAAGAACGCCTTTCTCGGACTGGAACACCGCTATCACACGCTGATGCAGGTGTTCCAGCAACACAACGAGGACTATGCCAAGCAGGTGGAAGCAGGCATGAAAGCCAAAGGCACGCTTTTGAAGTACAAGACCGTTTACAAGCACCTGCAAGAGTTTCTCAACATCCGTTACCACGTGAAGGACATCGCGTTGAAAGAGCTTACCCCCGCTTTCATTTCCGACTTCGAGATGTTTCTGCGCACGGACAAACACTGCTGCACCAATACCGTGTGGCTGTATGTATGCCCACTTCGGACGATGGTGTTTATCGCCATCAACAACGAATGGCTCACACGCGACCCGTTCAGGGAGTATGAAATCAAGAAGGAGGAAACGACACGCAGTTTCCTGACCAAAGACGAAATCCGCCTGCTGATGGAAGGTAAACTGAAGAACGCCAAACAGGAACTATACCGCGACCTCTACCTGTTCTGCGCCTTCACGGGCTTGTCATTCGCCGATATGCGCAATTTGACGGAAGAGAACATCCGCACCTACTTCGATGAACACGAGTGGATAAACATCAACCGCCAGAAGACGGGCGTGGTGTCTAACATCCGCCTGCTTGACATTGCGAAACAAATCATCGACAAATACCGCGGGCTGTGCGAAAACGGCAGGATTTTCCCTGTTCCCCACTACAACACGTGCCTCGCCGGAATCCGTGCCGTCGCCAAGCGTTGCGGCATCACCAAGCATATCACGTGGCATCAGAGCCGCCATACGGCAGCCACGACGGTGTTCCTCTCCAACGGTGTACCCATCGAAACAGTCAGTTCCATGCTGGGACACAAGAGTATAAAGACAACGCAGATATACGCGAAGATAACCAAAGAGAAACTCAACCAAGACATGGAGAACCTTGCCGCGAGATTGAACCAAATCGAGGAATTTGCAGGATGTACCATCTAAAACAGAGACGCCATGAAACGTGACATAATCATTATAGAGGACAAGACGGTCAGCGTAACCGGTAACGAGGTATGGATGACCGCCGGGGAAATCGCCGAAGAGTTCCATGCCACCGTCCCGGCAGTGAACGCCGCCATCAAAGCCGTCCGCAAGTCGGACGTGCTGAACGACTACGAGGTATGCCGCTACATACAGCTTGAAAACGGCCTGTACGCGGATGTTTACTCGCTTGAAATCATCATTCCAGTAGCCTTCCGGCTGAATACCTACTATACACACGTGTTCCGCATGTGGCTGGTGGAAAAGGCACTCTCAAAGGAAAAGAGGCAGGCATACGTGATGTTCATACAGAACGGGAAAACCGGATATTGCTGAACACGCATACAGATAACGAAAAAGGAAACGGACAACGCCATCGGGTGCCGTCCGTTTCCTTTTTTTCATGCAACCGCCTTATTCCTGCGGCTTGAGGTAATTCGCCTCCAACAGTTCACGCAGTCCCGATTCGGGATAAAGCACCTTACCTGCCAGAAGGATAAAGGGCAGCATCCTGTTGTTGCGATACTCCTGCAAGGTGCGGCGGCTTACCCGGAGCATTTCCGCCACCTCCTTGTCCGTCAGGTAATGTTCCCCGTCCAGTGGCGGACGGTAACTTTCCAAAAATGCGGAGAGCCATTTGGAGCCTTTGAGCATATTCTGTATCGCGGTGGCAACCGGCTCGTCCTCCATTGTGAAAACCTCGTTGTTCTCGTTCATCATAACATCGGATTAAGTGGTTAATAAAAACAGAGTCATTTTCCATCGGGATAGATCGTGCCGATAAGCGGAATCAGCCGCCTGACCTCCTCCGGCCTGTAATAGAACCTGCGGTTTATCTGCGAGTAGCCGATAAGCCGCCTGTCACGCAATGACTGCAACGTGCGCGGGCTGATTCTCAACTGCCCGCAGACCTCCTCGCCCGTGAGCCACCTTTCCAGCCGCCCGCCGTCGCTTTTGCGCCTGAGGGCGGCGACTTTCTCCGAGAGGGCGTTGAATGACGCCAGCATCATCTCGAAGGTCTTTTTCTCGATAGATACGATTTCCATATACCAAAACATTTAATGATTTACCGCAAAGGTAACGCAGTCGCCTTGAATGCGTGCCGTTTTCCGCTATACGGCAGCTTGTTGCGCCGGTTGTCCGGGTTACGGAGTCACTTTCAAAGAAAATCTTACGTGAGTCACGTAATGAGTTGTTAAAGCCCCTTTTGTTTATTGCCGAATTTTGCCGCAGAGAAACAAAAGAAAGGACAAAATATGAAAGTGATAACGATTGAAAGTTCCGCCTTCACCGCCCTGACGGAACAGATAGCCGAGATAGCGGTCTATGTGCGTGCCGTTTCCGGTGAAAGGAAGGGAGAGTCTTCCGACATGCTGCTCACCACCCGCGAGGCGGCGCACCTGCTGAACGTGAGTACCCGTACCCTCCAACGTATGCGCAGCGAACAGCGCATCGGCTATATCGTGCTGCGCGGCAAATGCCGCTACCGCCGGTCGGAAATAGACCGCCTGCTCGCAGACTGCACCGTGGCAGAAGATGCAGCGACACTGACGGAACTGAAACGCAACCACACGCTGCGCACGGGCGGCGGCAAACCCAAAGGAAGGAGGACATAAGATATGGAACTGCTTACACGAAACAATTTTGAGGACTGGATGCAGAAGCTGATGGAACGGCTCGACCGTCAGGACGAGCTGCTGCTCTCCCTGCGACCGTCCGGCAAAGCCCCGAACCCGATGGAAAGTATCAGGATGTTCGACAACCAAGACCTCTGCATGCTGCTCCAGATAAGCAAGCGTACCCTGCAGCGCTACCGCAGCATCGGTGCATTGCCGTACAAGACGCTCGGCAAAAAGACCTATTACAGCGAGGAGGACGTACTGACATTCCTCTCCGAACACGTAAAGGATTTCCGCAAGGAAGATATAGCCTTCTACAAGGCGCGTATCCATAATTTCTTTAATAAATAACCCATTAAAACATTTTTCAAATGGCAAAGAAAACAACAGAAAAAGACGTGCTGATAGTCCGCGACGAGAAGACGGGCGAGATCAGTGTGGTAGCCGGGCTTAATGCCGACGGCTCACCCAAGCGTACCCCCGCAAAGGCGGAGAACGCACAGAGTTTCCTGCAATTCGACCGCCACGGCGACGTGCTGGACAACTTCTTCAAAAACTTCTTCCGGCAGTGCAAGGAACCCAGCCGCTTCGGTTTCTACCGTTTCGCGGCAGACCAAGCCGACAAACTGATGGAGGTGATGAAAGATCTGCTGAAAGACCCCGAAGCCAACAAGGAACTGCTTGCGCCCCACAAGGTGGACACTTCCGGCTACGAAAAGCAGGTAAAGGAAGAACAGACCGCCGGGATGCCGGAACAAAAACAGGAAGGACAACCCAAAGAAACCCAAAAACAGGAAGAAATGGAAAAGAAGCAGGAACAGAATCAGGAAAGCCCGCAACAACAGGCGCAGGGAAGACGTGGCTACCAACCCATTGACGAGAGCAAAATCAACTGGCAGGAGCTGGAAGAGAAATGGGGTGTGAAACGTGACGACCTTGAAAAGTCCGGTGATCTGAACAAGATGCTCAACTACGGCAAGTCCGATTTGGTGAAAGTGTCGCCCAAGTTCGGCGGCGAGGCTTTTGAACTGGATGCCCGCCTTTCCTTCAAGAAGGACGGTGAAGGCAATGTCAGCCTCGTGCCGCACTTCATCCGCAAGGAGCAGAAACTCGACGAGTACAAGGAACACAAGTTCTCCGACGAAGACCGTAAGAACCTGCGTGAAACGGGCAATCTCGGCAGGGTCGTGGACATCGTGGACAAGGAAACGGGTGAAATCATCCCCTCGTTCATCAGCATAGACCGCAAGACGAATGAAATCACGGACATTCCTGCAAACAAGGTGCGCATACCGGAGCGCATCGGCAAGACGGAAATCACCAAGCAGGAACAGGATATGCTGCGTGCCGGGCTGCCCGTGCGCGACAAACTTATTGAGCGCAACGACGGCAGGAAATTCGTCACCACTCTTCAAGTGAATGTAGAGCAGCGAGGCGTGGAGTTCGTACCGGGAACCGGCAGGTCGCCCCGTACTGCCCAGACGCAGGAAGCCAAGAACAATCCCACACAAGGACAGGCTCAGGGCATGGAAAATTCCGCAGCTCCACAGAAAGAGCAACGCCGCAACACGTGGACGAACGCAGACGGCAGCATCCGCCCCATCAGCAAATGGAGCGGCGTGAACTTCACCGACCAGCAGAAAGCCGATTACGCAGCGGGTAAGGCGATAAAGCTGGAGAACGTGACAGACAAACAGGGTTTCCATGCCACGATGTATATCAAGTTCAACCCGGAGAAGGGTCGTCCTTATCGCTACGACACCAATCCTGACAACGCACAGAAGGTAGCCCCCTCCAACGAAAGCCGCACACAGGTGGCGGTGAACAGCGAGGGCAAGACCAACGAGGCGACCAAGAACCTGAAAGAGCCGTTGCAGAAGGGACAGACCGCTCCGAAAGACGACAAACAGCAAAAGCAGCAGGAGAAGCCTCAGAAGAGAAACAATAAGGGCATGAAGATGTAACATCCCGTGTCCGCCACTAAATCCAAAGTAATAATTCATAAAAAAGTAATTAGCATGAAGACAATCATTGCAGAAAAGCCATCCGTGGCACGTGAAATTGCCCGCATCGTGGGCGCGACAAAAAGAGAGGAAGGGTATTTCGAGGGAGGCGGCTATGCCGTGACATGGGCATTCGGACACCTTGTCCAGCTTGCCATGCCCGACGGTTACGGCATACGCGGCTTCGTCCGTGACAACCTGCCCGTCATTCCCGAAACCTTCACGCTCATTCCCCGTCAGGAAAAGACAGAGAAGAGTTACAAACCCGACAGCGGCGTGGTGTCGCAGATAAAAATCATCAGCCGCCTGTTCAACGGCAGCGAACAGATCATCGTGGCGACCGATGCCGGTCGCGAGGGCGAACTTATCTTCCGATACCTCTACCATTACATAGGATGCGCCACCCCTTTCGTGCGCCTCTGGATAAGCTCGCTTACCGACAAGGCCATCCGCGATGGACTGCGCAACCTCGAAGCGGGGAGCAAGTATGACAACCTCTACCTCGCCGCCAAAGCGCGGAGCGAATCCGACTGGCTCGTGGGCA
>ERZ772884.580-NODE-580-length-27141-cov-23.791553_pt1 | contig 27141 bp, 29 predicted proteins | sample MGYA00580574_ERZ772884 | MGnify/ENA primary metagenome ERZ772884 (study PRJEB29015, sample SAMEA2737690) | human gut metagenome | biome: human gut; feature: human-associated habitat; material: faeces | place: China | collected 2012 ... | reverse complement strand
AACGGATCCATCTCAGCGCCTTATGTATATATTCTTTTTCTTTCTGCAGATCTGCTTTTTCCTCTTCAATTTCACCTTCCTTCTTACTTAACGCAGCCTTTACCGCCTGCATTCTCTCTCTTTCTTCAATACTTTCCTGTGCTTCCGATGCAAGCAGCTCTTCCAGTTCTCTGTTCAACTGCAGATTTTTTTCCACCTCTTTTTTGACTGAAAGAACTTCATCCTTTTCTCCTATCATTACGTTCAGCTGCTGGTTTGAAGCATCCAGCTTACTCTTTAACAGCTGAATCACTTCCTCCTGCTTTTCTGACACTGCAGTCAGCTCTTCCAATTTCTTCAGAAGTAATTCTTCTTTATAATCGCTCACTTCCATCCCCCCTTTCAAAGTCAGTCACAATAACCATCGTCCCTTCCTGCAGAAAAAACACTGTGCCTTTCTGCTTTTCAGGAAGATCTTTCTTTATAATTTTTCCAATATCTTTATGTTCTTCACAGGATACCACTTCATACTGATCAAGTTTTTTCTCAAATACAGCATATCTTCCAACCTTAACAGGCAGTGATCCCGGAGGTGCCAGATGCCAGTCGCAAAAAATAGAATAACCATCTTTTACTACATACCCCTGCTTATGTCCCGTCATTTCTGTTAATGTTTTATATCGTTTTGCTTCCACTACTTCCACTCCTTTCACTCAAGCGGGTCATGCCAGGAATCCCGATCTACATAGTCATCATCACGCTTTACCACATCCTGTGAATCTACATCATTTATCTTCTGCTCCGCATCAACATCTTTGTTACGAAAAATTATGCTTTCCACTTTTCCGGTAATTGACTTAAAGCGCTCCAAAAAGTCCTGATACTCCTGTTTAGCTTCAACTTTAACCTTCTCAATCTTATCCTTCAGCTGCTCCACTCCTGCAGAAAGGGAATCGATCATATCTCTAAGAGAATTAATCTTTCGAATTTCCCGATTTTCCTGACAAATTGGGGAAAATCCGCCATTGGCTTCTATGCGTCTACCTATTGCATCATGCTTTGTCGGGATCCGGTCAATCCCCTGTGCTGCATAAGATCTGCGATCAATTCTCTCCTCATAACCACTTGCTTCTAGTGCCGAATTACACAGCCTCTCCCACTCTTTTCTCATATCCAAGACAAGATCTTTTGAATCCCATGGATTTACCAATACACGCACTCTTTTATATAACGGATACCCTCGTTTATCCAGTTTCTGATTTTCCTCCTCATCCAACAGTGGAATCTTCTTTCCCTCCTCATCTAACGCATATACCTTCCGCTCCTTAAATTTTGCGAAAGTCCCATCATGATCTAAAGGCCTTGTTGTCAGCATGACATGAAGATGGTGATTTCCCGGAACACAATGAAGTCCCATGTCGCAGCACATCCCCTGATCTGTAAAATACTTTGCAAAATCATGCATGAGCTGTCTGGCATCCTCTATAGAAAGTTCGTTAGGGATTGCCGCATCTATGATTCTGGCCAGCCGGCCATTAATCGGCTTTTCAATCCTTTCAACTTCATTCCAAAGGACAGAACGATCCAGCCATTTATCCGGTGCTCCTTCCGGAAGAAAAACCTGGCTATCTGTTACAAGTTTCCCCTTAAAATTATATGTAATATGTGTTTCCTCGGCTGTCAGCACCGAGCCGGAAATATATGCAGCAAACGCCACTGCTGACTGTCTTGCTCCAGTTTTTCCGCCAATAACAGAACAATTTAAGTGAAAAATTGCCATAACTAAAATACCTCCAGTAAAAGAAGCCTCCAGTGCAACTGGCCCCGGCTGGGTAAGCCCCCTCCAGTGGAACTGGGCCTATCCGGCAGGATTCCAGCTGAAGGCTCGCGCGAAGTCGGACCAAAAATTTTTTTGGTCCGTAAGTGCGTTTGCTGCCTTACGGCATCAATAACTCACCTTAAGTGCGACTACTTTCCCCATCCATCCAGGAAGAAAAATATGAGCCTCGCTCTTCCTGGTATTCCAGGAAAAGACGAACCCTATGTACATCCTCTGCATTAACCTTACGTCCTAAAACCTCTTCAACCACAGCCGCAAAACCCAACTCCTTGGGAGATCCATATTTTACAGCCGCAGCGGTGACAGCTGCTATTTCTTCAATTTCATCTTCTGATACCGGCCTTTTCATGGCCGCCTCTATCGCACCGCCTAAAATAATCAATCTCCTTGTTCTGGCCTTTCTGGCCTCTGCATTTCTCTTTTTCATCAGATCCTTTTCCTGCATCTGCAGCTGTTTCAATTTTTTCTCCGCAGCTTCTTTTTTTTCCTGGAGTTCATCCAGCCTTTCTTCTGCACTTTTTGCCATAATAGTATCTACCTCCATTTCTCTGGTACATCCACACTGAGATCATGTACCTTCAGAAAATGCAATACTGTGTGAACTGCATCCATAACCTGCTCATGCCTATAACAGTTAATTTTACTGTAGGTTTTCTGTACATAATCTTCATCATTGCCCTCTTTCCAACTGTCATAACGCTCATCGGACAGTAAATGGAATCCTCTATGATTGACGCTCACCAAAATTGCTTTACCCGCATATGTACAAGTTTTTCCTGTAACCAGAACCTGAAAGCCTTCCTCATCATGATCAAGCAAATAATTCAAAAAAATTTTTTTCAAAAGATATAAATACTTCCTATCCTCTGATACTTCTTTCCTAAGTTTTTCCAATTCGCTATTTTTTTCTCTAACCTTCTTTTTCCCTCTCTCAATCCACACCTCCGAAGCACCACAAGAAAAATATGTGTTATACACATAATGCTCCATAAATGCATCTGCCTGGGTAGTATAAGAAATAAGATCAACTCCTCCATAATGTAAGAACGCAACTCGATTCAGCCCATTTATTGTCTTTGTACTTAATTTATCTTTTCTTCTATCCGGGTCTTCTTGCTGCCATAAATATGTCTGCAGCACCGTCAGATCTTTACAATGCCAATTAATCAGCTGCAGTGCTTCCATAACTTTATCGGCTTCAACAACCGTCATATAACTCACCTCCTCTATTAATATGTATTTTCGGGAAAAAGTTTTGGTCAAAAGAAATCTTCAGGGATGATTTCTCATCCCTGAAACAATCCATCGTAATCATAGTTTTCTTCACTGTTCTAAATACTTCCTATAAGAGGTACTACTCTAGTTACTTAAAGGAATGCAGCACTTCTATCTCTTTTTATTCCTCAACCTCTCCGAATTCATCTTCATACTCGTCTACAGACAGATGATCCATTGCCCATGCTTTCGCTTCTTCTAGGCTATACGGAATGAAGTTCCAACCTTCACTCCAGTTGTTATTTCCCACACTTTCTGCATATTCTGTCCTAGCTCCTCCTTTGCCGTAAAGGAAGTACTCTCCAGTTTTTTTGCAATATAAAGTTTCGTTAATGTAGTTGTAATCACTCCATGGTTCGAAACTCCATTCACCAACCACTCTAGCTGTATTTGTGTCGTACTTTTTACCGTCTATGATTTTCCTCATAATCGTTACCTTTTTACTATCCTTTCTGTTTTAAACTTTATTGTTATTTTTATTATCGGGTATCAAACAGATACCCGATAAATTTCAATTCAAGCATTCCGGAAAAAGTTCCTCTACGATTTCTCTCATTCTGTTCATCACAATTGCTATCGTCGTTACTGGAAGAGCAGGGCTAGGTTCAGCGTCAAAATACATCCCCATCATGCACCATGCAAATGCCAGTCCGTCAATTTCATCACCAGTAAAAGAAGTAAGAGAATCAGCCAATACCTCAAAGGTCGTATCATTGTTAACCTGCCAAATTCTTCTAAGCAGATATGCAACATCGCTAAATAAGTTAAAATCAAGTGTATCTTCTTTTTTCACATAAATTGTACACTGACTATCTTCCCAGCCTATTCCCCTATCCTTAAGTGGACACTTAGAAAAATCATGAGAAATTTTGGGTTCTGGTAAACTCAATTTTTTACTTGTGCATACAGCAAACTTCTTAAGTGCTTTTAATTCTTGTTTTGTCATCTTCTTAAATTCCTTTCTTAAAATAAAAAATTTATAGTTGTATAAATAAAAAATGCAGGAACCCATCAGCAGCATTAAATTTAGCTGTATGATTGGCTCCTGCAATTGGTATCCTTTGATCCTGGTACAGGTAGTTCTTTGTATCTCATTATTTGATTGTCACCTTATCCTGAAGCTCATTGGCAATTACCACTTCTCTTTTCAGGATATTTTCCATGGTCTCCTGAGGAACTTTCCAATTAATTCCTGTCCTAAAAGCTCTTTTAAGTACTAAATCTGTAAATGCGACTGCATCAATCTGTCTTCCTGTAAGATGTCGATCTACGATATCATCACAGGTCTTTTGGTTTAGTTTCTGCCAGATAATACGCAGCCGAAATGCAACATCAACAAATTCTGGTACATTTACTTTTTCTTTCTTAACACGTATAGTACACATCCTATCCTTAATCTCCAGTTGCAGATTGTCATCTGCCTCAAAGTTACAAACATCACACGAACAATTTGATACTGGTAAGCCAAGTATTAAACTCACACTTTCGGTGAATGCCTTGAGGACAAATAAATCACTGTTTAAACTCGTCATAATTTTGACTCCTTTCTTTGAAAAACACATTAATAATGAATTTAACAATAAAAACCGCAGGAACCCTAGATACAGTACTTATCTTGACTGCTTACTTGGCTCCTGCGGTAGATATCCGATGATTCTGGTTGCTGGTAGTTCTTTGCTTCATATTCAATTGTTGTGCTACGATATCATTCTTTGAGAGATAGGTCTTTATCTGTCTCTCCAATTCTTCGGTAGGAAGAGAAAATCCTGCTGCTTTTTCATTTTTCCCAATTTTTATGAAATAATTTTCGATTTTAAATGAGTCCTCCATGATACGGACTTCAACATCAAAGACTCTCTTTCCATTAACTCTGATCGGTACTTTTTGATTCATACTTTTTATCCTCCCATTCTGATTAAACAAAAAAGCAGGAGCCTGGATACAGTACTTATCTTGACTGTTTACTTGGCTCCTGCGGTAGATATCATTGTGATTCTGGTGCTGGTAGTTCTTTGTATCTTATTTAATTGTTAAGCCGCGATATTATTCTTTAAGAGATAGGTCTTTATCTGTTTCTCTAATTCCTCGGTAGGAAGAATAAATCCTGCTGCTTTTTCATTTTTTCCTATTTTTATGAAATAATTTTCGATTTTAAAAGAGTCCCCCATGATACGGACTTCAACGTCAAAAACTCTTTTTCCGTTAACTCTGATCGGTATGCTCTGATTATTCATATTTTTTATCCTCCTATTGGATTTATTCTATAAGTTCTGTTAAGACCATATGCATCCATCCACATGTTTTCAAAAGAATCCTCAACGTATATCACATCATATTCTGATATTAGATATACCTCAAAAGCCTCTCTTTCTTCATTGCTGACTGTTATGTGGGTCGCATATTGCTTTTCCATGTCTATCGGCTCTTTCATCTCTTCAAGCATAATCACTTCATGGAATCCAACCCTTCCTTCTATTTGTCTGATAAACACGATTGAAGTATTACTCTGCAGACCCATACGAGCAAATTTTTCCGGTATATCCTCTAACGGTTTTTGTATTTTATAGGATGCATTTTTATATCCTCTTGTTGGAGTCTCTGTCAATGCAGATATCTTCCATAATCGTCCAACTTTATAAGCCGTTTTTAATTTTGCTCGAGAGATCCACTTTTGAACAGTTATTAATTTAAGGTTCCGACTTTCTGCATATTGTTCCGGTGTCATCATTGGCACCTTCTCATCAATCAACGTATATTCCTGCGTTATCTCACCATCCTCTTCTGAATATAGCATTTCAACAATAAAAGAATAAGGAGTGAAATACCAATTGTAAGACCATCCTTCAGGTAGCTCTAACATTACGGATTCCTCGATTCTTCTGTAAAACCTATGATAGCATTCTATTAAGATAGCAATGACTACATCTGAATGAGAATGGTTTTCTTTTAATCTTGCGATATATCGGTCCATAACAGTTGCAATATCCTTTAGCAACTCTATTTTGTTTTTTATATTCATGTTTCTTCCTTCTTTTCCAAATTATCTTTTTATCTACATTTAAATTGGTTTCTATCTTCCTTTAATTGGTTTGTCATTTCCATCTACTTGTATGTCTGATTGAAACTTTGATCAAAGTATATCACCATATTTTCAAAAGTCAATAGATTTCTACATGTTTTTTTATTTTTTTCAAACACGCTATTCTTACTATTCAAATTGCGTAAAAACATTGAAAAATCAACATTTATACGCAATATTTTTTGTTATTTTCTTTTTATTTAGCGTTTCTCATTGTTTATATATTCTCTTTTTATACTTGGTTGTTTAATAGAAACTATCAGTATATAGTAATCCAATTTATAAGAAATCAATAACCATAACTTCCAATCATCTTTTCAACATCAGTCTCTCCAGATCAGCCTCTAACTTCTTAAAATCTGTATCTGTCCGTTCCTCCAAACGATGATGTAAATCTTTTTTTTCTGGACCGAACTTATTTGAATTTATATGTTTATAGTTCCAGATAGTCTGCATAATATAGAAGAATGGCTTTTGGGCATGAAGTATCGTCCCTTTAGATGCTATCCTCTGACAGATAACTGCAATGTCTTTATAGGAGCAACTTTCAAAGCATTTTTTTATTTCTGTTGCAGGTATCTTTCGCCCTTGAACCATAAAATAATCTCTCTTAACACGTATCATCTGCATAAATGCAATCTTTACTGATTTAAGGACCGCAGGATCTAATTGTTCACTATATTCTGAACAACCTTCCAATACCTTAAATCTATCATCTGAATACTTCGCTAAATAACTGTTAATACGTGTCTCACGTTGATCAGATATCTCTGGCTCATTCGCGTGCTCTTCTTGTACAGTAACTCGCAACATAGCAAGCATCTGGAGATCTTTTAATTGTAACTTCAACAATTCCGTATAAGTCAGATGTTCATACTGAGGCAGGGATAAAGAAAGCTGATACTGTGCAGTGTCTCGTAACTCAGCAATAGAAAAACATTCCTCTGCCACACGAAGCAACTGTTGAGAGATGAGAGACGGAGGCATAACATGTAAACGTGCAATAATATCAGAAAGAGAATACAACGCAAGAGAAGTAGAGAGAAGCTCTTGCGGAGCATCAGAAGATACTACACACACAGACTCTATGTAATTTTTTGCACTTTTATCCTGTTCCATATCGTGAGAAGTTTCGACTTCATTCTTTGGCCTCTTTCCTACATCATATACCTGAACATTCTTCTTATATCTACTGATACCAACCTCCTTTGCTATCGTACATACAGTTCTCCGGGAGATTCCAATCTGCTCTGCTATATCTGTGTACGTCAAACGATCGACCTGTCCTAACAGCCCGATAACTTTATTTCTTATTTCTTTTCTTTTTTTAGCAGTCTCACGCTTTGCTGCAGTTCTTCTCCACCCGGATCCGAACCCTAACACAGAGATTTCTTCTTCAGTAATATTTAATGTACGTATGACATATGCATCTGGAAGCTTATAAAATCCCTTGGGATCTGCATTCGTTTCCTCTATGATATGGTTCAACTCCTTCTGTCCCAGTGGATGCGTAAAATCATTATTGAATAATTGCAGCTCTAATCCTGCTGATTGACCATTCACTTGCTTCAAAGCTGAATAGAGGATAAACAACATCTGTTCCCGGCAACAATCTGTACAGGCTTGTCCCCGAATCTTCTGTAAAGTCTTAAGCTGTTCAATCCGATTCGTCAAAAAGGGAATATAATTACCTCTAAATGGAATAATCTTACGTTCTTTTTTCTTTTTCTCCCTTTTCGTCTTTTCCTTTTTATAATCAGCTTTCTCCTTCCAATCCCACAGATGACATCCCTGAACAAGCTCTGACAGCTCATAGTAGCGTTCCTGTGCCATAATTAAATGACAATATGTATCTGCATTTACATTAAAAGTTCCAGGCAGTCTTACGACTCTTGAATCATCCAGTACTGTCGGATCTGCAGATGCAGCCATGGGATCTGTATCCATAAGTTCTTTATATTTACGATAAATCCCTTCTCTCACTTTTTTGAAAAATTCTCTCTGAGCTGCATTATTTCCGTTTGCGATTGATTTCTTTAAGACATACTGAATACCAAATCCTCGTCCTGTATCAGTAACCATTGTCGGAATAGCTAACTTACCAGATACATAAGCCGCCTCCAATAAATCAGCTGTCCTTCTTTTGGCATCCATGATTTCTTCTCGATTCTTTGTATGGCAATCCAAATCAATAAAGATACTGCAATAGCAATAAAGTTTATCAGCTGATCTCTTACTTCCTCTAAAAGTATTCACAGAAGTATACACATGGGCCATGTCTGTTCCTGTTGCTGCCAATTCTTCTTCATCACAGGTACTTAATGAGTTCACAGTATCACCTGACTTTATCAGCCTTATCATTTGTCCGCCGCGTCTATCATGATATAAAAGGCGAAGAAATTCTCTCGTCTCATTCTCTATACTGTCAGATTTATAAGATCCTAAAAGCATTTCTCCACCTCCTTTTCCATAAAAAAAATAGGATCCGCCTAAACGGATCCTTCCATCTCTGCTACATATAGCTTATCAAATATGAACTAATAACGCTATATGACTCAAAACTGAATTTTTTTGATTTTTGAACTGATTTTCTAAATTCCTTATTTTATGCGACTTTGAAAGCTGTTTCCGTCGCAAAAGTCGGTGCTTTTTTTTTTCATGTGTCGCAAAAGTCGGTGCTTTTGTCGCAAAAGTCGGTGCTTTGTGTCGTAAAAGTCGGTGCTTTAACAAACTTTAGACCTCAATCTCAACACCTATCACTGACTTTTTGTCTAATATCTCTGTATAATCTTTTACATATTTTTCGGCCTTAAATGCTTCCAAGACTTTAATTATGATTTTATGCAGTTTTGCCTTCTTGTCCCTTACATTTTTGAAATTTTCCGTATACCAAAGCTCTGTGATTGCCCCTTTTTCATCCTCCGTATCATAATAAATGATATCTTTAATTGATGCTTTGTTCCTTGCTCTTTTCAATTCTTCAACCCTTTGAATTACATACCTTCTTATAAGTATACTATCCTCCGTATCTGTGACTCCTTGAACGTCAAGTCTACTTATAGGTACTGATGCTATCCGTCCAATTCTGTTTGCGTAGTCATATAACACCGGCACTTCCTTTAATGCAAAACCATTTAAATATACATCACCATTCACTGACTTCAGTTGGACTTCACTCATCGGTAAAAGATAGTCCGTAAATAGTGCTTTATCACCTTTACGCATGGTAAGTCCACGTTCCTTAAATTCATCTGTACAGTCTAATGTTATCCGGATCGTTGCCAACTTTCGCAGACTTTTTCGAATGGCTCCTGCTTTTTGCGGCTTTACATCTCCCTTCATATTTCCAGACATAATTCGCGCAACCATCTCCGGTGTAAATGAAGTGCAGCCATTTTGGGATAATGTATATACAGAATCCATAACCGCCAAATCGAATAATGTCACATTGTTGCTTGATAAACTCACATCTTCATCTTTTTGCAGATCAACCGTAACAACGATATTCTTCGATGGCATGGTTAATAACTCTGTCGGATTTGCAGCATCAATTAATCCACCTGTCGTACTTATGAATTTAGCTACCGGTGAAATATTAAAATTCTCATTTTCTGTTTTGGGTAATTTTGCCAATTCATACATAGCCGATTACTCCTTCTGTGACTTCCACTCTTTATCACCCAAGAATTTCTCCAATGGACTTTCTAGTACTCTAGACACTACATTTCCATCCAAAATACCAGTATTAACGCCCTGGGGCAACCACTCCACTTGATTTATATGATCCTGAAATTTTTTCTTGTCTCTTTTACTGATCGTACTAAGACTATTTATATATTCATTAGTCTCTGTCAGTGTTCCAAATGAAATCCGTTCTGCATATTCAAGTAAACAAGATCTTTGTGTTTTATTTATCCTTTTTAGGCCATCGACAAAATCAATCATCCACAGTTTAAGTTCTTTTTTCTTTTTGTCATAATAGTTATCTATAATTGTCTGATCAACAATAATCGCACTCATAAAAATCTGCCCTCTTAATATCCCAAACGTTTTCTTTCTTGTGCTACGATATCATTTACATACTGTGTTGCACTGATTCCTTGTCTTCTTGATTCCTTTTTAATCCACTCATGATTTTCATCAGAAAATGCCATATTAATTCTCTTTGCCTTGGCGCCTTTTTTCCCCTGAGTCTGTGGTAATTCCTCATGTACCTCTTGTACATCTTGTGTATATCTTCTTGTACTTCCTGTACTTCTTGTGTTAATATCGGTATCTTCTTTACTCTTATCAAATAACCCGTCTGCAGCTCCAAATGCAGATTTTCGGTTTAATGCCATCTTTATCCCTCCTTCAGTAACTCTGATGCAAATGCCTCATAATCTAATTCTGTAGTCGAACTCGGGGCATATTTTATCAACGGTACCCTTTTCGCCTGGGCTTCTCTAGCTTTTGTACTCTCTCTAATAGTTGCTTCAAAGACTTGAGTTCCCATCTGTTGTGCGATGTCGTCTAACACTTCTCTGACATCTCTGGCCAGTAAAGTCCTCGAACTATACTTCACCAATAATAATCCTGCTATCTTTAGTTCTTTATTCTGTCTTCTCCTTATTGCCTGAATGCTTTCATTTAACTGAGCCAGTCCCTGCAGACTATAACGATCAGCGGTCAACGGTATTATGACTTCCGATCCGGATATTAAGATTGCATGCAAAAGAGAATTTAATGTCGGTGCTGTATCAATCACCACGTAATCATACATATCCCTTCTCTTCAATTCTTCTATTGCATCCTGCATCCGATACAGCCCCTCAACATCCGTCGTAAGCTTTTTATCAGCTTCTCTTAGTAGTGGATCGGAGGCTACAATATCTCCTGATTCCGTATGCTGCACTGCGTCAATCAGCGGAATTCTTCTCTCATCCAGCAATACATCATACAGAGTAGCTTCTCCTTCGACTTTTGCACGATACGTATCTGTACTGTTGCCCTGAACATCTCCATCAATCAGTAACGTTCTGAATCCCCTATCCTGCAGAATTGCAGAAAGGCATACTGCAGTAGTTGTCTTCCCAATTCCGCCCTTTTGGTTTGCAATTACATATGTTTTCATATTCTTATATCACCTCGTAAGCTTCTTGTACTTATTGTGTAATGTTCTTGTACTTCTTGTACTTATTGTACATCATTTACTTCATATAGTCAAACTAAATAGTTTTTCAATTCAATAAAAAAGGATATCAATCTTTCTGATATCCTCCTTTGATTTTTCATTATTTATTCTGCATAGCTTATCTGACTTCAAACTTCGTGTGCATTTTTCTTGTACTTCTTGTACTTCTTGTGTAAATATTTTTTTTATCGTCTAATCCAACTCTCTGCTTCTTCTTCAGTTATTCCGGCTTCCTTCATCTTACGATCTGCATAATTTATCAAATAGTCCCCATATTCTAGTGATAGGCTCAAAGAGAGATCTTCCAGATCCGGGCCGATATTTCCACGCTTCTCCATAATGCTGTCAAATAGTGTCTGCGTCATAGGAATCATCTTGTTAACAGCCTTCCATTCATCATCTGACAAATACTCTATTTCAGCCATCATGTTATTAATCCTTTTTTCTATCTCAGGATCTGAAAAGTCAATCTCTATTCCCATATTTTTTTTATTCTCTTTTTTCATTTATTTATCCTTCCATATGTTATTTCTTTAGACTGTATTATAATACAGTCTATTATAATACAGCTTATATAGCAATACAGATGTACTTATAATCATTAAAAAAAATGAGGTGCATCTTATGTCTACTATATATATCAATCTTGAACAACTTCTCGTAGAAAAGAATATCAGTAAAAATAAGCTTTGTGCTGCCTGCAATCTCCAACGTACACAACTCAATAATTACTGCAAAAATAAAGTGTCACGTATGGATCTTTCCATATTAGCCCGCCTATGTGATTATCTTGAGTGTTCACCAAATGAAATATTAAAACTCAAATAACAATAAGAAGGATTGCTTTTACTTATAATAAAAGCAATCCTTCTTACCATTATGCCTTCTCAAGTTGTTCTCTTAATTGCTCTATCTCTACTGAAAGTTTCGCATTCTCTTTATCTGCGTCTCTTAATTGCTTTTGATACGTAGATGCAAGCTCTCTCTCTTTTGATATTATTGCCCGCCCTTTTCTAATTCAGCTTGTGATAACGCTTTCTCATGCTCTCTGGAAAACTCTGTATATTCATCTTGCAGAGTTTTAAATTTTTTCTTTAACTCCTCATATTCCGTCAAATCCTTTTTCATAGATGCGATTTCGGATTCTACCTGCATCCGCTCCAACTCATGCTCTCTAGATGCTTCTGCGTAATCATTCTCTAACTTTTCATGTTTCTCTTTCAATTTTTTATATTCAGAAACTTCTGTCTCCATAGCTGCCATCTGCTTCAATAATAAATCATTACTTGCGCTTTTCTCTGCCGCAATCTCTCTTGCATCATCACGCTCTCTAAGAGCCTGATCACGTTCCATATTGGCTTTCTCAACTACTGCAGCCGCATCTTTTTCTGCTCTCTGAATATCTTCCTTTGCTTTTTCGGTTTCTGCTTCGATATCTGCCGCAGCCTGCTTAATAGCAGCCTCTGCCGCTTGAGACTTTGCCTGAGCCTCTTCAGATTCTTTTCTGGAACGTTCTAAGGCTTCCTGCCGGCTGACAAGTGCAGAATCCAATCGCTCTCTTAAATCTGCCAGCAACGTATCCTGACCAGCAACTACACCATTGATCTGTTTAATCAGTACTCCAATCGTTCCATCAACTGCTCTCAGACTCTCTTCCAGTTCAGGATGAGTCCCTTTAACCAGCTCTGATTCTGCAAGCTCAATAATTCTCAGTAACACTGCTTCATTCTTCTCACCATGTCTTCTGTACTGTTCGATGACTGCATTCGCCCGGTCTATTGTTTCCTATTTCGCTGCAACTGCAAAGTTTGGCATAATCTTTCTCCTTTCACATCTCTTCCGGATTAAATAAGTACTTTCTATATTTTCATCATATCATATACATTAATATTAATTAATTAATCAATATAATTTTCATTATAAAAGCGACCCATCATTTATGGATCGCTAAAAATATTATTTCATTGGCTTTATCATTGACTCAATAAATGCTATTTCGTTATCAGTTAGATTATATTTTTTATAAAGTTCCTCATCTGTCCACGTATGAGAGTAATCTTGAATAGGTACAAATGAATATACTTTACTAGTTGCATGTTGTGAAGGTTTTTTAAGCATAACTAAAAATCTAAAAAATTTTGTTTTAATATAAGAAATTACATTATTGCTTTCAGTATCATTTGCAAACGGCCCTATAAGCAAATAAGTTTCTGTACAAGCTGTTCCTTTGCTTCCAAGAAATGGCTTGCCCAAAATCGGGTGCGGAAAAGAATCACTTCCACTTCCAGATTCTGGTATAAAAACTTTTGAATTATCAACCCAGTCATTATTTCTAATAATATCGTTTCTAGTTATAAAACTTTTTCCACCATTTTCAAATAAAATAATATCTCCTTTACTTCCGCCTTTATATAAAGTATCAAACCCAAATGGTTTACGTGCACTTACAAGTGTTTCAAAAGATCTTTCTTTAAAGCTTTGGACTTTATGCAATATACTTATTGCTTCATTATATCTAATAAATATATCGTTTCCATTTTCAAGAAGCGGACGTTCAACGGTCTCACTAACTTTACCATTTAAATGCGTTGTTACTGAACACTTTCCTGAATGCTCTTTATCCCATAAAAAATAGCAAATTCCCCCCTTGATCTGAACTCCGTAAAAACAATCTGTTGCTTCTGGAAAATCTATTATCTTACAAAGAGAATCATCATGTAACATCATATCACGAAATGAATCTAACCCTTTACCTCCTGAAAACCATCTTGCAGGAATTACCATCGAAACATAATCTGGAGCAATGGCAATTGCTTGTTCTACAAAATAATTATATATAGGCGTTGCGCTTACTCTATATCCATTATCTATGAGCATATACGGAGGATTACCCACGCATGCGTCAAAATGCATCGTTCCATTTCCTTTCTTCCAATAATTTTGTTTTAAAACTTTACTAATAAATTGTTGTGACTTATTTTTCATTACATTAATGAGGTCATCATAATAATGTGCATTAATTTTAACTTCAGAAAAACCGGTCAACGTTCTTTTCGTAATAGCCTTCGCCATTGGTGTTTTACAAATCACAAAAACATTATTATTAACCGCATTCATCCATAACTCTCTTTTTTGTTTGATTGAAAGTACAGATTCAGCTTCTTGAATGAGCTTTCTCCTATAAACACTATACGTGACATAAAGTGGATACAACCCTGTTTTAGAATTAATTTCAAGAATTTGCGTATCTAATTTTCCAAATACATCCTCTGTCACTTTTCCTCTGTCTACAAATCTAGGTTCATCTAACTTTGCATCTTCCGTAAAAGTTTCATCATAAAAGCAATATCCACCCATACAATCACTCATGTGCATATTAACAACCCGCCAAGGAGTCAACACAGTTTCTTTATCCGGATTTTTAAAATATGAGAATAGACCAGCTATTTTTTTCACTCTTTCCGTTGGATCCAATGTGTCTGCCTCTTTAGCAATATTACGAATTCTACGACCTGCCGCTATAAATACTTCTTCATCGTAATATTTTTTAAATTCCCTAAATTTCTCTTTTGTAACACCATTTGGCATAAATTCATTCCATGAGTCATCATCTACTACATCTACAAAGCGATCCAAAGTAATCTCTTCATCATAAGGAATGTCTGCTCCATAAATTAAAAGAGGCATACGAATAGAAATACCACGAAGTATGCTGATTGCATCATTACGAACTTTCTTTTTCTTCTTCAGTTCCTCTAAACGTGCTTTCTCTTCCAAAGTCAAATCTTTCTTTTTCTTCCTATTTAGTTTTTCCTGTTCTTCATATTCTTCATTAGTAAGCCCCTGTTCATTTACTTTGATATCATTAGATTTCGGATTCGCTTTTGAAGTTCCTATTATGCCTTTTAAATCATCAAATTTTTCAATATCAACTGCATTCAATCTTAATAATTCGTCATTATAAAGATTAGTGTCATCAAATCCGTTCTTTACAACCTTTTCTGCATAAGCACGTTTCAACTGCTGTAAAAGCTTTGTCGCACTATATTCCTTCATCTCAGATCCAGATACAGCAATAACTGGACAATAATTCAAAAACTTTCCCATCAATTGTTTATCAGCAATTTTAGTTTTACCTGCTTTAGCAGATACTTGAACAGCATTAGCAACCATCTTTAAAGTACGATCTGGTGCAAAATCAAATACATATGCATTTTCTTTGATTTTTCCATCTTCATTACAAGGAGATTGAACACGAAAAATAGTCTGCAAATAGTTAGATGCAGATGTAGCATAAGAACCTGCCAACATGAATACTGCCGTCCACTCCTTTACTGTTACACCAGTTGTTAATTTTCCACATGATAATGTAATCGTATATGAGTCATTTTTCTTCGCCTCTTTTATTGCTGTACGAACCTCCGAAAGTGCTTCTCCCTGTTTTTTTTCTTCATCTCCAGATCCCGCTACATTTACAATATTAAACATACCATTACCAAAAACCCTATGCTTCAACATAAGTTTTTTTAACGCACGTGCTTCTTTTTGTCCAGGAACGATCCATAATGTATGTTTAAAAATAGACCGATATTCTGTATTTGAATATGGATATTGACTGTGTTCATCGCTTTTAACCATCAAATTCAAAAATGACCAAACATCTGCTTCATGTACAAAATCTCCCACATCCGATCCCACAGGCATATTTACAAGATCTCTACTAAAATCTCCTGTAAAAGTTCTAAAAAATTCATGGAAATTAAATGCTTTATCTTCATAAGTAATATAATTGCTACTATGCAGCAATTCGCCTAAAGAATATGTATAAATTCGTAACTCTGGAAGTTCATCATATGGATTATGATCACCAAAATGTAATTTATCCCATTCTGATTTACATTCTTGCTCCATGATATAGTCCCATGTATAAATAGAACTATCATCATAATCGGTCAAAATATTGAATGGAGTCCCCGACAATGCAAGTAACTTAGTTCCAACCCCGTCTTTCACAACGGCCTTGACAGTATCTTCTCCCAATGCTGTTGTTGTTCCTTCATGGGCCTCATCAACAATTACACAATCCCATACCGTATCGAATACAATATTATTTTTTTCAAACTTTCCTCCCACTTCTGCTGAGCCACGCAAATCCTGTATTGATGCAAAATAAATAAAATTTTGTCCCGTAGCTAAAAGTTGTTCCACTGTATATCCAGTTGCTTTTGATCCGTAAATATAGTTTTTTTCTTCATAGAAAATTTTTGTAAAATCTTCATACCATCCCACATCTACAACCGGCCTATGTGTAAGAATAATTGTCTTTTTAAATTTACACTGTTTGACAATCTCCAATGAAACAAATGTTTTTCCATATCGCATTTTCGCATTAATTAAAAAGCGATCTGCCTTTTTAAAATGCTTTACCACTTTTTTTATACATTCCGACTGTTCCGGTCTAAAGATAATAGGTGAATGCTTTACTGCCGACGTATTACTTAAATTTGCATAATTATGTTTTACTGCGTTTATTGCCATTTCTGCTGTTTTCAAATCAATGGAAAACCATTCTTTACCAGAAGATTCTCCTAATTGAATATTTGTAATTCCTGAATTTTTGAGTACTTCATGCACCTGATAATCTCTAAATGCTTCAATTCTTAATGTTCCATCCTTCTGCTTTACAGTCCTTACTGCAACTTCTGAACGAAGAAGATGCGGCGTAATTCCCGCCGTATTAGTATATGCTTTTATCCTCTTCAAAGCTGCCTGGTTTAATTCACGACTGTTGGGTGTCAACTGATCAATCGGTGTAGATGTATGCAATGTTGCATCTCCGATTTTTACGAGCCCTTTATGCATCTGATCATCAATAGTAAAGACATAAATAACTTTGTATTCAAATGCACTTTGAAATCCCTTCTCCATACGTTTATTTCCCCCTAACAATTGAACGAAATTCCATGCTTCTTTTGGCTCTCCAGTCAAAAATTTTGCATGGAATTTCGTTTATCGTTGCATCTTCCTCTGCTTTTCCATCTCCATATAACTCAAACAATGATATTTGCTTATACGCAGCCTCAGCTTGGCTAAATGGAGCTGTCATTGTAATTCCATTCATCTGCCAGATGTTCCATGCTATAATATTCGCAATTTCATTTATCTGTTTAAAGTCCGGATCTTGATTCATATATTCCTGAAAATATTCTATAAAAGTAAATAATAAATTTTCTCGTGCTAAAAAAACATTATCCCCCTGAAAGTCATACCCATAGCAACTCTGAAAAGCCCTAACAGTCCACTGATACCATTCCTCTTCATCTGCAGCATTTTCTTTTATGACCCGAAGTTTACGATCAAGTAATCCAATCCGATCCTTCACAGCAATCTTATCTCCTGATACAGTATCATAACGACTCACCAAATATGGTGCCTCTCCACACGTCACTTCAAGTCTTCTTGCATCCACATAATCTTTCCATTTCTTACCATCTGAAAACCTTATCTTATCTGTTACTGTAATCCATGTTTTTCCTTCAGAATGATTAAAAGCATTTGCATAACCAAACCATGCATTGTCTATAAGATTGTTTTGTTCATTACATACCCATGATGGTGTAAATACTTCTGCTCTATCTTTGGTACGATTTGCTTTCTCTTCCTCTGTCTTTATAACTCTAGGCTGAATAATAAATTCATATGATCGAATAACTAACTCCGGAGACATCTCCTGATCAGCACCATATTCTTCACCATACCCTATATAGTTATCACTTCCCCATCGTAAATATTTTTTTGTTGTTTTATCCGAGAGAAATAATTTTAACAACTTTGGATCAATATCTTGAATGTGTTGTCCTTTAATATCATTATTCATTTATGGCACCGCTCTTTTCATATTCTTTAAATAACTTATCAAGCGTAGTTCGGCTGATTCCCAGATCATCTGCTATGGAAGTCTTGGTCCCCTGCCGGGTCATATACTGTTCATAATATTTACCAATATTGGGGATTTTTATAGCTTTTCTTCCTTTGTACTTTCCTTCACGCTTTGCTATTTCAATGCCTTCACGCTGTCTTTCTAGCATCATCGCTCGTTCAAATTCAGCGATTCCTGCCAACATTACCATCTGCATCTTACCGGCTGGTGTCTTGGTATCAAAGTTTTCCTTTACGCTCACAAATTTAGCACCGAGATTTTCAATTTTTTGAACTGTCGCAAGTAAATCAGCTGCAGATCTGCCTAACCTAGAGAATTCTTCTACATATACTGTATCGTCTTCTCGCACATATTCCAGCATTTCCTGCAATTTGGGGCGATTCATACTTCTTCCTGACGCTTTTTCGACAAACCATTTATCAATATTAAATTTACTCAATGCCTCTCTCTGTCTTGCCTCGTTCTGTTCCAGCGTAGAAACTCTAATGTATGCAATTTTTTTCCCTGTTCCCATTTTGTTTCCTCAATGTCTATTTAGCTTCTAAAATGTTTGTTTCATTTTGTTCATAAATTCAAATTATAACTCTAATTTAACACATTATATCCCAGGCATCAATGTCCAATTAAGGCATACCCTTTTTTTACATTTTACTACCTTCAAATCTTGCATTTGATAGCTTAATTCTCTATAGTAAAATTATACAGCATAAATAACGAAGGGAGCCTGTTCTTTTATTATGAGTATGTTTGAATCTTATTTAGATGGAAGCACTATAAAAATTCTTGATAAATATATGCACTCAAAAAAGCAATATTTTCTGATCAAAGATGAATTAAATATTAAATACAATAATCATATTTATTCTATAAATTTTATCATCAGTAACAAAATACGATTAGAGAAGACAATCGTTCAGACCAATATCACAATGACTGAATTTAAAAAAATATACAACTCTTATATTAATGATTATGAACGGCTACTGAATTTTCAAAATACATTGTCTTCTCTCGACAGAACTTCCGTTCCCAAACTCAGTGTTCCTGTTTTTGATTTTCTTAATATTTTCTATTCTCATTTTAAAGGGCATATAAATTCAACTGATAAAATTATATTTTTCGATAACCCTATTTCAATCAACGCACAGTCTAGTGTAAATCGAACTGGCTATGGCAATACTTACTGCTACAATACTTTAATTTATGAGGGAACTAAATACGGTGAAACAAACAGTTTTCCACTTGTTGGATATCAAATATCAAAAATGTGGGAAATTAAAGACAATTGTATGATATACACATCTGATGATGGTACTTGCTGTGCAAGAGGATTACCTGATTACCTAATTCAGTGATATTTTTCTCATTTATTCTTAAGATAGGAGAAAATCAATGCTGCCTAAATTTTTTTATTCTAAAACCTACAAGAAAATTATGCTGACAATCTTTATTGTAGAATTAATTATAATTTTGTTTACAGCCATATTTGGTACCAGATGTAAAGAAAAAGGTTGCTGGAAGGAAGGCAAATATTATGGCTGGTGTTGGGAACATATGCCTGGTAACTCAAAAAGCTATACCCCCAGCCGATCCTATAAAAAATCCAGTCAGCATACCAATAATTACTCCTCAAGTAAATCATCTGCTTCTCAAAGCAAACGTGCTCCTTCGTATTCTACATATTCATACAACGGAAATTCTTATTCAAAACAAAATGATCCATATGACGTCAGCAACTACGATGATCCGGATGATTTTGCCGATGACTGGGCAGATGAATTTGGTGATGGTGATTATGACAGTGGATATGATGATGCTTATGATTACTGGGAATCAAATAACTAAAATAAAGACTCTATGGTAAAATATGCGCCTAAAAATATTTTCCCATCTCATCATTTTCATGTTATAATAGCAGAGCTACCGCCCCTAGACTGGTACAGAAAGGGGGTGCATCGTTTTTGGATCCAATTTCATCATTTATGCTTTCTGTTTTGGCAAGTGTAGTTGCCTACTACATTTGCAAATGGCTGGACAGAAAATAGCAGCTGGTAGCCAACCTAGGGATTAATCCACCCTGCCACAACGGACAAAAAGCCCCGGAGTTCGTACCTCCGGGGCTTTTGCTGCATCGCTAATGGATACATTTCATCATTTTGCCTACTGGCATTATAGCATATGTATTTCATTTTTACAATATTCGTTTTTAAACAGGAATAACATGTTCCGCTGAATTATATTTTTCATTTATATAGTTAAAATCATCTTCCCATTTTTTTACAGCATTATACATATTAACATTATTTTTTCTGCTATTAATAAGCCACTGTAAAAAATTCAACGTCTGCAAAACTGTCACTATTTTTCTATTAATAAGAAATTCCAATAATTTTTTCCTGGCCTGACTTGACATTCCTTCATTTGCATCAACCGTATAACCACATATTTTAAATATAGACTCCGTACTTAACTGTGAAAATATTTCTCCCGCTTTATTCTTTTGAATACGATCATGTATCCTACAAAGAGGTTTTCCTTCCATCTTCAAAGCATCATATTCATAATCGTACATAAAGTACATATTGCAATTCTTGCAGTATACCATCGGCACAATTTTCATCTTTATTTCACCTGTTTTATTTAATAAAATAAAGAAAATTCCATTTACTATTTTTGTCACATGATCTGGGTTATCACATTTTTTTATAGATGATTTTACAATAATATTTTTGAAATCTATAATTTTATAATCATCAATAGATTTTTCCGAAATAATCTCTTGAGTTTGAAAATTACACTCCCTGTTTTCTACTATTTCTTTTTCATATTTATACTCAGGAAAGTCTTCATATTTCATCTCTTTATTAAAATAATCCGCAATATCATCGTCAGTACCATCATATAAGCAAATTGTTTTATATGTTAATGTACGATCTAAGCTATGAAATGCCATATATGCTGCTCCATCACTTATATCCGTACGCAACGGTCTAAATTGAATTGGTTGTAATTCTGCATCTACAGAATAACAAAATCTAAGTTTTTCTTTATCAAAATATTTTGAAAATGTATACTCAACGCTCAATTCACCTGCAAATATACTCCCTACATTATATGTCACATTAAAATCAATCCTATTATCCACATGATAAAATTCATAATCAATATCCTGAAATGAACATTCCTCTTTAATTGCTTTCAAAAATTTAACCAATCGTTCTGCATAATTAGACGGATTAAAAATCTCTTGAATCGGTATATTAAAATAAGAAACTAATACATTCACATCAATTTCCAATGTAGAGCCTACTAATTTATTAGCAGAACAATTTCTTTTATATCGCATCGGAATATTTAAAAATTCACATTGTTCCTTATATTTCTGCCATTCTATATTTACTAATGAACAATACACTTCATGAAAATCAATATTATGCTCCCAACAATATAAAAAGATATTTCCCCATATATGATTGAACATCGTTTTTATCCCCATCCTTTTCATTTTCTAAATTACAATTATTTCTTATTATATCATTAAATATCCAATTACTATATGCATACACACGCAAATTACATATTTAATACTTTGATGCTTGCCCCCATAAGGACAGAGAGAAGTTCACCTGGACGTTACACAAAAAACTATTGATTAAAAAAATTTGTGGGAAGTTAAGTTACTCCCCACATTAAATATTTCTATTTAATTTTAACAGAAAAAAAATCATCTTTTCGCCACCCGGACTTTGTGTAGACAAATTTATACAACTGCTTTACATTGTCCTTTATTAAAAGTTCAATAACAACATAATCATTTTCTTCAACAATTTTTTCAGTCCAAGGATTTCCGCACCATATTTTTGCTGTGCTCTTTACAGTATTTGGCATCAAATCTTCATCTTCAAATTGATACCCTGTTAAGTAATATTTCGGTTCCCATTTTCGTTCATTTGATACAAAATAAAACTCGTTTAACTTTACTCTGCAAAGTTTCTTAGTAATATTTTTTATGGTTGCCATGATATAGAAGCCATTTTCCCCACCTTTAAAGTTACTATATCTAGGCCTTTCAAGCTCAATATCTATGTTTTTAATATTTTGAACTCTTTTTACTTTATCAACACACTCTGAACAATAACCTTTTTCATTAGATGAAAAATTTGTAATATAAATAAATTCATTTCCACAAAAGGCACATTTTTCAATTTTATCGCCCTTAAGAGCTATTCCATTATTTAATAATTCCTCGATCAACTGTTTAATCTGCGATTTGCTAAATTCTTCCTCTATATCTTCCATACAAAGTTCCTGTAAGCTTTCAACATCACTTATTCCATGTTCTTTTAATTTTTTCAAAATACTAGCATCATTAACCAATCTTGTTAGCGCAATAGCCGATCTTTTATTGATATATTCTTCGAGCGTTTCTTCTTCACTATAATCCATAAGATGATAGCCCTTTTTTTCAATAGCCTCCACAATCATTCTAAAAGCATCTTTTTTATATCCCACCATTTTTAACAACTCATAAAAATCCATGGAAATCAGTTCCTCAACGGTTTCAATTTTACCTTCTAATAATTCTTTGACTTCAGAGTCTAAAGGTAATAAATTTACCCATAACAGTCCTGCTGGCATCACATCTACAATTTCCGTTAGTTTATCAAGAACCTCATACATACTTTTTCTTCCTAAGTTTCTTACTCTTTTCAAATCTTCGAAACTTTTATTCAACAATTCATAAACATTATTTATTCCAGCTCTCTTTAAACAATTATAGGAACGCACCGATAATTCCATATCATCTATACTGATATTCATATACTTTGATTCTGTTGAATTCTCACGTTCACTAGAATACTCTGGTTCTAAGATATAGTCATCCATATTTTCCTCCACCTCTCCTTATGGAATATACTGTTTACAAGTCTCAAGACATTTTTTACATCTATCAATATTTAGTCCTCAGCCTGGATATTCTCTCTAATTTATTTTATCTCTCCATTGTAAATTGTTCTAAAAAATCTACTGTTTTAAGAATCATTGCATTTTCAAATGATGTACTATGAATTATTTTCCCATCACTTTCATTTAACTGCATCTTTTCTTCTCTATATAGTATCATTCTCCACTCATTTTGGTCTCTATAAGATTCTCCCTTTACAAAATACGGATCTAATTGACTTCCGGTTTTTCTATATACATCCATCTCTGAAAAATCAGATAAATCTCTATATGTAATAAATCCAGTCTCAAAGCCTAATTCATTGTCACTGTTTTCTTCAGATTTGATAATTTTATTTATTAATTCATTAGACCATATTAAAATCACATAGTCCCCAAACTCTTTTATCGCTTCTTTAAATTTATCTGTTAATTTCCAAACATTATTTTCAGTCTCTTCCATTATGTGTTCAGTAATAGCCGCTGCACAAAACATTAATAAATCGTCATCACCCACCCATGATTGGGAAACTGACACTAAACCTTTATTTAATTTGGGCCATATATCAATTCCGTTTTCATCAAACATTTTTATTTCGTTTGGATTAATCGGTATCTTTCCTTCCATTTTATCCCCACGATAAGCAGTTCCATCATTTCTATATTTTTTTATTGCACTAAAATAAATTTCTCCATTTTTCAATGCTTCCAAATGTTCTTTCTTCCCAAATTTAGCTAATAAAAAATTATTTTCCTTTGTCATAATTTAATCCCCATTTTTCAAAAGCTTTAGTTTTCTCTTACTTCTTATTATAACATTTGTTCTACTTTCATGCTATTCCGGTTTCATTTAAACTATCCAATAGCTCCTAAAACCGGGGGGATCCGGGGGGCTGTACCCCCCGGGCAAATTATGAAGACTGATCATTTAAGATATATTTCACTGCTTTTTCAGCTCGGCTCGCTGCTGATACAATAAATTTTTTGTCATTATTTAGCACCTGCAACCAGTTCTGTACATAAGCGGCCGAATTTTCAAATGTATCCGTCGTTTCAATCCCAATATTGTGTAAGATACAAGCACTCCCTATCTCCGCTGTCAGTTCTTCCTTACTGTACACTGCGTTACCAAAATGCGCTCCCATATTATCTGCGACTCTGTTACAGCGATTCTCCTCTAATGTGCTATGCGTTGCCTCATGAAATGCCACACTATAATAAGCCTCAGCCTTTTCAAACTGATTGATGCAGGGAAGTACAATTTCGTCTGTTGCTGGACTGTAATATGCTTCGTTCCCTTGTTCAATTATTGAAACTTTGATATTTTCTCTCTTTACATATTCCCTAAAAATATGTTCCGCTTCTTCTATTGGTTCAGTCTCAAATGTTTTTGGTTCTTCCAGTGGCATCACATTTTCTACCTGTGAAATATGAAAAACGTGATAATATCGCAGTATCGGGATTTTCTTTTTCTTTCCTTCCTCTTTTTCATCTTCTTCCTCTACCTCCTGTAGTTTCCAGAACACCACAACTTCGGACTTTTCGCCCTTTTTCACACGACCACCAATTTCCACCCATTGCCGAAAAGTGGCGTACTCTCCGGAATGATGCAATAACATCTGATTTAATACGGAATACGGCTTTCGGCTTATCCGATTGAATGCTCCCGATTTTCCAATCCAAGGTTTTTTCCATGGGATAACCCCCTGTTCCAACTGCTCTATAATTCTTTTCGTTACAATCTCGTATACATCCATATCGTTTCCTCTTTTAATAGCCAGTCCAGAGGCTTTACCTCTGGACTGGGATTTTTTGCTTTTACAGTTCCAGTAAATACGCTCTGTCAGAAAGTATAATTTCAGGTTCAAAAGTCTCATTTGCCTCTCTTACTGTCTGCGTGTAGCTTTCTAAATCCACTTCTTCATTCTCTGCCACTGGTACCAGAAACATTTCATGTATACTACTTGGAAGAACAATAAAACGCTTTCCAACTTTTTCCTTGATAAGATCCAGATTTAAGATAGATGCCGCTCCCTTATACCGTTTAACATTTGTTACCGCAAAAAACTTCGGGCCAGGCGCTTCCTCTAATACTGGATTGTATGGAAGCCCTGCCATCTGGGCCAACACCATTCCAGGCGTTAAGATTATAGTTTCTGCAAAAGTATTTTTTTCGGCCATTTTCCACGCTTCACGCTTCTCAATTTCTGCTTTTTCTAAAAAGTCCTCAGCAATTCTTAATGTCTCGCCATCTGTATCTAAATAAAGATATGCTTCTATTCCATCAAGACCACTTGGTGATTTAATTACGTTCTCTGTCGGTTTATCTTCTCTCTGAAGGCCGATAAAGATATGATTTTTGACATATTCTCTGTCTGTAATACGCTCCACATATCCGCTTTCAGCCTTCTCCAGATATTCTTCAATGATACCGTCCACTAAATCCAGATTATCCCAGTCTTTCGCTTCACTTTTCTTCATTCCTACCATTATCGTTACTTTATTCCCTGCACGTCCTACTCGGATGCCTTCCATCTCCATGCCCTTACTTTCATAGTCCTGTGCACTTGCCATAAATCCTCTACTTTCCAGTTCTTTAATGATTTCTACTCTGCTCATAATTAAATTTCTCCTTTTCAAAATTGTGTAACCGTCCGGATTACGGCTTGAACGGCGAAGCCAGATCATTTTTAAGATTTTGAGCTTGGCGGGGAGCGTTTAATTTTTTCGATGGTCTGTTTTTCCATAAAGTTTGTTTCCTTTCTTAATTTTTTCATTTTTTGAGTTTTTCGCTTTGGGGGTTTGCGTGGCACCGTTTTTTCACAGAATCGCTTCTTCTCTGCAATGGACAAGGCCTTGCCGATACGCCGTTAGGGCAGCCATTGCGGAGAAGGAGCGATCTGTTAGGGTGTCTAAAGCAAATTCCGGAAGTGAAAAACGAAAAGAAAAAATTAAGAAAGGGGACAAAACAAAAAACAGCCGGAGAAAAAAAGGGCTTCCCTTGAGGGAAGCGATTGGCAAAGGGTGTTTCTTATTATCCTTATCCTGCCAGGTTCTTTCCTATGCAGGTTCTCTGCATAGGAAACGGCAGAGTGGCCCGGGGAGATGGGCGGGCCTGGCCTTTAAGGCCGGGTAGGAATGGTACAAGCAGTTTATCACCATTCTCTTCCCCAATCATTATCTCCATCCCACCAGTTCTCTTCTTCATCCTGATCAACAACATCCTTCTTTTCCTGTTCTGCATCCTGCTTTTCTTCTACTGACGTATTTTCTGTACGATCAGCATGTTTTTTATCAAAATCCACCATTTCCGATGCCTTTTCGCACATCACTGCATACCACCCTGTCGATTTATGCTTTTTTCTCTCTTTAGCATTCTCTTCTGCAGTTAACTCTAAATCCTGTTCTCTGTCATTGTCTTTTTCAAATCCCATAATCTGTTCCTCTCTTTCTCAGTAATAATCCTGCCGCATTCTTCTGACCAGATAAATCAGCTCAATCAAAATAAACACCATGATACTGTTTATAGGTGTGAATCTTCCTACCAGTACTGCAGCATATACCGCTCCCACCGTTACATACAGACTCTTTTTGTCTAAATACTCTCTAATATAGCGGTACACCGCATACACGATAAACCCAGCACATATACCTACGATCCCTAATGGCAAAAGGTACTTTAACAGTACATGCAACAACACCATAAGCACTTCTGGCTTTATGTACACCATACCAGCTACTTTACTGCAAGTTCTGAATATAAAAGCTACTACGGACGCTATCTGCAGTACGTCCTTAAAAAACCCAGCTTCCACCCAGCATAAAACAAAAAATCCCAGAATAATCCTTCCATTCCAACGGATCCATCTCAGCGCCTTATGTATATATTCTTTTTCTTTCTGCAGATCTGC